>OCHD01002199.1_pt1 | contig 11047 bp, 9 predicted proteins | sample 1538481 | NCBI WGS metagenome assembly OCHD01 (sample SAMN04571699, study PRJEB22368) | human gut metagenome | biome: human gut; material: stool | host: Homo sapiens | place: Luxembourg | collected 2012-09-07
AAATGCTCGATAATACACAAAGTATTATCTGCGCTTTTGGCTTAGCATCTGCCGCACCTCACTCGCCGTATCGGCACCTAGAATTATGCGGTATTGCCTTAGCGAAAAAATCTTGACAAAAGGCGCGCTGCGTGATATCCTATTACAAGATAAAAGCGTACCGGAACTATGTCCGGCGCGATAAATTTTTGAGAGTTAGAGAGGTTTCTATCATGGAGCGTATTAAGACTATTGCTACTCGTGACCTGACCAAGAGCGTTAAGACCGGTGGCTGCGGCGAGTGCCAGACTTCCTGCCAGTCCGCCTGCAAGACCTCCTGCGGCGTGGCTAACCAGCAGTGCGAGAACAGCAACAAGTAATTTTTGCAAACCCTATGCCGCCTTTGCCGGGCGGCATTTTTTTGTGTAATCTGGAATGGAGTGTAAAATGGTACATCAGTATCAATTGAACGGTTATAACATCGTGCTGGACACCTGCAGCGGCTCGGTGCACGTTGTGGACGAGGTGGCCTACGATGTCATCGCCATGTACCCGGAGCATACCGCAGACGAGATCGTTGCCGCCATGCTGGCAAAATACGGCAGCCGCCCGGACGTGACCGAGGAGGATCTGCGCCAGTGCATCGACGACGTGACCAGCCTGAAGGAAAACGGCAAGCTGTGGAGCCCGGATGTCTATAAGGACATGGCCTTCGACTTCAAGAACCGCAACACCGTGGTAAAGGCGCTGTGCCTGCACGTTGCCCATAGCTGCAACCTGAGCTGCTCTTACTGCTTTGCCTCGCAGGGGCGCTACCATGGCGACCGCGCCCTGATGAGCTTTGAGGTGGGCAAGCGCGCCATGGACTTCCTCATCGAGAACAGCGGCACCCGCCGCAATCTGGAAGTGGACTTCTTTGGCGGCGAGCCGCTGATGAACTTTGAGATGGTCAAAAAGCTGGTGGCCTACTGCCGTGAGCAGGAAAAGATCCATAACAAGAACTTCCGCTTTACCATGACCACCAACGGTGTGCTCATTGATGACGACGTTATCGACTTCTGCAACAAGGAGTGCCACAACGTGGTGCTGAGTCTGGATGGCCGCAAGGAGGTCAACGACCGCTTCCGCGTGGACTGCGCAGGCAACGGCAGCTACGACCGCATCGTGCCCAAGTTCCAGGAGTTCGTCAAGAAGCGCGGCGACAAGAACTACTATATGCGCGGCACCTATACCCACTTTAACACCGACTTTACCAACGATATCTTCCACATGGCAGACCTCGGCTTTACCGAGCTGAGCATGGAACCGGTGGTCTGCGACCCCAGCGACCCCAGCGCCCTGACTGAGGCCGACCTGCCCATCCTGAAGGAGCAGTACGAGATCCTTGCCAAGGAGATGATCAAGCGCGACCGCGAGGGCAGAGGCTTTACCTTCTACCACTACATGATCGACCTGACCGGCGGCCCCTGCATCTATAAGCGCATCTCCGGCTGCGGCTCTGGCACCGAGTACATGGCTGTTACCCCCTGGGGCGATCTGTACCCCTGCCACCAGTTCGTGGGCGACCCCAAGTACCTGCTGGGCGATATCTGGAAGGGCGTTACCAACACCGCCGTGCGGGATGAGTTCAAGCACTGCAACGCCTACGCCCGTAAGGAGTGTCAGGACTGCTGGGCAAAGCTGTATTGCTCCGGCGGCTGCGCTGCCAACTCCTACCATGCCACCGGCAGCATTACCGGCGTGTATGAGTACGGCTGCGAGCTGTTCAAAAAGCGCATGGAGTGCGCCATCATGATCAAGGTTGCCGAGAATCAGGAGCTGGCTGCCAAGGGTATTGAGGTGCCCATTGAGCTGGGCTCTACCTGCAACGCCTGCGCCGACGGCGAAGCCTGCGAATGAGCATGACCACCCCCATCGTGGATTTTGTGCGCAGCTATGCACAGTCCGGCACCGCCTGGCTGCATATGCCCGGCCACAAGGGGCAGAGCCTTTTAGGCTTTGAGCCGCTGGATATCACCGAGATCTGCGGCGCAGACGAACTTTACGCGCCGGAGGGCATCATTGCCGAAAGCGAAGCCAACGCCACCCGGCTGTTCGGCACGGCGCACAGCTATTATAGTACCGAGGGCTCGTCCCAGTGCATCCGCGCCATGCTGTTTCTGGCGCTGCAGGGTGCACCGCAAAGCGGCAAGCGCCCGGTGCTGCTGGCTGCCCGCAACGCCCACAAGGCGCTGCTATATGCGGCGGCGCTGCTGGATTTTGACATCCGCTGGCTCTGGCCGTCTGCGCAGGCAGAGGGTGCACTGTGCAGCTGCCCCGTCACAGCCGAAGCGCTGACCGGGGCTTTGCACGCGATGGCACAGCAGGGCAACACCCCCTTTGGCGTGTACGTCACCAGCCCGGATTATCTGGGCGGGGTGCAGGAACTCCCGGCGCTGGCGGCGGTCTGCCGGGCGCAGGGCGTGCCTTTGCTGGTGGATAACGCCCACGGCGCCTATCTGCGCTTTTTGCCGCAGAACTGCCACCCCATCGCGCAGGGTGCGGCCATGTGCTGCGACTCTGCCCACAAGACCCTGCCGGTGGTCACCGGCGGCGCGTATCTGCATCTGGCGCACGATGCCCCTGTGCAGGACGAAGCGGCTGTGCGGGGGGCGCTGGCGCTGTTCGGCTCTACCAGCCCCTCTTACCTCATTTTGCAGTCGCTGGATGCCTGCAATGCGGTGCTGGCAGGGGACTACCCCCGGCGGCTGGTGCAGTGCTGCGCGGCGCTGGAAGGTCTGCGCCGCAGCCTGAATAAGACCGCAGCGGCGCGGCAGTGCCCGGTGCCGCTGGCAGTTGCCGGGGCACAGCAGGAGCCGATGAAGCTTACGCTGGACGCCGCTGCCCTTGGCTGCACCGGCACAGCGCTGGCAGATGCTTTGCGCCGCGCACAGCTGGAGTGCGAGTATGCCGACCCCCGCTATGTGGTGCTGATGTTCACCCCGGAAAACCCGCCGCAGGACTACACGCGTCTGCAAACGGTGCTGGAACAGCTTTTGGCTGCTGTGCCTGCCGGGCTGCTCCGCCCCGAGAACCGGGCAGGGGAGTTTGCCGCCTTGCAGCAGCAGGCGGCGCAGCGCTGTACCATCCGGCAGGCGGTGCTGGGCGCACAGGTGCGTGTCCCGGTGCACAAGGCGCTGGGGCGGGTGTGCGCCATGCCCACGGTGTCCTGCCCGCCCGCCATCCCTGTGGCGGTCAGCGGCGAGGAGATCACCCCGGCGGCCATCGTCCTGATGCAGCGCTATGGCATCGAGGAACTCTCGGTGCTGCGATAAAGATTTTATAAGAAGAGAACCCGGAAAGTCCGCAGACCTTCCGGGTTCTCTATATTTATTCTTAAATATCCGTCCGGGGTGCGGCGCACATCTCCCAGAAGCGCAGCTCGTGCTCCGAGCAGGCGCGGAAGATCGCACGGCAGCGGGCGGCACGCTCCGGCGAAAGGCCGGTGCAGGCCATCTCGGCGCGCTCTGCCCATGCACGGCAGGCGGCATCATAGCCGGGACCGGCGTAGTCCAGCACCAGCGCGCCGTAGTAGGTGTCCTTTACGGCGGGGGAGCGCTGCAAAAGCTTCTGGAACAGCCATCCGTAACTCAGCATACAGGGCAGGCAGGCCATCAGGCACTCGGCTTCCCCCTCGCCGGTACGGGCAGCATCGATCATGCAGTCCAGATAGGCGCGGCTTTCCGGGCGGAGGGGCAGGGACTGAATATCAGCTTCCCGCAGACCGTACTGCTCCAGATACCGCAGCCGGGTCAGGTCCTCGTTTTCCTGCACGAAGGACAGCAGGGAATAGTAGGTGCGCATGGCAGCCATGGTGGTGGCCTTGGTCATGCCCCAAGCAAAGATCTTAGCGTACTCCCGCAGATACAGGCTGTCCTCTACGAGGTAGCTTTTAAAGCAGTCCTCGCTCAGGGTGCCGTTTTCCATCTTTTGCAAAAACTCGGTCTGCAAACACTGCTCCCACACGGGCAGGTCGGCCTGCACCAGCGCCGAGACAAAGGGCAGGTCAGTCACGGACAAAATCTCCCTTCAGGTTGAAGGTGTGATCCATGGGCCCGGAGCCGTGCCCTAAGTCCAGCATGGCAGACAGACAGCCGGAAATGTAGGCCTTGGCGCGCTCCACGGCGGTGTCAAGGTCATACCCCTTGGCCAGATTGGAGGCAATGGCGCTGGACAGGGTGCAGCCGGTGCCGTGGGTGTTGGGGTTTGCGATGCGCTTGCCCTTGAACCATTTGCCGGTGCCGCCCTGCCACAGCAGGTCGTCGGCATCGTTGATCTGGTGGCCGCCCTTGCACAGCACGGCGCAGCCGTAGCGCTCGCTGATGGTGCGGGCAGCGGCTTCCATGTCGGCGGCGTTTGCAATGCTCATGCCGGACAAGATCTCGGCCTCCGGGATGTTGGGGGTAAGCACTTCGGCCAGCGGCAGCAGCTTTTCGGTCAGCGCCTGCACGGCATCGTCCTGCAGCAGCTTTGCACCGGAGGTGGCCACCATCACAGGGTCCACCACGATGTGCTTTGCGCCGTAAAAATGCAGCCGCTCGGCGATGGTGTCGATGAGCGGGGCAGAGGATACCATGCCGATCTTCACCGCATCCGGGTAAATGTCGGTAAACACGGCATCGAGCTGCTGCGCCAGAAACTGCGGCGTGGTGTCAAAAATGGCGGTCACGCCGGTGGTGTTCTGTGCCGTCAGGGCGGTAATGGCGCTCATGGCAAACACGCCGTTGGCGGTCATGGTCTTGATATCGGCCTGAATTCCGGCGCCGCCGCTGGAATCACTGCCGGCAATGGTCAATGCAGTTTTCATAGTAAAATGCTCCTTTGCAGCAAAAATGCGGATATGCCCGCAAAGACATATCCGCAGATAAAAGCGCTATCTCCCTACGTTGGCATGATCCAAATCAGGTCACAGGTCAGAGCAATACAGCCCACTCTCAGCCCGCTTTGTGCGGACTCCCTTTTTATAATAGAAAGCATACCACAATCGGGGAAAAGATGCAAGAAAAACAGGCCGCGCAAAATGCACCGCTTATTCGCCCAGTGCGGTGCGGATGTTGTCCAGCACCTTTTTGCTCAGCAGCACAAAAGCCTGCTTGGTGCGGCCTGCGGATACATTGGCGCAGCGCACGTTTTCCCGGGAAAAGAAGTCCTCGGCCACGGGGCCTGCGGCGGCGCGGGTGTCGCAGAAGAAATGGGTGCCGGGCAGATCGAGCCACTTTTCCAGCGCAGCGGAGTCAAAGCCGGGGCCGATGGAAGTGTTGAACAGAACCTTGCCCGCACCCAGCTGGGCAAACTCGTTTTCGCCTAGCAGCAGCACGTTCTTGTTCAGGCAGGTGAACACCACCTCGCTCTCAGCCAGCAGCTGAGCCAGCGGCTTAAAGGTCATACCGGCAGCCTCGGCGTCCGGCTTTGCGCTGCGGGCAAAGTAACTGATCTCTGCGCCCATAAATTGCAGCGCATCGGCGATCATCCGGCCGGAAACACCCAGCCCCACGATGCCCACCTTCAGGCCGGTGATCTCCACCGGCTCGTCCCGCAGCATAGGCATCCCAAAACCGTGCAACAGACCGGTCAGCTCGTGCAGAACATACTCCACAACGCCGCGGTCGCCGTAATCCCGGATGCCCAGCACCTGGATGCCCCGGGTGCGTGCGTAGGCGATATCCACGTTGGCGCTCTCCTCAGAGTACAGGCTGCAGCACATGCCGATATAGCGGATGTTGGGGCACTGCGCAATGACTTCCTTGCCCATGCGGGAGGTGTAGCTCAGCAGCACGGCGTCGGCGTCCCCGATGCGGCGCACCATCTCGTCGTCGCTGGCAGGCACGTCCCGGTACAGCACTACCTCTTTGGCGTAGCGGTGCAGCTCCTCCTCGGCAGAGGGGATCAGGCTGACCGGCTCAATGGCAACAAGCTTTTCAAACATGACGGACTCCTCCTTATATTAGTAGAAGCAGACGGGCGAGGCCAGATTGCGCAGCAGAGAGACGGCGCTCCAGCCCGCAATGGCGCTGGTGGAGGAGCAGATATCCACCACGGCCTTCACGCCCTCGATCTCGGCAGTGATGCAGTGGTCATCGCCCACCCAGCCGGGCACGGAGTGCATGGTCACACCGGTGCTCTCGGGGCCGGTGGTGGCCAGAGAGGTAGCTACCGCCACGTTTACCCGGCGGGGGAAGGTAGCAATAGCCTGCTTGGCATTGCCGGTGAACACGGTGGTCTTTTCGGTGTCGGTCAGCAGATGCTCTGCCCACACCGGGGTGTTGCGGAAGCCCTTTGCACCGGTATGGGTCTCGATGCCGGCGGTCTCCGGCAGACCCTGCGCCTGTGCCATCAGGGTGACAGTTTGCAGCACATCAAAGCCGCCGATAGCGCCGCTGGCCAAATGCACCTTGGCACCGCCCTCCACGGCAGCTGCCTTGACCTGTGCGTAGAAATCCAGATCCGCAAAGGCACCGATGGACAGAATGACCAGATTGACGCCCCGCTTCAGCACCGGGATGGCCATAGCGCGCACCGACTCCACCGAGGCCGCCTCCACGATGTACTCCGGTTCAAGCGCCAGCAGCGCGTCCACATCCTCGCAGACGGCGCAGCCGACGTTGGCGGCGGTCTTTTCAGCCGAAGCGCGGGTGCGGCTGGTCACGCCCACCAGCTCGTAGTCCGGCAGCAGACCCTTCTTCCACGCGTCAGCCACGATGTTGCCCAGAAATCCGCAGCCCACAATACCCAATTTTGTTTTCATACCGTATCCTAAACTCCTTTTTTCTGCCTGTGGCAGCATATTCATAGCCAGTATACCATACCGGGTACAAAAAGGGAAATAATGTTTGCGGCAGCCCGGCGGGGCAGGACATAAAAAGTTAACAAAATAAATTACAAAAAAATTACAAAACCCTATTGCAAAATGGTTTCAAAAGAGTTACAATATGGTTACAGCAAGGGCAAAGCCCCAAGGCTGTGTGTGAAATCTTTTTCTTCTTGTTTTTTGGGATACTGGGCGCGGGTCCTCCTCCTCCGGCTGTTCTCCTTCACAGCTATGACCCATGCGCCGCACAGGCAGTGTCCCGCTTCGTGTGCAAAAGGGCTCGTCCGGTGTTTCGGACGAGCTTTTTTGCATTCCGTAAGCCTGATTTGGCTTGCAAAAGTGATACTTCAAAAATCAAAGTATGACCAATGCCCAAAAACGCTTGTCAATTTGTCTGTTTTTCCGCAAAGGACAATTATAAAGTTTGGCGCGGCAGGGGTTTGTATTCTTGCGGGCTTTGTGGTAAAGTATATACAATCAATTTATAAGCAGCAAACATGAATGATTTTGATGCTGATTTGTATCGGATGCGTTAAGGTGTATCTGAAAACAAAGAAAATGACGAATATTTCGCAAGCACAAGCGGGATTTAAGGCAAATAGCCGCAGGAATCCTTTGTGGATTTCAAGGCTGTTTAACGCAAAATCCAGCTGTGCTTGTAGAAATAGACTAAATTTTCGACTTTTCAGATACACCCTAAGAGAAAAGGAGTTTGATTATGGCTTATTTCTACGAAGAACCCTCCCGCACCTTTGGCGAGTACCTGCTGGTCCCCGGCTATTCCTCTGCGGAGAATGTGCCCACGGCGGTCAGCCTGAAGACCCCGCTGGTCAAGTACCGCAAGGGACAGGAGGAGTGCCCGCTGCAGATGAATATCCCCATGATCAGCGCCATCATGCAGTCGGTCTCCGGCGATAAGCTGGCCATTGCACTGGCTCGTCAGGGCGGCGTTTCCTTTATCTATGGCTCTCAGAGCATTGAAAACGAGGCTGCCATGGTGCGCCGCGTCAAGAGCTTCAAGGCCGGTTATGTGGTGTCCGATTCCAATCTGGCTCCCACTGCCACCCTGCATGATGTGCTGGAGCTGAAGGCACGCACCGGCCACTCCACCATCGCCATCACTGCCGACGGCACTCCGGGCGGCAAGCTGCTGGGCATCGTGGCTTCCCGCGATTACCGCGTCAACCACACCCCGGACGATGCCTGTGTTACCACCTTTATGACCCCCGTTGAAAAGCTGGTCACCGCTCCGGCCAACACCTCCCTGCACGACTGCAACAACATCATCTGGGACAACAAGATCAACACCCTGCCGCTGGTGGATGCCGAGGGCAATCTGGTGTATATGGTATTCCGCAAGGACTACGATTCCCACAAGGCAAACGTCAACGAGCTGCTGGATAAGAACAAGAGCTACGTTGTAGGCGCCGGCATCAACACCCGCGACTACGCCCAGCGCGTGCCCGCACTGGTAGAGGCCGGTGTGGATGTGCTGTGCATCGACTCCTCTGAGGGCTACTCCGAGTGGCAGAGCCGCACCATCGGCTGGATCCGCGAGCACTACGGCGACACCGTCAAGGTGGGTGCCGGCAACGTGGTGGACGCCGAGGGCTTCCGCTTCCTCGCTGAGGCTGGCGCAGACTTCGTGAAGATCGGCATCGGCGGCGGCTCCATCTGCATCACCCGCGAGACCAAGGGCATCGGCCGTGGTCAGGCTACCGCTGTCATCGAGGTTGCCAAGGCTCGTGACGAGTACTACAAGGAGACCGGCATCTATGTGCCCATCTGCTCCGACGGCGGCATCGTCCACGACTACCACATCACCCTCGCGCTGGCTATGGGCGCAGACTTCGTGATGCTGGGCCGCTACTTTGCCCGCTTTGACGAGAGCCCCACGAACAAGGTGCGCATCAACGGCCAGTATATGAAGGAGTACTGGGGCGAAGGCTCCAACCGTGCCCGCAACTGGCAGCGCTACGACTTGGGAGGCTCCACCAAACTGAGCTTTGAGGAGGGCGTGGACAGCTATGTGCCTTACGCCGGTTCTCTGGCAGACGGCGTGCAGACCACCCTGTACAAGGTGAAGAGCACCATGTGCAACTGTGGCGCTCTGTCCATCCCCGAGCTGCAGCAGAAGGCCAAGCTGACCGTTGTTTCTTCCACCTCCATCGTGGAGGGCGGCAGCCACGACGTTGTGCTGAAGAACGCCACCCCCAGCATCATGAACGGCTAAGCCTGTTCTGAAAAGAATCTATTGATTTAAGCGCAGAGACCGCTGCACAGCGTTTGTGCAGCGGTCTTTTTGCGCGAAAATACTTGCACCGGCAGGGGAATCGTGCTATCATGATAGAAACGCTCTGTCATGACAGGGCGGAGGATCCCCCTGCCGGGCAAGCGGCAGGCGGCGCGCAGTAGGGAAGAGCTGACGCCGGGTATAAATAGAGAGGAAAACATTCATGAACGAGATCAAGGTTGAGCCTTATATCCCCGATGAGGACTACGATAACCCCGCGATGGTGGTGGATTTTTATGAATTCACCATGGCAAACTGCCTGTTCCTGCATGGCTTTAAGAATACCACGCTGGTGTTTGATATGTTCTTCCGCAAAAACCCGGATAATCAGGGCTATTCCATCAGCGCAGGCCAGCGCAAGCTGACCCGCTTTTTGCTGGAATATCACTTCAATGAGCAGGATATCCACTGGCTGCGCACCAAGGGCATGAGCGAGGAGTTCTGCGAGTATCTGCGCACCTACAAGTGGAAGGGCGATATGTACGCCCTGCCCGAGGGCACGGTCTGCTACCCCCATGTGCAGATGGTGCGCATCGAGTGCGATCTGGTGGGCGCGATCCTGATCGAGACCTACCTGCTGCAGACCATGAATTTCCATAGCCTGATCGCCACCAAGGCCACCCGCGTCACCGGCCTGAACACCCACACCCCCCGCAACGTCATGGAGTTCGGCACCCGCCGCGCACAGGGCGAGAGCGCCGGTAACGATGGCGCTTACGCCGCAGTGCTGGGTGGCTGCATCGGTACGGCCAACTGTCTGGCAGAGATGAAGTTCGGTGCAGAGGTCAAGGCCGTGGGCACTGTGGCACACAGCTTTATCGAGTTTTTCCCCACCGAGTTTGATGCCTTCAAGGCCTTTGCCGATACCTACCCGGATTCGGTCAGTCTGCTGCTGGATACCTATAACATTATGGAGAGCGGTCTGCCCAACCTGATCAAGCTGGACGATTATCTCATTGAGAAATACCCCAACGATCCCAACCGCCGCGTCAAGAGCGCCCGCATCGATTCCGGCGACCTTGCCCGCGGCTCCAAGCGGCTGCGCAAGGCACTGGATGCCGCCGGTAAGCCCTACATCAAGCTGGTAGCCTCCAACGGTCTGGATGAGAAGAAGATCGCCAACATGGAGCTGTACGAGCACGCACACTTCGACTCCTACGGCGTGGGCGAAAACCTCATCACTTCTGCCTCAGACCCCGTGTTTGGCGGCGTATACAAGCTGGTGGCGGTGAAGAAGCCGGACGGCAGCTACACCCCCAAGATGAAGTGCTCGGACTCCGCCAGCAAGGCCATCATCCCGGGCAAAAAGATGCCTTGGCGTCTGTACGACGAAAACGGTCAGGCACAGTGCGACCTGATTGCCATGGACGGCGAGGTCATCGAGGCCGGTAAGCCGGTCACTATGGTCAATCTGGACTCGGACGCTATCGAACGCACCATCACCTTTATCCCCACCGCTGTGCGCCCGCTGCTGGTGCCGCATATTCTGGGCGGCGAGCTGGCCATTGAACTGCCCTCTATTGCAGAAAAGAAGGCCTATATTGCAAAGCAGCTCACCGAGGAGACTTGGGAGAGCGAGCTGCGTCTGGAATGCCCTCACAAGCACTACGTCAACATGACCCCCGCAGTGGCCGAGTGCCGCTCCCGGATGTACGCCGAGCTGCACGGAGGCAAGGTGTAAGCAGCACCGAATAAGCGGTTTTTCTTGACAAAACAGGGAAACTATTGTATCATAAAAGCCGCTGATTTAATAAAAATGTTAATACCACCAGATTGCGAATAGCAGTGTGGTTGTAATAATTTTTCCTCACACCTGTTATTCCCGGCTCCCTCTCAAGCCAGAGGGCAGCAGGACTTTGTAAGCCGGGGCTGCGCCGCTGTGGTGAAATTGGCAGACACGAGGGACTTAAAATCCCTTTCTGGAGACA
>OCHD01002203.1_pt1 | contig 11036 bp, 9 predicted proteins | sample 1538481 | NCBI WGS metagenome assembly OCHD01 (sample SAMN04571699, study PRJEB22368) | human gut metagenome | biome: human gut; material: stool | host: Homo sapiens | place: Luxembourg | collected 2012-09-07
TGTGGGGTTTGTGGTGCAGTATGTGGTAAACGAATTATAAAGCTTCGGCTGAATGCTGATGGCTTCTATGAACCGTTTATTACGGATCAAAACATTTGTTCCCACTGTGGGCTTTGTGTGGAATGTTGTGCATATGTGCATCAGGAACGTTCAGGTAATCAAAACGAAGTAAAAAGTTATGCTGCATGGAGTAAACAGAAAGAAATTCGGCAAAAATGTTCTTCGGGCGGAATTGCCTATGAGCTTGGAAGACAGCTTTTGGAGCAGGGATACAAAGCATGCGGAGTCAGATATAACGTTCAAATGCAACGGGCAGAACATTTTATAGCAACTACCCCTCAGGAATATATCCAATCTATAGGTTCCAAATATATCCAGAGTTATACATTGGAGGCTTTTCAAGCAATTAACCGGAAAGAAAGATATTTTGTAACGGGTACTCCCTGTCAGATAGATTCATTCCGTCGTTATATAAAAAAATTTAGCGTAGAAGATCACTTTGTATTACTGGATTTTTTTTGTCATGGGGTCCCTAGTATACATGTGTGGACTAAGTATCTGAAAGAGATAGAAAAGAAAACGGGTAAAATACAATATGTCTCTTGGAGAAATAAAACCACAGAAGGTTTTGATGTTCAAAATGGAGGAGAATATCAAAAAAGAATAAAATGGACGGAAAGTTATCGGATCTGTATTCAAGGGGAGAGAAAAGGGTATATTGCGGAGGAAGTTCAGAAAGATCATTTTTATACTTTATTCTTGAGTAATATTTGCTTAGGGAGAGCTTGTTATGAAAAATGTAAATATAAATATCTATCTTCTGCTGCAGATATTCGTATCGGCGATTTATGGGGTAAAACTTATCAGGAAAATGAGGAGGGCGTAAATGCTTTATTAACGTTTACGGCGAAAGGACAAGAAATTGTAGCGGGTTTAAAGAATTGTGTCATTGATTCCCAAACTTTAGCCGTAGTAACAGAAGGGCAATTAAAAAAGAATCTCAGTACTCCTCTTTTACGTCGCAAAGCAATGGTTTTGTTAAAGCAGGAGGGAACAGATCTGAAAAAGGTTATTTACTTGGCAAATAAGTGGAATCGGATAAAAGCGATAAAGTATTATGTATTGCATCCTTTTTTGATGTGGTGCCGGATAAAGCGAAAAATGAAACAATGAAAATTAAAATAATTACTTGTAGCAGGGCATATAATTTGGGAGCTGCCTTGCAAACTTATGCCTTACAAACTTATCTTATCTCTTTGAAGCAGGAAGTAAAAGTTATTGATTATAATCCCCCTTATTTTAGTAGGAATGTGAGTTATAGAACTGTCGGTTCATTTGCCAATAAAAATTGGATGCTCCAATGTTTGTATATGCTCTACAAAGTACCTCAGAGGTTTGTCGATCACCGGATATTTAAAGGTTTTCTTAGAAAATATATTCAGACAACAAAAGAATATCATTCTGTCCGGGAATTGGAAGAGGCCCAACTTAAAGCTGACCTGTTTATATGCGGAAGCGATCAGATATGGTGTCCCACAAAACCGACAGGGAAAGATGTGGCTATGTATTTAAGCTTTGTTAAGAAGGGAAAGAAAGTGGCATATGCTGCTAGTTTTGGAGAAGAAGTCCTGAGCAGAGAACAGATGGAATTTTTACAAAATCAAATTCATGATTTTTTATTTCTGTCTGTTCGGGAAACTACTGGAGTTGAAATTGTGAAAAAGGCAGGTTTCGAGTGCGTACAAGTGATGGATCCGGTATTTTTAATTTCCCAGGACAAATGGATTGTTTTTTCAAGTAAGAGTGTTAAATACAAAAAATTCGGCAGTTATCTTTTGGTCTATCCCATGTCACTAGCTGATCCTGCTTTTCTTTTTCATGCAGCAAGAGAAATTGCCAGGGAGAAAAATTTAAATGTTGTCATAATAGGAAAAAGTAAAAGAGGAGTAAAGAAAACGGATTATTATGTGAATAATGCTAGTCCGCAAGATTTTGTAAGTTTGATTCAGCATTCCTCTTTTGTAGTAACCAATTCTTTTCATGGAACATGTTTTTCTATTCTTTTCCGTAAAGAATTTGTGGTGTATGGAAAAGAGGCGAAGCCGAATACTCGTATTGATTCCTTACTGAAATTGATGGGGTTATCGGATAGGTATACAAAAGATAAAAATTTGATAATTGACAATCCTATTGATTATAACCTTCTCAGACCAGTCCTTACTAAATATCTTTTAGCTTCTCAGCAATACCTTGCAAAAGCTATACATTCGGATGAGAATGTATAAATTGATTGAAATCGCTTATAAAATAATGTTTAAATATGATTAGAGTATTGCATGTGTTGGGGGCAATGAATATGGGGGGAATAGAATCTTTTATTATGAATACTTATCGGGTAATAGATCGTAACCGTGTACAATTCGATTTTTTAGTTAATGATGAGGAAAATAAATACGCACAGGAAATAGGGGAATTAGGAGGACATATTTATTTTATTCCACCCAGAAACCGGGGCATAAAAGCGTATAAAACAAATATAGATCGTTTTTTTACAGAACATAGGGAGGAATTTCAAGCTGTACATTTGCATGCAGCTTCTCTGTCCTCGGTGTATGTATTAGTTGCTGCAAAAAGATATCATATAAGAACGCGTATTATACATGCTCATAGTACTAGTATAAAAGGTAGTAAATTGCATTATGTACTGCATATTTTTAATAAGCTTCGGTTAAAAAAAATTGCGACTCATTATTTTGCCTGTTCTGATAAGGCTCAACATTGGATGTTTGACTACACGGGACGGTTTGCGAAGTCGGAAGTGATAAATAACGGTATTCTAATGAAGGATTTTGCCTATGATGAAAAAAAACGAGGTGAAATACGAAAGCAATTGGGAATTGAGAGTGATGAAATTGCAATTTGTCATGTGGGAAGCCTGGCAAAAGTGAAAAATCAAAGCTTTCTCATTGATATTTTTTTGCAATTGAAAACCATAACCCCACACTATAAACTTTTTATGATAGGAGATGGGCCATTGAAATCCCAGTTGCAAGAAAAGATAGAATCTTTGAAAATAGAAGATTCTGTTACCTTTTTAGGTATTCGAAAGGATGTTCATAGGTTGATGCAAGGCTTTGATTGTATGGTATTTCCTTCCTTATTTGAAGGGCTTCCCGTAGCATTGGTAGAAGCTCAAGCTTCTGATTTACAGGTGATTTGTTCGGATACCATTTCTGGTATGGCTAAAATTTCAGATGATACAACTTTTCTTTCACTTAGCTTATCAGCATCAGACTGGGCGAGAGAGATTGATAAAAAGTTAAAAGGTAGAAAAAGAAAGGATAATACAGAACTGATACAGAAGAAAGGATTTAGTTGTGATACTGTAACGAAAAAATTAGAAAAGATATACCTGGATTGAAAATGAAGAAATGTAAATGTATCTTTTTTCTTGTTTTATTGATTGTAATAGTAGTTTTTTACTCCCAAATAGTGTCTCATCCGGAATATAATGATTTAAGGGTGATGGGTATTTTAGGATTTATACAATTACTTTTCAGTATATGGTCCTGGAAATATTTAGGAAAAGAATTAATAAATCCCTATTTGTTCTTTCTGGTTGCTTTATATACTTTCTCTTTTGGGCAATCTTTACTTTATGTTTTTAATATTGTTTCTGAAAGAAGAGATTTAATCGGTTTTCAGGGGATTACATTTAAGGAAATTTTTGATAGTCAGGTTTTAACGCTGGTTATGCTTTCCTGTTTTCATATAGGAGCTATTCTTTCTGTCTCCCGACTTGAGGAAAGTACCTATTCTTCTCTCCCCATTGATTATACGAAGCGGATTCGAAGAGTAGGGTGGGTATTATTTATTGTTTCGATTATACCTTATTTTTCGAGAATCATACAGGATATGATTTTTTCTATGATGTACGGATATGGGGCCCTCTATGAAAGAGTAGAAGAAGTTGGGATCTCGCAAATCGATAAGTATATAGGTGATTACTTTGTACCTTCTTTGATTTGTCTGTTTGTTGGCTATAGACTGAATCCAAAAATGAGGTATTTCATCTTTGGACTCTGTTTATTTAATATTGTTGCTATTTTGTTAACAGGTGGAAGAACCTATGCTGTAATATTATTCGCTTTATTGATTCTTCTTTACCATTATGGCGTAAAACGAATTTCTCTAAAGGGCGGTATTGTTTTGGTGGTATTCTCTGTCTTGTTTTTAACCTTATTGACGGCTATTTCTCATTCCCGTTCAGAATCCAAAAGAAGTGTAAAGGTTTATTTTCAAAAAGATAGTGGTATTGAAAATGGAGTTACAGAAACTATTGCAGAGATGGGGAGTTCCATGTTTTGCCTGATTAAGACGAAAGAGATCGTTCCTTCGCGTGAAGATTATCGGTATGGACGTTCTTATTTTTATTCTTTTATGAGTTTGATTCCGAATTTGGGATTTTGGGATATGCATCCGGCTCGTTTAGAAGCTAATCTGGGAAACTGGTTAACTAATAAGTTAGGGCTGAGTTATGGAACAGGGTATTCGATGTGTGCTGAGGCTTATATAAATTTTGGTATTGGGGGGAGTGTAGCCATGTTGATTTTGGGTTTTCTTTTAGGCAAGATTTTTAAAACCGATTCACGGTTGTTTAAAGAAAATCCGGCTTTATTAATATTTTCTCTGATTTTGTTTTGGTTTTGTCTGAAAATGACCAGGAATTCTTTTATTGGGTTTGTTCGGGCCTTTTTTTATTATGCATTGCCGATATATTATATCATAACAAGGGGGATTTTCAAAAGAGTAGGAAAATTTTCTGATCCACATTGATTACCACATATAGTATGGAATTGATTTTTGTTACAGAAGCGCGTTTTGTTCGTTCTGGAAAGGGTAAGATTTATTCTTTGGATACATTTAATAACAAATTATGGGAAAGGTATCTGCATTGTTTTGAAAGAATTACAGTCGTTGCCCGTGTTCTGGAAGCTCCGGACAGGATATTTGAGGATACGTTATTGGCAGAATCGAGTCGCGTATCATTTTTGCCATTACCTTACTATTTAGGTATGACAGGTTTCTTAAAAAAGCAAAAACAAATCAGGGAGCTCATGAAGCGAGCTTTTGATAAAGATAAAGCCTATATTTTAAGGGTTCCCGGTATATTAGGAACCTTGGCTGCCTATATTTTATTTAGACGAGGTATCCGTTATGGGGTAGAAGTGGTAGGGGATCCTTGGGATGTTTTTGCTCCGGGAGCGATCCGGCATCCTTTGCGTCCGGTATTTCGATATGTATTTACTAAAGCTTTAAAACTGACTGTAAAAAAAAGTGCTGCTGCATTATATGTGACATCTCAGACATTACAAAAAAGATATCCTACAGACGCTGGAGTATTTCAAGTGGCTGCTTCTAATGTGAAAATTGATGATGAGGTCATTGCTTCTGCTCCCCCTAAAATTGTTGTAAATAAATGCTGTAAGTTGGTTTCTGTCGGCTCCTTGGCGCAATTATATAAAGCTCCGGATGTCGTAATCGAGGCAATTGCTGAACTACAAAAATATAAGCTCGATTGTCATCTTACTTGGTTGGGCGATGGAAAATACAAGGAAGCAATGAAAGTTTTGGCTGAGAAATTAAATGTTGCAGAACGGATTGATTTCTGTGGGAATATGCCTTTTGCCCGAGTTTTAGAATTTGTACGAAATTCAGATATTTTTTTATTGGTTTCCAGAACAGAAGGTTTGCCTAGAGCTCTTATTGAAGCCATGGCTTGTGGGTTGCCTTGTATTGGTTCGCGTGTTGGAGGTATTCCAGAATTACTGGAACCTGTGGCATTGGTTGCACCAGGGAATTCAAAAGAATTAGCAGAAAAAATTTATGAATTTGTGACGGATACTACATTATTAAATTCACAAGCTGTTCGCAATTGGAATGAGGCAAAAAATTATCACGATAAAATTTTGTCACAACGGAGAATGGCTTTTTATCAACATGTAATTAATAGGGTAAAGTAATGAAAGTGTTGCAATTAGTAAAGACTTCTGTCGGGGCAACCTGGGCCCTAAAACAAATGCGGGAGCTCGTTAAATTAGGTGTAGAAGTTCATGTTGCACTGCCCACAGATGGTCTTTTAATAGAAAAATATAAAGAATTTGGGATAACTGTGCATGCTATCTCCTATAGTTTAAGTCATTTGTATACATCTTGTAAGAGATTACGGCAAATTGTAGAAGAAGTAAATCCGGATATTATTCATAGCCATTTTGTCTTGACAACGTTTATTATGCGTATGGCTTTACGTGCAGATAAAAGGCCTCGTATTTTTCAGGTACCCGGACCTTTACATTTAGAGAATATTTTTTTTAGAAAATTAGATTTATGGACGGCCCGGAAGAATGATATATGGGTAGGAAGTTGTAAATGGACAAATGATTGTTATGCTTCAAACGGTATTTCGCACGACAGGTTATTTTTATCTTATTACGGTAATGATAGAATGTATGAGAAAAGCCAGGTTTGTAATAAGATTCATAAAGAATTGAATCTAAACGAGGATACAATTTTAATAGGAATGGTTGCTTATATGTATCCTCCTAAATATTATTTGGGACAAACCCGGGGGTTGAAAGGGCATGAAGATTTTATCGATGCTATTGCATTGGTTAGTCAGAAATATCCTCAGGTATATGGGATATGTATAGGTGGACCTTGGAAAAATGGAGAAGCGTATGAGCAAAAAGTAAAGAGATATGCTCAACGAAAGACAGATCATATTTATTTTTTAGGTATGCGGTCGGATATACCGGATCTCTATGCCGATATGTATTGTGTCGTACATCCTTCATTGAGTGAGAATTTAGGGGGTGCAGCAGAATCATTGGCCTTAGGAGTACCCACTGTTGCCACCCGGGTAGGTGGGTTTACCGATATTGTTATCGAAAAGGAAACCGGCTTATTAGTTCCGCCTAAAGATCCCGACTATTTGGCTCATACCTTAATAGACATGCTAGAAGGTAAATATAATCTTGTGAAAATGTCAGAATGTGGTGAACGGCTGGTTCATAAAATGCTGGATGTCAAAAATACAGCTCGTACAATCTTTGATATTTATCATCAAATAGTTTAATAAAATGTATCGTCATTTATTCAAACGTATGTTTGATCTTTTCGTTTCTATTTTTGTGTTGATTGGTACTAGTCCTGTTTTATTTGTAATAGTTATTGGGTTAGGGTATGTGAATAAAAATTCCGGTATTTTTTTTTTACAAAAGCGTCCGGGAAAAGGGGGAAAGTTGTTTCATTTAATCAAGTTCAAAACGATGACAGATGAACGGGATGCGGCAGGAAATTTGTTGTCGGATGCTGACCGTTTAACGCCGATAGGCCGTTTCATCCGTTCTACTTCTCTGGATGAGTTACCACAACTTATTAATGTTCTGAAAGGGGAAATGACGCTGGTAGGTCCGCGTCCTTTGCTGCCTCACTATTTATCACTGTACTCGCCGGAACAGGCACGCCGCCATGAAGTACGTCCGGGTATAACAGGCTGGGCACAGGTGAACGGAAGAAATGCCATTTCATGGACAGAAAAGTTCAAGTTGGACGTGTGGTATGTAGATCATCTGTCGTTTGTCTTGGATATGAAAATTTTGTTCCTAACCGTAAAGAAAGTCTTTGTGCGTGAAGGAATTAGCTCAAAAACAAGCGTGACGATGGAAATGTTTAACGGCAATAATTGAATAGGATATGTATTTATATGGAGCTAGTGGGCACGCTAAAGTAATCATAGATATATTAAAGTCTAAACATATTGTTATAGAGGGGCTTTATGATGATAACCCTGAAATAAAAAGCCTGCTTGAATATCCGGTATTGGCTCCGGATATTGTTAAAGGACCCTTAATTATTAGCATTGGTAAAAACCAGATACGTTATGAGATCGCTCAGAAATGGCCTGTAGAATATGGACGGGCTATTCATTCTTCTGCAATCGTTTCGGAATATGGATTAGTTGGAGAAGGTAGTGTTGTTATGCAAGGTGCCATCATTCAGTCAGAAGCTCAAATCGGCCGGCATTGTATCATTAATACAGGGACTTCTATTGATCATGAATGCAGGGTGGGTGATTATGTTCATGTTTCCCCTCATTCCACCTTATGCGGAGGGGTGGAAGTCGCTGAAGGGAGTTGGATTGGAGCTGGAACGATCGTACTTCCAGGTGTAAAAATAGGGAAATGGAGCGTCATAGGTGCCGGTTCGGTCGTCTCTAAAAACATTCCGGATCATGTGTTAGCCGTGGGAAACAGATGTAAAGTGATTAAAAACATCTGACTATTTTTTCTATAAATAGTGAGCTATAACTCCGGTCTTTTGTTTCGCTCTATTTGCAGATTTCGAAGTTTTAATTTTAAGAAGAATATGGATAAACGAATTTACCTTTGCCTTGCTCATATGAGCGGCAAAGAACAGGATTTTATCAAAGAGGCGTTTGAAACGAATTGGGTGGTTCCTTTGGGTCCCAATGTGAATGCCTTTGAGGAAGCGCTAGAGAGTTTTGTAGGAGAAAATAAACGGATAGTGGCCTTATCGGCGGGGACAGCCGCTATTCATCTGGCATTGATTCAATTGGGGGTACAGCCTGGAGATGAGGTCATTTGCCAGAGCTTTACATTTTGTGCATCGGCTAATCCGGTGACTTATGTCGGGGCAATTCCAGTATTTGTAGATAGCGAGGAGACTACTTGGAATATGAGTCCGATACTTCTGGAAAAAGCAATTCAGGACCGCATCGTAAAGACCGGTAAAAAGCCGAAAGCAATTATTCCGGTACATTTGTATGGCATGCCCGCTAAGATGGATGAAATTTGTGCAATAGCGGAAAAGTACGAGATCCCTGTAGTGGAAGATGCAGCTGAGGCACTGGGTTCCGAGTATAAAAGACGGAAGTGCGGAACTTTTGGGACATATGGGGCATTGAGTTTTAATGGTAATAAGATGATCACAACCTCTGGGGAGCTTTAATTGTACCTGACGAAGCGGCTAAAAAGCAAACGCTGTTTTATGCTACCCAAGCCCGGGAACCTTTTCCCTATTATCAGCATGAACATATCGGTTACAATTACCGGATGAGTAATATTTGTGCAGGTATCGGCTGCGGTCAGATGACGGTGTTGGAAAAGCATATAGCTCATCACCGACATGTACATGCATTATATGAGCAGGCTTTTGCGGATATAGAAGGGATTACCTTAAAATCGAATCCGGCTAAGGAGTTTGATGCTAACTATTGGTTATGCACCATATTGATTGATCCAGTTGTGACCGGGTTTGATTATGAAGAGTTACGTGTCGCTCTGGATGCAAAAGGGATAGAGACACGACCGTTGTGGAAACCGATGCATCTGCAACCGGTATTTGCCCATAATCCTTGTTATATAGACGGTACTGCTGAAAAACTGTTTAATAAAGGTCTCTGTATTCCTGCAGGACCTTTCGTTACAGATGAAGATGTGGCTTATATTGTAAATGAAATCAGGAAACAACTGAGGTGATTCCGTCTGTTGGGAAGAAGTACAGAAAATAATATTGTAGGATGAACACTTAAACACCGATCTGCCCCTTTGGGGGCGGAAACGGTGTGGACTAATATAAGCTAAGAGGAAATAACTTTAAAATCGGTTGTTACTGACTGTTCAAGCCCGTATGGAAAAAACGAACTTCTTAAATCACTTGCAAGGAGTTAATTTAGTTTTGCATCTTTAAGTGTTAACTCAAAACAGGGCTGAGGGCTGAAAGGGAAAAATCCCACAAATAGAAAGGACAAAGATGTAAAAAATCTAACCTTAGGTCTAACTTAGACCTATGCTGATAATTAAAAAGGCCGAAAAGAAAAACAGGCTAACTGCTTAATTTTATTTGGATTAAAAATGAGAGGAAATCAACGATTTCTTCTCATTCGTGATATGCCTATTATAATGTAGTATTCTTTCTCCTGTCGTTTATATTTTTCAATCTGATGGTTTCCTTGCTTTTCTATACACTCACACTCCCTTAACAGATTAATACATTATTCATAATTCCAGAGAAGAGCGTTCTTCAGGTAGATTAATTCCCGTGTTTGGAATGGAATTTCAGGCGCATGAGGCGCAGATCTTCTTCGGAATAATCCCCTTCGAATTCGTCGAAAGCTTCTGCAATATTGTCGGTTTGAGCTTCCATAAAATAATCAAATATTTCCTTTTGCTGCTCTTCGTCCAGAATTTTATTGATATAATAATCAATATTGAGTTTCGTTCCGGAAAATACGATGGCTTCCATTTCCTTGATGAGTTCTTCGTAGCTAAGTCCTTGGGCAGAGGCGATGTCTTCCAAATCGATTTGCCGGTCGATGTTCTGGATAATATATACTTTAAATTTGGATTTGTTGGCTACGGTTTTCACTACCATATCCTGTGCCCGTTCGATTTCGTTGTCTTCTACATATTGTTTGATGACTTCTACAAATTCTTTCCCGTATTTTTGGGCTTTGCCTGTACCTACGCCTTGGATATTGGCCAACTCTTCTATTGTAATGGGATAGTTGATGCACATATCTTCCAAAGACGGATCCTGGAAAATGACATAAGGAGGCAGGTTATTGGTTTTAGCAATTTTTTTCCGTAAATCTTTCAGGATGGCAAATAGAGTGTTATCTAATGCGGAAACGCCGCCCTTCTCCTGAATCTTTTCTTCGTTTTCCTCAAAATTACGATCTTCCATCAGCATAAATTCTTTAGGGTGTTCTAGAAAATCTAGTCCTTCTTTCGTTATTTTTATTACACCGTATTGTTCAATATCTTTTTCGATAAACCGGCTGATCAGCGCTCTGCGAAAAACCATTGTCCAGAATTGACGACTTTTTTCTGCTCCGCTTCCGAACATTTCCAGTTTGTCGTGCTTATATGCCTTTATGGCCGAATCGGCTTCTCCGATCAAGATATTGACCAAATGTTCTATTTTAAATTTTTCTTTTATTTCTGAAACCAGTG
>OCHD01002214.1_pt1 | contig 10985 bp, 8 predicted proteins | sample 1538481 | NCBI WGS metagenome assembly OCHD01 (sample SAMN04571699, study PRJEB22368) | human gut metagenome | biome: human gut; material: stool | host: Homo sapiens | place: Luxembourg | collected 2012-09-07
GCGATGCGAAACTGTGCCTCGCCTGATGATAGCACAAGTCGTCCTTGATGCCCGCCAATGCCGCCAACGCTTTCATGTGTCTTCTGAGATTTGACCAATGCAGCAGAGGGAACAGGGTATCCCTTTCCTCACTGTGATACTTCTCAATAAGTGCAATCGCTTCAGGCAACAGCTTCACACTGGCACGAAGCTCATTTTTCTTCCTTCGATACTTCAACCACAAAGCCCCGTCCCCATCCGTATATAGGTTCTCATGAGTAATCGAGACAACATCCGCATAACAGACCCCGGTATAACAGGCGAATAGGAAAAGGTCGCGTGCCAGCATATGCGTTTTCCGGTATGGCGGTATTTCCACGTCACGGATTTTTTCAAACGATTCGCGGCTCAATGCCCGTGGGGTTCTTTCCGATTGTTTTGGCAGGGCAAAATGCTGGAAATGGTATTTTTCCGAATACCCTTTCTTATACGCCAGACGGCAGACTTTCTTCAGGATGGCGAGATAATGGCGGACGGTATCTATCGCGTATCCTTTTTCTCCCGTGACGAAGTCCTGATAGTCGTGGATGAACTGCTCCGTAAGCTGCCCGAATGCCAAATCCTTGACCTTGTACTGATGTTCTATGAACTCCCCAAGTGTCAGGCGCATATAGTGGTAACCGGGATAAGTCCCTTTCGCGCGGTCTATGCCGATACGCGCCTTGAGGTCATCACAGACAGCATCCGTCATTTTCATAAGTGTCATCTGCGTTTCCATGCTGCCTTGAAAAAGGTCTTTCACATCGGTGGCATCGAAATCAACCTTACGGCTCACAAGATTGTCGAAAGCGGTGTTTACCGCCAACAGCAGTTTTTCAATCTTCGCATTGGTTTCTACCGCCTCCTTGCCCTTGCCGTTCAGACGGCTTTCACGGGGATTCCACAATCCGGGCGTGCAGGAGAGCTTGCATCCGAATTGTGCCATAGTGCGGTTCACGGTGATGCGTCCCATGATGGGAGCCTTGCCCGACTTGTTAAGTTCGCTCTTTTTGAGGTAGAGCAGCACCTTGAATTTTTCTACTTTCATACGCTTATATTTTTAGTTGCAAATTTACTTGCCATATAAGCGTTCCTTGATATGCAAAATGCTGTGTATGAGTGCAAACAAAACGGTGAGGACTTCTTTTCATTGCCGACCGTTACCTGTTGCCGTTTCGGTAACCGGACGGCTAACGGTTTGGTAACTGAACAACCTCAATATTCCGTTGTCATTTGCATTTTCTCTACTTGGCAAAATACTGAAATATCGCTTATTCCTAACGATTTACGTTTTATCTTCACCTGTTCGCTTTTCCTTGCTTTGCCGTGTATATTCCACATGAGCCGCCACACCTACGCGACGACGGTGTGCTTGTCGAACGACGTGCCGATTGAAACGCTCTCGAAGATGCTCGGACACCGCAGCATCTGCACGACGCAAATCTACGCCAAAATAACGGCAGAAAAGGTGAGCCGCGATATGGAAAAACTCTCGCAGCGTATCGAGCAAATGGAGAATTTTATTTGTCAAACCATCTAAAAACGAATGTACGATGAAAAGAGATAGAATCACAATCGGCGAAAACGGCGTAACTCTGACGGGGAGCGAGGTATGGATGACGGCAATGGAGCTTGCCGAATTGTTCGGCACGACTGCCGGAGCGGTAAATGCAGGTATCAAGGCAATCATTAAAAGCGATACGCTGCACGATTACGAGGTCTGCAAGTACGTCCGGCTGGAGAACGGGAACCGTGCAGACGTATATAATATGGAGGTCGTGGCCTCTTTTGCGTTCCGCCTCAATACACGGGGTGCGTCGATACTGCGCAAATGGTTGATCCGACGAGCTACCGCCCCGGCGCGGGCGGCGACCCCAATCATCATTCAGTACAAAGAGGGATTCATCTGTTAAGAACGACGGGCAGGCTTCAAAACCTGCCCGTTATCGTTTTCATCTGCCGGGTATTTTATCGACAAATTCTTGTATCTTACTCTGATTGGTTTGTGTTCGAACATCTGCGGGTCCCACGACAATACGACAGTAAATCCGTAAATCTGTACGACAACGCCTCTTTGCTGCAATAACTATTCGAACCGCTCGCTCCATAAATCGGTAAGGTTTTGCGGCAACACGTCCGCAAGGATTGGAATCGCCGTATCCGTTCCGTATCTCTGTCGTTATTCAAACCTACCTAAAATATCGCTTGCATCGTTTTTACCGGTAGTTGGCGTTTTAGAACTCGGAAAAGTAGCCTCGGAGATCTCTGCCTTGCACCCGAACGACAAGGCGTATCGCACGGCTTCATGAAGCGGTCGAAATCCGTTCTTCCTCAATCCGACTTCTGTCGGATTTTATGTTCGTCGGAACATAGCAAGGTGTGTATCGAGTAACTCGATACCTTTTGGGTTACTCCCGAAAGCCTTGCCCTGCGGGGCGGAATCGCTCCTCCGTAGTCGGGCGATTCAAAGATAACAATTAAAAAAAGATAATTTGTTTCCCTTAATTCAGATAAATCAATATATTTGTAGTAGATTCAATAAAATGACTAGAATGAAAGATATAAATCGGCTTAAAATAGTTCTTGTTGAAAAGAAGAGGACTGGTAAATGGTTAGCAAAAGAATTGGGCAAAGATCCGTCTACCGTTTCTAAATGGTGTACTAACGTTTCGCAACCCGATCTGGTAACTCTTTCAAGAATAGCTGAGCTATTGAATGTTGATAGAAGAGATTTAATCAATAAAAGCAAATGATATTTCTGCGTATAATCATACTGAAACAATATAATAAAGATGACAACTATAATTCAAAGGGCTGAGTTACAAGCCAAGATATGGAAAATAGCCAATGAAGTACGTGGTGCTGTTGATGGCTGGGACTTTAAACAGTTTGTGCTGGGAGCACTTTTCTATCGTTTTATAAGCGAAAATTTCTCTAATTATATCGAGGGAGGCGATGATAACATTAACTATGCTAATTTACCTGACAGTGTAATTACACCAGAGATTAAAGATGATGCAATAAAGACCAAAGGGTATTTTATATATCCGAGTCAGCTTTTTGTGAATGTAGCCAAGGCAGCAAATACAAATCCGAATCTGAACACGGAGCTAAAAAACATATTTAATGAGATTGAGAGTTCTGCCACCGGTTATCCTTCGGAAGAAGATATAAAAGGATTGTTTGCCGATTTCGATACTACCAGCACCCGACTTGGTAATACGGTTGAGAACAAAAATAGTCGCTTAGCTGCCGTACTGAAAGGCGTGGAGGAGTTGAATTTTGGAAACTTCGAAGATAATCAGATAGACCTGTTTGGTGATGCCTATGAATTTCTCATCTCTAACTATGCCGCTAATGCAGGCAAGTCGGGAGGTGAGTTCTTTACGCCTCAACACGTTTCCAAGCTCATCGCACAGCTTGCTATGCACAAACAGACAAGCGTGAATAAGATTTATGACCCTGCCTGTGGTTCAGGCTCGCTACTTTTACAAGCTAAAAAACATTTCCATAATCATATTATTGAAGAGGGTTTCTTTGGTCAAGAGATAAATCACACGACCTATAACCTTGCTCGCATGAATATGTTTTTGCATAATGTGAACTACGATAAGTTTAATATTGCACTTGGTGATACGCTTCGATATCCACAGTTTGGCGATGACAAACCTTTTGATGCCATTGTTTCCAATCCGCCATATTCTGTAAATTGGATTGGCTCGGACGACCCTACGCTGATTAACGATGACCGTTTTGCTCCTGCTGGAGTGCTCGCTCCTAAGTCAAAGGCAGACTTTGCATTTGTACTGCACGCACTAAGCTACCTTTCAGGCAGAGGCAGGGCGGCTATTGTCTGCTTCCCCGGTATATTCTATCGTGGTGGTGCGGAACAAAAGATTAGAAAGTATTTAGTGGATAACAACTTTGTAGAGACGGTTATTTCACTGGCTCCTAACTTGTTTTATGGCACTTCGATAGCTGTAAATATCTTGGTACTTGCTAAGAATAAACGAGATACAAAAACGCAGTTTATAGATGCAAGTGGGGAAGATTTTTTCAAGAAGGTAACCAACAACAATATTCTTGAGGATAAGCATATCGAGAGGATTATGGAGATATTCGACCGAAAAGAAGATGTTGATCATATTGCTAAATCGGTAGACAACAAACATATTGCCGAAAAGGACTATAACCTTTCCGTTAGCTCCTACGTGGAAGCAAAGGATAATCGTGAAAAGGTAGATATTGCGGTACTGAATGCAGAAATATCACAAACGGTGGCGAAGATAAATGCACTCCGTGCTGATATTGACGCTATTTTAAAGGAGATTGAGGCATGAGTTATTTAGATAAATTATTAGCGGGTGTCGAGGTTGAGTGGAAACCTTTAGGAGAGGTTTCGGAGCTTGATAGAGGCAAAACGATAACCGCAAAAACTAAAAGCGCTGGAACCATCCCTGTAATTAGCGGAGGTCAAGCACCTGCGTATTATAATTCTGAATTCAACCGTGATGGCGAAACTATTACTATCGCAGGCAGTGGCGCATACGCTGGTTTTGTTATGTATTGGAATGAGCCAATATTTGTATCTGATGCGTTTTCTGTCAAGCCAGATCTGTCTGTTTTGAATACAAGATATGTCTTTCATTTTTTACTGAATAATCAATCTTGGATTCATAATTTACAAAAAGGTTCAGGTGTACCACACGTATATCCGAAAGATTTAGCAAAGCTTGAAATCCCTATTCCATGTCCAGATAATCCGGAAAAATCACTTGCAATTCAAAAAGAAATAGTTCGTATATTAGATACTTTTACGGAGCTTACAGCTGAGCTTACAGCTGAGCTTACAGCTGAGCTTACAGCTCGCAAAAAGCAGTATAACTACTATCGTGACCAGTTGCTTAACTTTAACGAAAAAGAGGTTGAGTGGAAGCCATTAGAAATTTTAGCTGAAAACCTTGACTCAATTCGAAAACCTGTAACAAGCGGCTCCAGAGAGGCAGGTGAAATTCCATATTATGGGGCTTCGGGTATTGTAGACTACGTTAAAGATTACATTTTCGATGGAGATTTTCTGTTAGTTTCAGAAGATGGGGCAAATTTAATTGCTAGAAATACACCGATAGCATTCAGCATAAGTGGAAAAAATTGGGTAAATAATCATGCTCATGTATTGAAATTCCCTACTTATTCAGATAGAAGATTTGTAGAATACTATTTGAATAGCATTGATTTAACTCCATATATTTCTGGTGCGGCTCAACCAAAATTAAATCAGAAGAACTTAAACAGCATAAAAATTCCAAATCCATCTCCAGAGGAAAAAATACGCATCGTTTCCATTCTCGATAAGTTTGATACTTTCACTACCTCAATGAGTGAAGGCTTGCCTAAGGAGATTGAACTAAGACAAAAACAATATGAATACTACCGAGATATGTTACTAACATTTTCAACCGATAACATAGAAGCATAATATGGGACAGACATTAACGGAAATAGCAGAAGAACTTCAAAAATCAACGAAGAGAGTACAACTAATCTATGCCTTTAATGGTATAGGTAAAACACGCTTATCACGTGAGTTAAAAGAGTTGATAGACCCCAAAGATAAGAGAGATGAAAAAAGTAAAATTAAATTTCTATACTATAATGCTTATACCGAAGACTTATTCTACTGGGATAATGATTTAGATACAGACAAAAATAGAAAATTGATGATAAGACCTAACGGCTTTACCGAATTAGCTCTAAACTTTCTTAAAGATCAAGGTCAGGACAAAAATATCGGTTCTAATTTTCAACGTTACACAAATGATAAGTTAACGCCTAACTTTAATGAGCAGTACACAATAAAAGACAAGGATGGCAAAGAGCAGACGATAAGAGCCTATTCTGAAATCACCTTCTCTATTGAGGGTGGTAATGAGCAAAAAGTTGAGAATATAAAAATCTCAAAGGGAGAAGAAAGTAATTTAATTTGGTGTATCTTTTATAGTTTGCTTGAGCAGATTGTTGAAACCTTAAACGAAGATGATCTAACAAATCGTGCGACTCAAGATTTTAATGACTTAGAATATGTGTTTATTGACGACCCTGTAAGTTCATTAGACGATAACCATTTGATTGAGTTAGCAGTAAATATTGCAGAATTAGTAAAGACCAGTACTTCTAATGTACATTACATAATTACAACTCACAATCCTTTGTTTTACAATGTACTTTTTAATGAATTTGAGAATGATGTAGAGAAGAAATATGATCGTAAAAGAGATTCGGATAAAAAACGATTAGAAAAATTAGATGATGGTACTTATGCGCTTATAAATTCAACAGACACTCCTTTTTCTTATCATCTTTTTCTTTTGACTGAAATAGAGAAAGCGATTAAGTCAGGGGATATTCAGAAATATCACTTTAATTTTATGCGTAATATTCTAGAGAAAACGTGTACATTTTTAGGTTATAGAAAGTGGAAAAAACTGTTGCCAGATGGCGATCGTAAAGAATATTACAATCGCATAATTAATCTCTACAGTCATAATAAGCACCACGGAGAGGAAATACAGCCTATAACCGAAGAAGCTAAAACTGCATTGAAGGAGTTGGTAGATATATTAAAAACAACGTATCATTTTAGACAACCATAAAAAAATTACTAAATGAACCAATATAACACCATAGCAGAATCTAAAAACTTCATAGTTCTTGATGAGTATGCCAAGTACTCAATGGTGAGTGAGCCTCCTGTTGGTTATCAAACGGAGTTTGCCCTCGAACGAGAGCTTATACAAGACCTAATCAATCAAGGCTATGAAAACCCCTCAATAAAGAGTGCCGAAGCTATGCTAGCCAATACAAGAGCACAACTTCAGGAGCTTAATAATGTGGTGTTTAGCGATGCTGAATGGGGGCGTTATGTGGAGGAGTATTTGGATAAGCCAAGTGACAACCTCGTTGAGAAGACAAGAAAAATACACGATAATCACATCCATGACTTTGTATTTGACGATGGGCATATCCAAAATATCTACTTAGTAGATAAAAAGAATATTAATCGTAACAAATTACAGGTAATATCACAATTTGAGCAGACAGGAACACATGCCAATCGTTACGATGTTACCATATTGGTCAACGGGTTGCCGTTGGTGCAAGTGGAGTTAAAAAAGCGTGGCGTAGCTATCCGTGAAGCGTTTAATCAAGTACACCGCTATACGAAAGAGAGTTTTAACCGAGAAAATTCTCTATTCAAGTACCTGCAAATCTTCGTTATCTCGAACGGAACAGATAGCCGATATTTTGCAAATACTACAGAGCGAAATAAAAATAGCTTCGACTTTACGATGAACTGGGCAAAAGCCGACAACACCCTAATCAAAGATCTCAAAGACTTTACAGCTACGTTCTTCCAGAAGAACACACTCCTAAATGTGTTGCTCACCTATTCGGTTTTCGACACAAGCGACACGCTGCTAATCATGCGACCCTATCAAATTGCAGCAACCGAGAGAATCCTGTGGAAAATTAAAAGCTCATTTCAAGCAAAGCAATGGTCTAAGCCCGAAGGTGGCGGATATATATGGCACACGACAGGATCGGGCAAAACCCTCACCAGTTTCAAAGCGGCTCGACTGGCAACACAGCTTGATTTTATCAACAAAGTGTTCTTTGTGGTGGATCGCAAGGATCTTGACTTTCAGACGATGAAAGAGTATCAACGATTCTCTCCCGATAGTGTTAATGGATCTGATAGTACGGCAGGGTTAAAAAGAAACCTCGAAAGAGACGACAACAAGATTATAGTTACCACCATTCAGAAGTTAAACAACTTGATGAAGAGCGAAGGTGAATTATCAATCTATCAAAAACAGGTAGTATTCATCTTTGATGAATGTCACCGCTCGCAGTTCGGAGAGGCTCAAAAGCTCTTACGGAAAAAGTTTAAACGATACTATCAATTCGGTTTTACTGGAACGCCTATATTTCCTGAAAATGCTTTGGGAGATGAGACAACCGCAAGCGTATTTGGTCGTGAGCTGCACTCGTATGTCATCACAGATGCAATCAGAGATGAAAAGGTATTGAAGTTCAAAGTTGATTACAACGATGTTCGACCTAAATTCAAGGGGATTGAGTCAGAGCAAAATGAGGAAAAACTGAGCTCAGCAGAGTATAAAAAAGCAATGCTTCACCCTGCTCGCATAAAAGAGATATCGCAATATATCTTGCAGAATTTCAGAATCAAAACCCATCGTAACCAAGGAGGAGGAAAAGGTTTTAATGCGATGTTTGCAGTTAGTTCGATTGATGCCGCAAAATGTTACTATGAGGAGCTGAACCTTCTGCAAAAGGATAGTGAAAAACCGCTCAAGATTGCGACCATCTTCTCTTTTGCTGCCAACGAAGAGCAAAACGCAATAGGCGAGATAGTTGACGAAACCTTTGAGCCTACGGCAATGGATCTGAGTGCTAAAGAGTTTCTAACCAAGGCTATTGACGATTATAACGCAATGTTTAAAACAAGTTATGGTGTTGATAGCAAAGAGTTTCAGAACTATTACCGTGACCTTGCCAAAAGAGTAAAAAGCAAAGAGGTTGATCTTGTTATTGTTGTAGGCATGTTCCTTACGGGATTTGATGCTCCTACACTCAATACGCTATTTGTGGATAAAAACCTGCGATATCACGGACTTATGCAGGCTTTCTCTCGTACTAACCGAATTTATGATGCTACCAAAACGTTTGGTAATATCATTACTTTTAGAGATTTGGAGGCTGCGACAATTCAGGCAATTCAAACATTCGGGGATAGTAGCACAAGAAATGTAGTACTCGAAAAGAGCTACAAAGAGTATTTGGAGGGCTTTACGGATATTCTGACAGGCGAAGCACGTAGAGGTTACATAGAAGTTGTAGCGGAGCTAAACGAGAAGTTCCCAACGCCGGAAGAAATAGTTACCGAGAGCGATAAAAAGGAGTTTGTAAAACTATTCGGTGAGTACCTGCGTGTAGAAAATATCCTACAAAATTACGATGAATTTACGCACCTAAAGGCTCTTCAAGCAATAGACATAAACGATCCTCAAGCCGTTGAAGCATTCAAAGAGGCGAACTTTGTGACAGATGAGGACATAGCTACAATGCAACAAATTCAGGTACTACCCGATCGGACAATTCAAGATTACAGGTCTACCTATAATGATATTCGTGACTGGTTAAGACGTGAGAGAAGTGGCAAAGAAGAGGAGAAGTCAAAGGTTGATTGGGATGATGTAGTCTTTGAGGTCGATTTGCTAAAATCTCAAGCGATAAACCTCGACTATATTCTTGAACTAATCTTTGAGCATAACAAAAAGACCAGCGACAAAGTTGCATTGATTGAGGAAATCCGCAGGGTTATCCGTGCAAGTATTGGCAATAGAGCAAAAGAGAGCTTAGTGGTTGATTATATCAACGAAACAGATTTAGACGCTATCTGCGATAAACCAAGTATTCTGGATTCCTTCTATAGCTATGCACAAGAAAAATTGAGAGTAGAGGCAGCACAGTTAATTGCTGATGAGAACCTAAATGAACAAGAGGCAAAACGTTACATCTCAGTCTCTTTAAAGCGTGAGTATGCAAGCGAAAACGGAACGGAACTTAACGCTATTTTACCTAAGATGAGTCCTCTGAACCCACTGTATTTGACGAAAAAGCAAAGCGTTTTCAAAAAGATTGCTTCATTTATAGAAAAATTTAAGGGTATAGGTGGACAACTTTAGTTAGATAGAATGCAGGGGATCTTTATTCTAAATAATAGAACAGGTATATTAGACTATATTAAAATCGTGGCAAACTAATTGCCCAATCAAAAAATTAAGTTTTGTATTTGAGTTGTTTGACGAGATGCAAAGTGCAGCAGTTCAGCGCAGTTACATTGTCGCTAAATCGTTACCGACAACTTTCTTTTTCACTACTCAACGCTGTCATTCAGACAGATACGCAAAAGTTTCTTATTCTCGGCAAAGATAGCAAAAAACGGACAAAACAATACGAAAGATGCGCACATCCCGAAGGACATGCGCACCGTTTATGCAGGCAACAGGGCTAAAAGTTGTAACCCAGCGAAATGAAGAAACTGCCGTTCTTTATCTTGCCCTCGCCCGAATCCTTGGAGATATTGAGCAGGCCGAGATCGTAGCCGACGCCCGCATAGTAATGCTTCATGACGGTAACCCCTACGCCGAAGCGCAGTCCGAAATCGGAACGCTTGAACACTTGGCCTTCGACGGAGCCGTCCTCGACGGGCACTGAAATCTCCTTGAACAGATCGACTTTCGCGGCGTCGCCCTTGAGCTTGCCGTGGATGCCGAAACCGTAATAGACGCCGGCGGCTGGCTGGATCGAGACGCTTTTAATATTGAAGTGCCAGCTCACCACAGCCGGAACCTGCAGGTACAGCATATTGAATTTGGCCTTTCCTTCCACGCCCAAATCCAGATCGCCCGCCGTCACCGACGCCCCGCGTCCGGAGAGGTAAAGTCCCGTTTCGAAATAGAGGGGAAGCACCCGCAGCAGGGGCTGCTGATAGGCAAAGCCCACATGATAGGAGGCGCGCGAGTCCAGCGACGCGCTCAGGCCCCCTGCGCTGAGATGGAGATTAGCCACGTTGAGACCGGCACGAACGCCGAACGAGCTTTCGTTCTGTCCGAAAGCGGTCAGCCCGGCCGCAAGGGCAAGCAGACACAGTAAGATTTTCTTCATAGTCAATTAAAAATCGTCTCCGGCCCCGGAGAGAGCGGTTATCAGTGTATTGCGGAAACGAAGGCCCCCGGACTCCCGCATCTGCCGATGCGGGCGACGGGCATTCCCGCTTGGGTCTAAATATCTGTAAATATAGTCGCTTTTTGCCATTCCCCGAAATATATTCAACGAATTCCACATCTTTTCGCACGAACGGCTTGTCCGCAGCGCGGCGG
>OCHD01002215.1_pt1 | contig 10982 bp, 9 predicted proteins | sample 1538481 | NCBI WGS metagenome assembly OCHD01 (sample SAMN04571699, study PRJEB22368) | human gut metagenome | biome: human gut; material: stool | host: Homo sapiens | place: Luxembourg | collected 2012-09-07
AACTTGACGACCGACATGGATGTACGTGTCCTGACGAAGGAATGCGGCGGCTGTTTAACGAAGCGGCGCTATCCGCCGGCGGAGAAAACTTTTATCTGCGCCGGCCGCCGAAGTCTTCCGATCCCCGCTGGTACAGAAAGATTTATGACGAAAATCTTTCCTTTGCCGACAATCTGCGGACGGCCGAATATTTAAGCGCGTACGGCTTTGTCTATAATCTCCGTTACGTACCCCCTGCAATGTCGCTGCCATCGCTTTATCTTTTGTTCGGCGGCGGCTGGAAAAATCCGCTGGTGCGCGGGGATTTTGAAAGTCTGCTGCAGGGGAAAGGGGTAATCCTGCCCGAGCATAAGGAAGTGTTTGCCGCCGTTTATACCCGGTTGCCGAAAAAAACGACGGCGGATTGGGCCGACAAATTCGGTTTTTCCGGCGAATATATGGAAGCGCGCATTTTTGCCGACATGGCCTGTTGCAAAATTCTCAACCGGCCGTTTTCGCTGCCGGAAACGACCGGCTGCCGTACGCCGACGGTCGGCGGTATTTACGTTCTGCCGGACGGGGGCGGCGATTATCTGCTGACGGAACTGCTGCAACGCTGCGGCAATCCGGCGCGGCCGGAAAAAAATCCGCTGTTGTGGAGCCGCGCGGCCAAAGGCTGGCAGAAGTCATTTGCGGCAGCGGGCGAGAATGTCTAGTCCGCGGTCATAAAACGGCGTTTCCACCCGGCTCATGCCGAGCAGGGTATGAAAGACGTTGTCGTGCGAAAAGGCTTCGGAACGGATTTTGCGCACACAGTCGATGTCCAGTCCGTTGGCCTCGGCATACCCTTCGGAAAACCAGAACATGGCGGGAATGTGCTTTTGTACGTCGGGAGCTTCGTCATAAGGGGCGGAGTGCAGATAAACGCCGTTTTCACCGAGAGATTCCCCGTGGTCGGAGGTGAAGAAAAAGGCGGTGTCGTATTCATCCGACAAAGCTTTTAATTCGTCGATGGTGCGGGCCAGCATGTGCGAAGTGTAATAAACGGTGTTGTCGTATGTGTTTCTCAGTTCGTCCAGCGTGCAGTCCTGAAGAAATTCCCTGCGGCAGACGGGACGGTAAATTTCAAACTCTTTGGGGTAGCGGAGCGCATACAGCGGACCGTGGCTGCCGCGCTGGTGGAGAACGACCAGGGCCGGACGATCGAAACTGCGGACTTTTTCGGCAAAGTCGGTCAGCAGAATTTCGTCGGGACATTCCTTGACGTTGCAGAATCTTTCCTGTTCAATGCGGTTGCAATTGTCCTTGCAGTCGGTGTTGTTTTCCCGCCACAGCAGTTTGTAGCCGGCGCGGCTGATGACGTCGAGCACGTTTTCGGTGTATCTTTCGCTTTCCGGCTCGAATTTTTTGCGCGGGTAAGGGGAAAAGATGCAGGGCAGGGAAACGGCGGTGGCAGTGCCGCAGGAATAAAAATTGTCAAAGTAGACCAGTTCGTCCGCATATTTTGCGAGCGGTTCGTTGGTCGGCCGTTTGTATCCCGAAAGGGAAAAACTGGCGTCGCGGGCGGATTCGCCGATAACGACCACGATCAGGGCGGGCTTGCTTCCCTCTTTTTGCGGCAGCATGCGGGCGCCTTCGGAAATTGTCTTCAATTCTATTCCCCAGTATTTGGCCTTTATTTTGACGACCGAGATGACGGCGCCGATGTAATTGACGGGGATCAGCGCGTTTTTCAGATGTTTGTGTTCTTTAAGCGTGTCGGGGTTGTGCAGCAGGCCGCCGCCGATAATGCCGCCGGCAACGAGGGCAAAAATCAAACCTTGCGTCAGCTTGCCTTGGGCGTCGGCTTTCAGCGGTTTGAACGCGATGTCGGTTTTATAGATCAGATAAGAAGGGATAATTCCGAGCAGTATAAGATATAAGGCCATTTTAAGATTAAGCAAATCCGCCACTTCGTAGACGTCTGTCTGGATGACGTTCATCAGCATAATCTTGTCGATGACGACGCCGTAGGCGTTCATGAAATAAAGGGCGGAAGCGTTAAGCAGGCAAAAGACGATTGCCAGCGGCTTGACCAGCGGGCGGATAAAAAGAACAGAAAGAGCTATGTTCAGAACAAGAAAAATGCAGATGACGATCAATGCCGTTGCAACAAACGAGTGGTCTTTTTCATAAACGGCGTTTATGAACGGGATATTGTAAGCCGCCATTACAAACAGGGCGTAAATAAGGTTGAAACGGGCGGAAGAAAGCTGCCAGAAGTATTGAGGTAGTTTGATAAAAGACATTTTGTAGTTCCTTGGAGTTATTGGTGGCGGGCGGTCAGAACAGTTCCCCCTGCGGATTGTTGTTCAGCGCGGCGATTGCTTCTTTAACGATGGCGACGGAAACGGCGCGTTTGTATGCCAGCGAAATGTTGTCGATTTCGTTGACCAGTTTTTCGGCATAGGCGAACGAACGCTGCATGTTTACCAGTATATAATTGACAATGTCAAGCGAAACGGTGATCTGCCGATCCATAAAAAGCTTGATGATAAGCGCTGACAACAGTTCGTCGTCAGGTTCTGAAATTTCTATCGAAGGGATGATGTTCAGTCTTGAGCGCAGATCGGGCAGCCGGATGTCGAGCCGGGCGGGAGCGCGGCGGGACGTGAACAAAATGCTGCCGCCTTCGTTGCGGTAGAGATTGTAAAGGTGAAACATTGCTTCTTCGTTGATTTCTTCGTTTAAGTTTTCCACCACCAGGCAACGGTGACGTTCAAACAGCAGGGGCGGCAGTTCAAGCGTGATTTTGCCGGCTTCGATCCGCGGAATCTGATAAGGGTAATGCGTAAGTACCGACACCTTGTCGGAAAAAATGTGGGTCAGGTGGGTTTTTCCGCAGTTTTCCGGTCCGTAGACGCAAAGCGCGAAAAAAGGCCACTCCGGCCACCGGTCGACGGCGGCAAAGGCTTCGGCGTTGCAGGAAGAAACGATAAAGTCTTCCCGGCCCATGTAAGGGCGGTGGGGAAATTCCAAAGACAGCTGATTTTTGCCGGTCATGGTTTTCTATTCCTTGTTCAACACGTCAAATATCTTTTTGGTCAGGTCGCCGAGGCTGAACGGTTTGGCCATGAATTCGACCCGGTCGGCGGCGGAAAGTTCGTTTCGGGCAATTTCTTCCGAATAACCGGAAGCAAGAATAATCTTAATCCCGGGGATCAGTTCCTTTACCCGGTGAGCCAGTTCAATGCCATTTAAGCCCGGCATGACCATGTCGGTAACGAGCAATTGAAAGTTACGTTCCTTTTCCAATTGTTCTAACGCATTTTCGGCCGAATTGCAACCGATAACTTCATAGCCTTTTTTCTTTAAGGCACGAACGGCAAAGCTTCTGACCGAATCCTCGTCTTCGACGAAAAGGATGCGGATGCCGGTATGCAGACCGCCGTCGTTCGGGTTTTTGTCGATTGCCGAAACGTTCAGGCCAAAGATAAATTTCTGGTTTATCGGCAAAGAGGCGGCGTTTTGCTCTCTTACCGTCATTACCGGCGAACCGTCGGCAGAAGTTACTTCCGGCCGGCGGACGGCGTTTTCTTCCCCGTCGGTGTCGGTATTGTGTTCAAAACGCGGCAAATGGATCAAAAAAGTGGTGCCTTCGCCGACTTTGCTGTCCACCCGGATAAAGCCTTCGGTCTGACGGACGATACCGTAGACCATGGCCAGACCGAGCCCGGTGCCGGAACCGACGACGTTTTGTTTGGTGGAGAAGAAGGGTTCGAAAATGCGGCTCAGATTTTCTTCCGCAATGCCGCAGCCGGTGTCGGAAACTTCGATAACCACAAATTCGCCGGGTTTGATGGTTTCCTCGCCGAACGGGCGGGGGTGGGTGATTTTTTCGGTGCGGGTGCTGATGGTCAGCGTGCCGCTGCCGTTCATGGCGTCTTTGGCATTAACCGCCAGGTTGATGATGACCTGAGAAAACTGAACGGGGTCTACGCGGATGTAGCCGAGGTCTGCGCCGTGATGAAACTTCAGGCTGATTTTTTCGCCGAGAACCCTTTTCAGCATCTGGCTCAATTCCATGAAGTTTTCGGTGACGTCGATCAGTTTGGGCTGCAGCGGCTGCTTGCGGGAAAATGCCAGCAGTTGGCGCACCAGACCGGCGGCGCGGTTGGCGTTGTTTTTAATTTGAATAAGGTCGGCAAACGAGGGGTCGCCGATGCCGTGGCGCTGCAACAGCAGGTCGCAGAAACCGATGACCGCGGTCAGGAGGTTGTTAAAGTCGTGGGCGACGCCGCCGGCCAGTTGTCCCATCGCCTGCATTTTTTGCGCCTGGGCGAATTTGATTTCGAGGTTTTTCTGTTCGGTGGCGTCGACCAGATAGATGACGAAACCGGCCGTCGGTTCGCTGCCGTAAAGGCTTTTCATCGGCGAAACGTAGGAAAGGGCAACCTTCGGCCCTTTGATCAGCGCCAGCTCCATGGAAGCGGATTTCTTGACGCCGCTTCTGATGTTGTCCAGTTCTATGCCGAGACCGTGACGGTCTGATTTCTTGATAAAATCCATCAGGTTGGCGTTGATCAGTTCAATGCCGTCCGCTTGCCGCAGAAAGGCTTCCGCCTGCCGGTTGCATTCGCGGATAACGCCTTCGTTGTTGATAAAAACAATGCCGACGGGCGCGAAGTCAAACAGCCAGCTGATTTTATCGACGGCGAGTCCGAGCTGCCGCCGGAGCAGATCGTCGGTGGGCAGATTGCAGACGACGGCGCCGCGGATTTTGATTTCGTTTTTTTCACGGAAGCTGTCCTGACAGAGAAAAGCTTCTTTGTCTTTGCCGTATTTGTCGGTAAAATGTACGGTTTTGTTCCATTTGCGGCAGGGGGGAACCGGTGAGTTGGGGCTCAGCAGTTCTTTCAGGTCGGTGCCGATCAGCCGTTCGCGGTCGGTTTCCAGCATTTTGGCGAAGGCATGGTTGCAATATTCGACGGTCAGACTGCGGTTGCAGATGTAAAGGCCGACCGGCAGATCGTCGGTAAAGTCGTGGAGGCCGCGTCGTTCTTCGCGGAAAATCTGTTCCAGATTGTGTTCGTTGGTAATGTCGCGGAAACTCCAGTAGAGAAAGGTGTCTTTGCGGATTTTTTTCAAAGCCAGCGAATTTTCGAACAAATCGGTTTTTTTTAGGGAAAGCGGCCGTAAAATAACCTCAAACCAGGTTTCGTTTTCCGGTTCGGAACCGAGTTTGAGCGAGAGAGTGACTTTTTCGCCGGAAAGATTTTGAAAGGCGTTCTTCAGCCGCTGAAAGGCCAGCGGATTGTTACGGTTGTCGGCAGACAGGCGGCTTTGCAGAAAGGCCAGAATGCTGCCTTCTCCGAACAGTTCTTTGGCCCGGTCGTTTTCAATCACCACCCGCCCGAGCGAGTTGTCAATGCGTTTGGCCTGACTGCTTAAGCGAATGATTTCATTGGCAAAGCCGCCGTAACTGATGGCTTTTTCGCCGGCTTTCAAGGTCAACAGCGACAATGCGAGCGCAAAAACGGTGATTGTCGCCGTCAACCCCAAAAGCAAAATCAGATGCTGCGGAAAAACGATTGACAGAATCAGCGCCGCGGTCAGGGCGACCAGCGAATAGGCCAATCCGATCAGTCTTTTTTGCAAAAGCCGGTCCGGCCGGGATATTTTGACGTTCTGCAGCATCTGCGGGGCAAAGTCCTAAGTGGTTACGTCGGCCTCTTTTTTGCCCGTGCGTTTTTCGATTTCGGCCAGTTCGGCGGCGATTTTCAGCAGTTCGTCGACCATCTGCCGCGGTTCGGCGTCAAGCTCGCTGCGGCTGAACTTTTCAATGTAGACGCGCAGCGTCGCACCGCTTGAGGAAGTGCCCGACAGACGGTAGACAATGCGCGAACCGTCGGTAAACAGAATGCGCAGACCGTTTTGGGTCGAGGAGTGGTCGACCGGATCGTTGTATACGAAAGCTTCTGCTTTGGCAACTTCGTAAGAGCCGAGTTTTTGACCGTTCAGCGGCGGCAGTTTGGCTTCAAGGTCGCTCATCAGCTTGTTGGCCGTGTCGGTCGGAATACCGTCGAAGTCAAAACGCAGATAATAGCTACGGCCGTATTTCCGCCAGTGTTCGCGGGTGATTTCTTCCACGCTTTTGCCGGTGGCGGCTATGATGTTGAGCCAGAACAAAACCGCCCAGATGCCGTCTTTTTCGCGGATATGGCTGGAGCCGGTGCCGAAGCTTTCCTCGCCGCATGCGTTTGGAATCCATCAGGTTGACGAAATATTTCCAGCCGGTCGGCACTTCGTAATAGCCGATGTTGCGGGCGGAGGCAACGCGGGCTACGGCGGTCGAGGTGGCCATTGATTTGGCAACGCCGTAAATGCCGCCTTTGTAGGCCGGAATAAGGTCATAGTTGTCGGTTAAAATGGCCAGGCTGTCGCTCGGCGTAACAAAGAATTTTTTGCCGAGGATCATGTTGCGGTCGCCGTCGCCGTCGTTGGCGGCGCCGAAGTCCGGCGCGTCGTCGGCATACATGATGTTGACCAGTTCTTTGGCATAAACCAGGTTGGGGTCGGGGTGAAGCCCGCCGAAGTCCGGCTTGGGCACGGCGTTTAAGACCGAGCCTTTGGCCGCGCCGAGGATTTCCTCGAAAATGCGGATGGCATAGGGACCGGTTACCGCATTCATGGCGTCAAAACGCATGGTAAAGCCGTCGGCAAACATTTTTTTGATCAGTTCAAAGTCAAAAATCTTTTCCATCAGTTCGACATAATCGCTGATCGGGTCAACGATTTCAATTTCCATGCCTTCAAGGTTTTGCATGCCGAGACGGCTGAGGTCTATGTCGGCCGCGTCAACGGTTTTGAATTCGGAAATGGTTTGGCTGACGGCAAAAATTCGGTCGCTGACCAGGCTTGAACACTGGCCGCCGGTTTCGGTGGCGAATTTGATGCCGAAGTCGCCGTTTTCGCCGCCCGGGTTGTGGGAAGCGGAAAGTACGAATCCGCCGTCGGTGCGGCGTTTTAAGATCATGTTGGAGGAAGCCGGCGTCGACAAAAAGCCGTTTTGGCCGACGATCAGTTTCTTAACCCCGTTGGCGGCCGCCATCTTGATCAGTTTCTGGATGGCGATGCTGTTGTAAAAACGGCCGTCGCCGCCGACGACAAAGGTTTTTCCCGCCGGGTCGATGGTGTTGAAAATGCTTTGCAGGAAGTTTTCGAAGTAGTGTTCCTGCATTACGACTTTGGATTTTTTCCGCAAACCCGCGGTGCCCATTTTCTGGTCCGTGTAAGGGGTGGTTGCAATCACTTGTATCATAATCTCTCCTTAAAAATACGTGTTGACATGATAGTTGACAATTTAACACCGTTTGGTGCCAACTCAAGAGAAAGCTCGGTTTTACTAACCGCTATTTTAAGCCGGTGCGGATCAGGGGCAGATGAATTCGGCCAGGCTTTTGATTTCCTGCTTGGCAGCGATATGGGAAACGCTTAAGCGGCATTTTAAGGCTTCGTGACTGAGATCCAGCACCGTCAGCCCCTGCAAAAACAGTTCCTTGTAGATGACGCGGTCGCGGATCGCCGGCGCCACGCGGAAGCCGTAGGTTTTGGCTGCTTTTTCCAAATAGCCGAAAACCTGGTTTTTGTTGCGGGAATTGAGTGAAGATATTTTGTTGCCGACGACGATCCAGTTGAGCATCGGTTTGCCGAGCGCGGCCAGATATTTTTTTACTTCCCATATGTATTGGGCGTAACGGCCGGCGTGGCGGTCGTCGGGGTGCGCAAAGTCAATTTCGGAAATGACGTTTAAGTCGATCAGGCTGTCGGACATCGGCGTGATCAGCGTGTCCGCAAATTTGTGCGCTTCTTCGAAAAGGTAGTTCTTGTTGCCCGGCGTGTCGATGATAACGGCGTCAAAAGCCGGCAGCAGCGCTCCGATTTCGTGTGCCGCCTGTTCCCGGTGGGCGGTGAACTGTTCCGGCGTTTCGGCCGGTTCTATCGTCAGCAGTTCGGGAATCGGCAGTTTCAGGTCGTTTTCGCGGCAGAAACGGCGGCGGTTTTCGATATAGTGGGTAAGGGTGCCCTGGCGTCCGTCCGTGTCGACGACCGCTACCCGGAAACCTTCCTGCATCAGCTTGATCGCCAGGTGCATGGATATGGTCGATTTGCCGGTTCCGCCTTTTTCGTTGCTGACAACGATTACATGAGCTTTGCTGTTGGTCATTTCCTTATTTTTCCGCCATCGTCAGTTGTACATTGCCGTTCATCGGCATGACCATACACGATTTGTTTTCTTTTTGCAAATCCTTACATATTTTTTGTGCATCGTTTTTGGTGAGGTTGACCAGTTTTGAACGGTAAACGATGATGGCGTTGTTTTCCGCCGGTTCAACCTTGGCGTTGCGGCTGTTGAGATTTTCGTAACGGCGGCGGATTTTCTGCGCATAGACGCGGGCTTTGGCATAGTTGCTGAACGCGCCGATCTGAACCGCCCATATGGCGTCGGGGCGGTTTTTCGTTTCTGCCGCGTCATCGCTTTTCTTTTCGTTTTCCCTGACGCTGTCGAGCAGAAAATCGCTGTTTTCCAGTTTGACGTAAGTGGCCGTCGCTTCCGGCGAGCGGTTTGCCGCCAGTTTGTTAAAGCCCTGTTCCATCAGCCGGGCAACGGTCCGGTCGCGCTCTTCCTGAGTGTTGTGTCCCATGGTGACGGCAATCACCCGTTCGCCGTCGCGCTGGGCGGAGGTGACGATGTTGAAGCCGGCCGAAGCGATGTAACCGGTTTTCATGCCGTCGGCGCCTTCAAAATTTTTCAAAAGATGGTTGTGGGTGTAATAGGTTTTGCCTTCATAGGAAAATTCCCGGCGGGCGAACAGGTCGTAGTATTGCGGAAAATGAAAATAGACGGCGGCGGCCAGAGTGGCCATGTCGCGGGCGGTGGTTACCTGTTTGCTGTTGGGCAGGCCGGAAGCGTTTTTGAAAACAGTGTTTTTCATGCCGAGGGCTTTGGCCACTTCGGTCATCTTTTCGGCAAACCGGGCTTCGCTGTAGCCGAGGCCTTCCGCCAGAACGGTGGCGCAGTCGTTGGCCGATTTGACGATCAGGGCGTCAATCGCGGTTTCCACTTTGATTTTGCCGCCGGCTTTTAAGCCGAGGCGGGAAGGGGAACGGTTGGCGGCGGCAGCGGAAACGGGCAGTTCGTCGTCCATCTTGATCAGTCCCTTTTCCAGCGCTTCAAAGGTGATGTAAAGCGTCATCAGTTTGGTTAAGGATGCCGGATGGTGCACCGCGTTCGGGTTTTTGGAAACGAGCACTTCGCCGGTTCTGGCGTCGATGACGATGCCTGAAGGCGCCGGTCGCGCGGCGGCCGGAAAAGTGAACATGACTGCGGCGGCCAATGACAAAACGCAAATATTTTTTCGGACGGAAAACATTTTTATCCCTTTTGTTTTTCTGATGACGGAATTTTAAAATGAAAAAGAAAATAAAGCGTTAATTTTTTGCCGCAGGATTATCTCGCCGGCAAAAAAAAAAAGACGCTTTCGGGAAGCGTCCTTTTTTATGTGCGGGAGAAAAAAGTCAGATATGTTCAATCTCCGGTTCTTTTCTGATCAGTTTGGCTACAGCCAGCGCGATGAAGCCGTTGAACAGGCTGAACAATGCGCCCATTTTGGCGGCGTCGGCAATGCTGCCGTCGGTATAGGCGATTTCGGCGATAAACAGGGAAACCGTCAGTCCGATGCCTGCCGTCATGCCGATCAGCAGCAGATCGAGGTCGGTGATGGCGTTGTTGATCCTGAACTTAAACAGACCGGCAATTTTGACCATCAGGTAAATGCCGAAAGTTTTGCCGGCAAGAAGGGAAACGAAAACGATCAGCGTCAGTTCCGAAATGCTGGAAAAGACGACGCCGGCGTTGCTGAGGCCGAAGAAAAAAAGCCCGTAATCGACAATCGGCTTGAAATCGCTTTCAAAGCGGTCAAGTTCCGTCTGGCAGCGTTCTTTGCCCGGTTCCGTTTCATGCGGAATAAACGGGATGATGAAAATCAACGCCAGCGAGGGGTGCATGTTGGCTTCGTGCAATCCCGCCCAGGAAAGTATCCCGGTCAAAAGATAGGCCCAATAGCTGCGCACTTTATGTTTGTTTAAAATCCAGGCAACGGCCACGGCAACGAAAACCAGCGACAGCCAGCGCGGATTGACAGGCAGTTCGGGGTCGGGATAAAAAAGGGCGATAATGGCCAGCCCGACAACGTCGTCGGCAATGGCAAGCAACAGCAGAAAAGTGAATGCCGGATGCTTTTTGCCGAAAATCATTTGTGCAAAAAGAAGCGATATGGCCACGTCGGTCGCCGTCGGAATCGCCCAGCCGTTGTGATAGTCCGGCGAACCGAAAAAAGCGTTGAGTGAAAAGAAAAGGGCGATCGGCAGAAGAATGCCGCCAAGCGCGCCCAACAGATTGCTGACGGTGTTCTTGATCGGATAGAGATTGCCGCCGGGGGCCACGCCGTGAACGATTTCAATGCTGACGGAGCCGAAAAACAGAACCAGAAAAACATCATTGACCAGAAAATGAAAATTGACTCCCGGCGCCAGTTCCCGGTATATGAAGTCATTGTAGGAATAGGAATCGATGTTGGCCCAGGCCAGGGCGGCAACAATGCCGACAATGAGCGGGATAGACAGCTCCCCGATTTTTTTGACAAGTTCTTTCATCTTTGTACTTTCGTTATAAATAATATACATTCCGGTAGGTATGTATATATTACGATTGAGGGAATTTGCAAGAGAATTCGTAGAAAAAGCAGAAAAATTTTTCTTCACATGAAACTTCTTCTTACGGGATTTCCGCAACAACAACGTTATGGGATTTTTTTGCAAAGAATTTTCCTCATGAGGTTTTCTGTTCCTTTTCTCACGGGATTTTCCGACAACAAAACTCCCCTTTGCGGAATTTCCCCTTACGTTTTTTCCCGTCCCTTTCTCCCGCGGAGTTTCCGTCAGATATGCGACAAAGAAAACTC
>OCHD01002221.1_pt1 | contig 10973 bp, 10 predicted proteins | sample 1538481 | NCBI WGS metagenome assembly OCHD01 (sample SAMN04571699, study PRJEB22368) | human gut metagenome | biome: human gut; material: stool | host: Homo sapiens | place: Luxembourg | collected 2012-09-07
GACTATATCAGCGAAAAGAAGATGCGGGAGTACAAGCTCTCCAAGGGGGAGACCCCGGGTCACGGAGACGTTTACACCTGCATGGGCTGCCGCAGCTTCCTGACCCCCGACCGTTCCGGCAATGGCTGGGACAATGTGGCCAGAGCCGGAAACTACGAGCCGGGCAAGCCCAAGTATTACGGCCGCTTCAACCAGGGCGTTGTCACCATCAATCTGGTGGACGTGGCGCTGTCCTCCGGCCGGGATATGACCAAATTCTGGGAGGTCTTTGAAGACCGTCTGGAGCTGTGCCACCGGGCACTGCGGTGCCGTCATGAGCGGCTCAAGGGCACGCTGTCCGACGCCGCGCCCATCCTGTGGCAGTACGGTGCGCTGGCGCGGCTGCCCAAGGGCGAGCCCATCGACAAGCTGCTCTACGGTGGATATTCCACCATCTCTCTGGGCTACGCCGGCCTTTATGAGTGCGTCAAATACATGACCGGCAAGTCCCACACCGACGACGAGGCCAAGCCTTTCGCCCTGTCCGTGATGCAGAAGATGAACGACAAGTGCCTTCAGTGGAAGACGGCGGAGAATATCGACTATTCCCTGTACGGAACACCTCTGGAATCCACCACCTACAAGTTCGCCAAGTGCCTGCAAAAGCGCTTCGGCCTGATCCCCGGCATTACGGACAAGAGCTACATCACCAACTCCTACCACGTCCATGTGACCGAGCCCATCGATGCGTTTACCAAGCTGCGCTTCGAGGCAGAGTTCCAGCAGCTGTCCCCCGGCGGCGCTATCAGTTATGTGGAAGTTCCCAACATGCAGAATAACATCGACGCGGTGCTGGAAGTGATGCAGTTCATTTACGACAACATCATGTACGCCGAGCTGAACACCAAGTCCGACTACTGCCAGGTCTGCGGCTATGACGGCGAGATCGAGATCAAGGAGGACGACGGCAAGCTGATATGGGTCTGCCCCCAGTGCGGCAACACCGACCAGAACAAGATGAACGTGGCCAGACGAACCTGCGGCTACATCGGCACCCAGTTCTGGAACCAGGGACGCACCCAGGAGATCAAGGATCGGGTTCTGCACCTGTAGGAAAACCAAAACGAGACTGCTCAAAAGGGCAGTCTCGTTTTTTCATGGAGGGGGTTTGACGCGGTGTAAAAAGCCCCTTCCCATCGCGGGGGAGATGTGCTATAATTTGCTTACATTTAGGAAAGCAAAGGAGACATAATTATGACCGAATTTCGCTATGACACCCAGCTGCTCATTGAGGGGCATGATCTGGATGAAGACGCCATCAACGACTACTTTGTGGAGCATTTTAGGGGCGACTGTCTGCTGGCAGTGGGCGATGAGGATTTGATCAAAATCCATTTCCATACAAACGAGCCATGGAAGGTGCTGGAATACTGCGCGTCGCTGGGTGAGATCTACGACATCGTGGTAGAGGACATGGACAGACAGTCCAGAGGCCTGAAGGGTTAATTAAGCGGCTTCCGGGCGGCCTTTGATCCTCTGCATCAGACCGATCAGCTGCCCCGACAGAATGACCGTCAGCAGGGAATAGCCGATGCGCCGCACGGGAATGTAGGTCAGGGAAAGCCCCAGCACGATCAGGTCGCTGGTCAGATAAATCCACTGAATGGGGATTTTTGTCAGATGGGAAAGGCTCATGGCAAGGGCGTCGTCACCGGTGGTGGCGCCGCCCGCCCGGACGCAAAGTCCAGCGCCGACGCCGATAAACAATGCGCCCACCACGGAGGCCAGAAGGGGAAGGCTCGCGATACCCGGCCACAGGGGCGGGAACAGCTCGCAGATGGCATAGCTGGCGGAATAGCCGCAGGCGGCGATGGCGGAGTAGGCGATGAAGGACTTGCCCAGGGTTTTCCACCCCAGCGCATAGCAGGCGATGTTCAGCACGAAGCTGCTGACGGCGGGGGAAAGCCCGAACCAGTGGTCAAACAGCAACGTGGCGCCCAGCACGCCGCCCTCGGTCACCCCGGACAGGGCGTGGATATTGTACATGCCAAAGGCTTGCAGCGCGGAACTGAGAAAAGCGACGACACAGTTGGTTGTTTTCAGTTTTGGAAATTTTAACGACATTTTTGCGGATTTTTCTCCTTTTGGGTATTTTCCGGATACAATATCATGAAAAACGGGGAATGTCAACACGGACCGAGGCGTTAGTCCGACGCAAATACAATTCTCCGGCGCTGCTCTGCGCCGGGGGCTTCCGGCTGCCCCAGAGCGAACAGTCCGTACAGGTCGCCCCAGCGCTGTTCCAGCGACTGATAGGGGTGGGGGACGGTTTCTCCGGCGTTTCGGAAAACGCCGCTTTTTTTGACCGCGCTTAAAATGGCGCGGCCTTTTTCGTTGAAGGCCAGCACCCGGACATAGGGGGCGGGGGCGGCGAGTATTTCCGCCGTAATGCCGAGGTATGCGCACATCATCATCCGGTCAAGGCGGGTGCGGGTGTAGCGCTTGGATTTAACACTGGTGAGGATGTCCTCCAATGTGGCTTCCCGGCGGCTGGCGTGCATGAATTTGCGCCACAGACCCTCCCCACTGTAGGGCAGGGCTTCAAATTCCCTGTCGGTCATGGTGCGCAGCCGGGCGAGTACCGCCCGTTCTCCGGCGGCAAGGCTATGCAGGGGCGCGTTTTCAAAAACCGCCCGGGCAGGTTCCGGGACGAAGGAACCCCACGCCCCGCCCTCCAGCATGAGACGTCGTACCGCCGTGGCGGAGGGATTTTCCCGGTCGGGCGTCCGGTCGTGATAGCACCCCTCCCGCCGGATGGGAAAGGGAACCATGGGGGAGCGCCGGGCGAGAATGGCCTTGCAGTATTCCACGGCCAGAATGTCGTTGGGGCGGCGCAGAATCTCCCCGGACAGCCCCATCTGCGCCAGAGCGTCAGCCCGGGCGGCGGGGAAGGATTTGCCGCCGTCCAGTTCCCGGCGGAGCAGGGGAGAAAAGTCCTCCGAAAGCAGCGCCCGGGCGGTCTCCATCAGAAGCTCTGCTTCGCCGGTTTCCGCGCCGAAGCAAAGGGTATCGCATAGCTTGGACAGAATGCCGACGCCTCCCGCGGCGAACCCCTCGGCGGAGGACAGGCTCACGGTGGTTGGCAGCTCCACCACAAGGTCGGCGCCGCAGGCGACGGCGGCCTTTGCCCGGAGGGTTTTATCCATGACGGCGGGCGCGCCCCGCTGGACGTAATTGCCGCTCATGGCGCACACAATGGCGGTTTCCCCGCCAAACTCCGCCTTGACCCGGTCGAACTGCTTGCGGTGGCCTGCATGAAAGGGGTTATATTCGGCAACGATACCAACGGTTTTCAAAATTCTCCCTCCTTTTTTTGAAAAAATTCCCTTGAGGGCTTGAGAATTCAGGATAAATGCACTATAATAGCAACGACTATGGCTATCATATCACAAACTGACCAAAAAGAAAATATTTATTTAGGAGGCTTTCCCCAATGAATGTTCTGATTATCAATGCCGGCTCCTCCAGCCTGAAGTATCAGCTGATGGATCCCGAGACCGGCGCCGTGTCTGCCAAGGGTCTGTGTGAGCGTATCTACATCGACGGCCGTCTGACCCACAACGCCAACGGCAAGAAGATCGTGAAGGATATCCCCATGCCCACCCACTCCGAGGCCATTCAGGCGGTTCTGGCCATTCTGGTCGATCCCGTGGACGGCGTGATCAAGTCCACCGACGAGATCGATGCCGTCGGCCATCGCGTCCTGCACGGCGGCATGGAGTTCTTTGACTCCTGCATCATCAACGACGAGGTCATCGCCGCCATTGAGAAGTGCATTCCTCTCGGCCCTCTGCACAACCCTGCCAACCTGATGGGCATCCGCGCCTGTCAGGCGGTCATGCCCAAGACCCCCCAGGTGGCCGTGTTCGATACCGCTTTCCACATGACCATGCCCCCCAAGGCTTACCGCTACGCCATTCCCACCGAGTATTACGAGAATGACTCCATCCGCCGCTACGGCTTCCATGGCACCTCCCACAAGTATGTCACCAAGCGCGCCATCGAGCTGATGGGCCGCAAGGACATCAAGCTGGTGAACTGCCATCTGGGCAACGGTTCCTCTCTGTCCGCGGTGAAGGACGGTAAGTGCCAGGATACATCCATGGGTCTGACCCCATTGGCCGGTGTTCCCATGGGTACCCGTTCCGGCGATATCGACCCCGCCGTCGTGCAGTTCGTCATGAACAAGTACGGCATGAGCGCTGACGAGTGCCTGAACATGCTGAACAAGAAGTCCGGCGTGCTGGCGCTGTCCGGCGTGTCCTCCGACTTCCGCGACATTGAGAACGGTGCTGAGGAAGGCAATGAGAACTGCGCCCTGGCGCTGGACAAGTTCGCCTACGAAGTCCGCAAGTACATCGGCTCCTACGCCGCCGCTCTGGGCGGACTGGACTGCCTGGTGTTCACCGCCGGCGTGGGCGAGAACTCCGCTTCCATGCGTGCCCGTATCTGTGAGGGTCTGGAATTCCTGGGCGTCAAGATTGACCCCGAGAAGAACAACACCCGGGGCAAGGAAGCCATCATTTCCGCCGATGACTCCAAGGTCACCGTTTGGGTCATCCCCACCAACGAAGAGCTGATGATCGCGCAGGACACTGCCGCGCTGGTCAACGCCGCCAAGTAAGTTTTTTAGCAAGGAGCCGCCGCCACAGTAGGCGGCGGCTCTTTTCCTTTGGGCATACTATTTTTACCTTGATTGGAAGGAGAACCACATGGAATCTGTTGTAGAGCGCTTTTTGCGCTATGTGACCTTTGACACCCAGTCGGACGAGGAATCCGACACCTGCCCCTCCACGGAGAAGCAGAAGGCGCTTGCCGCCGCGCTGGTAGAGGAAATGCGGGGCATGGGCATTGCGGACGCGAGAATGGACGAAAACGGCTATGTTTACGGCACCGTCCCCGGCGACCCAGAGCTTCCCACCATTGGTCTGATCGCCCACATGGACACCGCGCCGGACGCTTCCGGCGCGAATGTCAAGGCGAAGATCGTGGCCTATGACAGCGGGGATATCTGCCTGAACGAGGAAAAGGGCATTTTCCTGCGGGAAGCGGACTATCCGTACCTGAAAAACCACGCAGGCAAGCACCTGATCGTCACGGACGGAACGACGCTTCTGGGCGCGGACGATAAGGCAGGCGTGGCGGAGATCATGACGGCGGCGCAGGAGCTGCTCGCCATGGGCGGCAGGCATGCCACATTGAAGATCGGCTTTACCCCTGATGAGGAGATCGGCCGGGGCGCTGACCGGTTCGACGTGAAGGGCTTCGGCGCGGACTTTGCCTACACCGCCGACGGCGGCCCCGTGGGTGAGATCGAATATGAGAACTTCAACGCCGCGGGGGCAAAGGTCGTTGTCCATGGACTGAATATCCACCCCGGTTCTGCCAAGGGGAAGATGGTGAATTCCCAGCTGATCGCCATGGAATTCCAGAGCCTGCTCCCCGTTGGGCAGCGTCCGGAGCTGACGGAGGGCTATGAGGGCTTCTTCCATCTGCTGGGCATGAAGGGCGAGGTGGAGCGTTCCGAGCTGCACTATATCATCCGCGACCACGACATGGAGAAGTTCGAGGAAAAGAAAGCGGTCATGACCGCTGCCGCGGACTTTATCAACCGCAAGTACGGCGCGGGAACGTTGGAGCTGACCCTCAAGGACAGCTACTATAACATGAAGAAGTGCATTGAGCCGTGTATGTATGTGGTGGAGCGGGCGAAAAAGGCCATGGCCGCGGCGGGTATGAACCCGGTGGAAGTGCCCATTCGCGGCGGCACCGACGGCGCGCGGCTGTCCTACGAAGGGCTGCCCTGTCCCAATCTGTGTACCGGCGGCGAAAACTACCATGGACGCTTTGAGTTCATCCCCACCGAGGATATGGAGAAGTGCGTCCGGATGCTGGTAGAGATTCTGACGGCGTGATGTGAAAAGTCCCCAATCGTTGGGGAAAAGGACTAACGACATGAAAGAAAAACGATTTTTCCCGGAAAAGGGACTGCTGATGCTTTCCGGCGCCGCGTTTCTGCTGATGATCGTCCCGGCGTGGGTGCCGGGCTTTGTGTGGTGCGGCGTGGCGGCGGTGCTGCTGTGCGCCGCGGTGTGGCGTCTCCCGGCAGAGGGTGCGGGCGCTGCTTTCCAATCCCGTACACATGGCTCTGAGCCTTGTGTTCAACGGCGCGCTGGCAGTGAACTTCTACCACAACTGGGTCGATTCCCAGAAAATGCAGCGCGTGGCGGGGGTGCTCGGCATGGAGAACGGGCTGTTCGTCCCCCTTTGCGCCGCGTTCTTCGCCATCGCGGCGGCTCCGGCGGCGGGGTGCGTGATCTCCTATTATGTCTCCGCCGGTCAGGAGGACTACCGCAGGACGAAAGCGGAAACCCTTCGTTCCGGGGAAACCGGCATCCCCATGGGAAAGGCGCTGCTGATTCTGTTTGCCGTTTTCGTGGTGGGCGTCAGCGCCATTCTTCGGGCGAATTTCTACTATATGGACGATTCCCCCCGGGCGGCGCTGGGGTACAAGCAGTGGGACTATTTCAGCCGGTATCTCTCGACGGCACTTGCAACGCTGGTGCATGGAGGCGATTATCTGGCGGACGCCGCGCCGCTGCCCCAGATCCTTGCCATGCTCATCATGGCGGTGTCCGGGATACTCATGGGGTATATTGTCTATGAACGGACGACATTTTCCGGCTGGGAACTGGCGGTGCTGTCGATTCTGGGGCTGAATCCCTATTTCCTCGGCTGTGTCAGCTTTCGGTTTGACGCGCCGTATATGGCGCTTTCCGTGCTGGCGGCGGTGGTGCCGCTGCTGTGCCGGAACCGGAATACTGCGGCGTATGTGCTTGCGTCCGGGTTGGGGATTCTGGCGGTATGCACCAGCTATCAGGCGGCGGCGGGGATTTTCCCCATGCTGGTGGTCGCGCTGGCACTGCGGATGTGGAACCGCGGGGAATCCATCCGGGAGGTCGGGCTTTTCTGCCTGAAATCCGCGGCGGGGTATGCACTGGGATTGATCTTCTTCAAGCTGGTTATCATGATTCCTGCCGACACCAGTTACGTAGGCAACGCTCTGCCCCCGGCGGGGGAGCTGATTGCCCACTTTTTGAAAAATCTGCGGAGTTACTATTCTCTGGTTCTGTCGGATTTCAAGCCCTTCTGGCTGATTGCGGCGGTGCTGGCGGTGATCGCTTTCTGCGTTCGCGTGGTTTTGGATTCCCGGCGGAAGACAGTTCCGGCCATCGCCATGACTGCCGCGGCGCTTGTCCTGATGGGGCTGATGTGCTTTGGACTGTATCCCGCACTGGCCGCCACGGTGTTCGCACCCCGGGCAATGTATGGCTTCGGCGTGCTGCTTACCGTGTTCGGCATGACGGCGGCGGAAGGGAAGAAACGCTTCTCCCTTAAGATACCGGCGGTGGTTCTCAGCTGGGTCTTTTTCGTGTTTGCCTTCACCTACGGAAACGCCCTGAGCGTTCAGAAGGATTACACGGATTTCCGCACCCAGCTGGTGATTTCGGATTTGCAGGAAATGGAAGCGTTCCAATCCGGTACGCCGGTGACGGTGCAGCTGTCAGGCTCCATCGGAAACGCGCCGGTTCTGCGGAACATGCCGCAAAATTACCAGATGCTGAACCGTCTCATCCCCGGCACCTTCGGCGGGGGAGACGACCTGACCCAATATGGGTTCTACTGCTACTATGGCATGCGGAACGTTGTGTGGAATCCGGATGTGGATTTGCGGGAAATGGACTTGCCCGTTGTGGAGGACAACATGTACCACACGATCCGCGGCGAGGGAAGCTGCGTTCTGGTGGAGCTGAAATAGTGAAAGAAAAAATCCCGGAAAGCGACAGCTTTCCGGGATTTTTGCGTATAAAATGAAATTACTCGGCGAAGTCGGCCTCTTCGGCAACGGGCTCGTTCGCGGCGACCTCGGCGGCAGGCTCTTCGGCAGGGGCTTCCTCAACAGGGGCCTCCTCTGCGGGAGCTTCGGCGGGAACTTCCTCTGCGGGCTCTTCGGCAGGCGCTTCCTCAGCGGCAGTCTCTTCGACGGCCTTCGGCTCTTCCTTGCAGCAGGGGCACTTGGGCAGGGAAGCGAAAATCTTCTTCGCCCATGCGACAATCTGATCGCCGTAGGTAGCAACAACGTAGACGGCACCGGCAACGGCAGCCAGAGCGGCCAGGACTTTTACGATTACATTGAATGCTTTCATGGAAATGACCTCCAGAATTTTTTGGACAGCGGCGCAGACCTGCGGCGCTGTGATTTTTACACTCCAAGTATAACCAATGTCGTTAAAAAAAGCAATACGTAAATTGGGAATAAATTGAAAACAATGGCAGGGTTTTGTCAGATATACCCATACATTCCCCGGATACTGACCTCCCCGGCGTTGACAGCTTCCACATGGGAATCGGGAAATTCCACCACCAGCGCGCCTTCGTCGTCAACGTCCAGCGCCCGCCCGTGGCGGACTTCTCCCGCGCCCACCACGGAAATTTCTTTGCCGATGGTGACGCAGTTTTCCCGGTAGAACCGGAGCATGTCCTTCTTGCCGGTGAACAGGGAGGCGTCCATTTCCCACAGTGCCTCCATCATGGCGGCGGCGACCCGGCCTGACCTGCCGCCATGGCGAGGGAGCAGGCTCTGTCCCGAATCTCCGGGGGAAAATCCTCCGCTTTCTGGCAGCAGTTGACGCCGATGCCTACGATCGCCCAATCAACGCCTCCGGCGGCGTTCAGCCCCATTTCCGTGAGGATTCCGGCGAATTTCTGCTTTCCCCAGACGAGGTCGTTCGTCCACTTGATGCCGGGGCGAAGCCCAACGGAACGCTCCACCGCCCGGCACATGGCGGCTGCGACGGCGCAGGTCAGGTGCATCAGCTCCTGAGGCGCACACTCTGGGCGCAGAAGGATGCTCATATAAATTCCCACCCCCGGCGGGGACAGAAACGACCGTCCCATCCGTCCCCGGCCGCCGGTCTGGCGGTCGGCGATCAGGACGGTGCCGTGGGGAGCGCCCTGAGAAGCAAGCACTTTCAGTCGATTATTGGTGGAATCCAGCTCGGGAAATACGAAAAGCCGATCTTTCCACGGATATTCCGGGGGAAGGAACGAGAGAATCTGCTCTTTCATGTCAGTCAATGTCGCTCAGCACTTCCTCGGGCGGGTTGTCCAGAATTTCGGGGTGGGCGAGAATGCGGCGGTAATGCTTAAAGAATGCGGCATAGTAGAAGCCGTCCACGATCCGCTCGTCCATGGTGAACTTGATGTCTACATACTTTTTCTCCACCACGGAGCCGTCCTCCTGCACCTCTACCGCCCGACGCTTCATGCCGAAGGCACCGAACACCGGCAGGTTGCCGAAGTCATACAGGTGGTGGTAAATGGGCGGAATGCCCAGACTTCCCATGGAGGTGAAGAACAGGCTGCCGTGGAAGGGGCTGACCTCCAGCAGGAATTTGGGCAGCATCCCGAAATAGTCCAGCGTTTTCAGCAGCCACACCGTGAATTTCAGGAACACACCGGGAATCAGCGTGAGCGCACCCGCCGTGTTGTCAAAGCTGGAATCCAGAGGCGTGTTTTTGACGTTCTCCACGGCGGATTGCAGCTTGCGGTAAACATCGTCGGCGGTGTCATGGGGATTCAAGTGCACCTTGACGATGGTGTCCGGGGAGTCGGCGGTCATTTCCTTTTTGACGGTCATGCAATACTGAATGTCGTCGCCATGCGTATAGACCTTCTGCCCCGCGAGGAACCGGTTCAGGCCGGGATAGCGGCACACGCCCCGGCAGTAGGCCGCCAGCAGAACATGGGTGATGCCGAAGCTGGTCAGACCCTCCCGGCGCTTGCGGCGGATGTAGCGGTCAATGTGAGTGATCTCCAGAGAATCTTCAAAGAGATTGGACGAGGTGTTCCGGGTGACCATGATGTAGGGGGAAACCTGCGCCATGGGAGGCAGGGTGCGCAGGCGGCGTCCGTCGGTGCGGTCGCCCCAGGTGGGGTGGTACTCGTCCACCGGATGCACCCGGATGCCGAAAAGAAGGATCAGCATTCCCAGAACCATGAGAAAGTCCGGCAGACACTTGCCGCCCGCGTAATAATCGTGTTGAAGCAGGAAAGCCCGGTAGCAATACATTAGGAACAGCAGCGGGCAGCACAGAATGGGAAACAACAGCAGCACGGCGTGCTTGCGGCGTCCGGCGGTGATATCTGTGTAGAGGAAGGCGAAGAAGATCACCGCGACCCAGAACAGAAACGCCATCAGGCGGCTGGAAACGCCGGCGGAGAAGGTCAGACCTGCGTACCAGGCCATGAGCCAGACGGGAATGGCAGTCTTATAGAACTGTTCTTTTCCGGACAGGAGGGCGATGAGCGCGTACAGCAAGGCCGCTGCGACTGGCAGAACGATTTGGCTCCACACGAAATGCGCGTCTCCGGACCCTTTCAAACCGGAGAGCGCAATGCGGGCCACTGCCGAGCAGACCATGCACAGCGCCATCAGCCAGGTCAGCGCGTTTTTGCGGCTGACATAGAGATGAATTCTGTTTTTCATAACAATGTAATTATAACAAACCTCACCGGGCTTGGCAATAAGAAAAGCGGGCGAAACGCCCGCTTTTTGGAAAAACTTAAGGATTTCCGGCGAAGGGAAACGAAAACGGAGTACCGAATTTACAGCGATTTCGTAAGAGCTGCGATGAACGCCGGGGTCGTGCCGCAGCAGCCGCCCAGCAATGCGGCACCGTTGTCCCGGCACTGACGCATGATTCCGGTGAATTCTTCCGGTGTTTGGGCGTATACGGCGGTACCCTGATCGTTGATGGTAGGAATGCCTGCATTGGGCTTGCAGATCAGGGGAATCTTCACACTGCGGCGAAGCTTTGACACCAGATGGGGTGTCAGCACGTCCGCCGCCACGCAGTTGAAGCCAACGGCGG
>OCHD01002254.1_pt1 | contig 10874 bp, 8 predicted proteins | sample 1538481 | NCBI WGS metagenome assembly OCHD01 (sample SAMN04571699, study PRJEB22368) | human gut metagenome | biome: human gut; material: stool | host: Homo sapiens | place: Luxembourg | collected 2012-09-07
CGGAGCGTCCGCAGACGCTCCGGCATTGCTCTATTTAAAATAATTTTTCCGCTGACTATGGCCAGAGCGCAAGCGGAGGCCATTCAAAATTATCACGCCCCATCAAAGCTGTCCCCATCGGCGGGCAGAGCGGCGGCTTGCGCGTCTGCGCTGCCGGTGTCCGTTGCCCGGGGAACGCCTTTGTACACCAGTGTCTGTTCCAGCACCTCGGCGCAGACCGGCGCTGAAAGACTGCCGCCGGCGGTGGTCCAGCTGTGGGGCTCATCCAGACAGACCAGACACAAAAACTGCGGGTCATCGATGGGCGCAACCGCCACAAAGCTGGCAATGCGCGCCTTCTCGTCGGCGCTGTCCAGCTTCTGGCTGGTGCCGCTTTTGCCGCCCACCCGGTAGCCCGCGATCTGCGCGTTGCGCCCGCCGCCGTACAGCACCACTGCCTCCATCATCTCCCGCATGGTGGCAGAGGTGGCGGGCTGGATGACCTGCCGCTTGCAGACCGGGGTATTGTGCTGCAAAACGCTGCCGTCCGGCGCAAGGATGTCCGAGACCAGATATGGCTGCATCAGCTTGCCACCGTTCACCACCGCGCAGACGGCAGCAGCCATTTCCAGATAGGAAATCTTACTGCTCTGCCCGAAGGCGCAGGAGGCCAGCTCTACCGGCCCCATGCGGTCGGCGGTGTAGTACAGGCTCTTTTTTGGCTCGGCGGGCAGGTCGATGCCGGTGGGCTCCCGCAGACCGAAAGCGGCAAAATAATCGCAGAAAGCCTGCTTACCCAGCCGCGCCCCGATCTGGATAAAGCTCTGGTTGCAGGAGTTTTCCAGCGCTTGCGTCACGGTCTGGCTGCCGTGACGCTTGTGGTTGGCACAGTGGAACCGCGTGCCCGCCACCGAGATAGAGTCTCCGCAGTAAAAGGTGGAGTGCCGGGTAATGGCTCCGGCGTCCAGCGCCGCCGCGCAGGTGATGAGCTTAAACACGCTGCCCGGCTCGTATAAGTCACTCACCGCTTTGTTGCGCCACTGGGTCTGCTGCGCCAGCTGCAAGGCGGCAGCGCGCTCTTTACCGGAAAGGGCATCTACGGCGGCGCGCGCGGCCTTGTCGGCGATGACCCGGGGCTGGTTGGGGTCGTAGGCCGGGGTGGTAGCCATGGCCAGCACTGCCCCGGTGTTCACCTCCATCACGATGCCCACGCTGCGGGCGGCTACATGGTGCTCCTGCACCGCATAATTCAACGCATTTTCAAGATAATGTTGAATATTTGCATCGATGGTCAGCCGCAGCCCGCAGCCCTCCACCGGAGCAAGCTCGGTTTCGTAGCTTTGCGCCAGCGTGTAGCCCCAAGCGTTCACGGCGGTCAGCACCACTCCGTTCTGCCCGGTAAGGGTGTCATTGTATTTCAGTTCCAGCCCACTGACCCCGGTGTTGTCCACATTGGTAAACCCCAGCACCGAGGCCAGCAGCTCTCCCTGCGGGTACCAGCGCTTGGAGTCCTGATTGATGCGCACACCGGTAATGCCGTTCTCTGCGCAGAAATCCCGCACGGCATCGGCAGTTTCCCGCTCCACCCGGTAGCGCAAAAGGCAGTCGTTGGAGCGCCGGTCGCTGAACTTTTCCAGCAGCTTGGCCTCGTCCAGCTCTAAAATCTCCGCAAGCCCCTTGGCGGCAAGGGCAAGCTTATCCTCCGGCATCTCCCGGGGGCTGGCGCGCAGGGTCCAGCAGCTGCTGTTGGCGGCCAGCAGCGCGCCATCGGCGCTGTATATTTTGCCCCGGTCGGCGGGCACAACGGTGTCCCGCAGCTGCTGCCCCAGCGCACGCTGGGAGTACCAGCCGCCGGTGCATAATTGCAGCCAGAACAGCCGCCCGATCAGCCCTGCAAAGCAGACGGCGCACAGGCCCACTGCAATGAGCCGTGCCCGCAGACGGAACGCCCGCTCCGGCAGGGTGCGCAGGGCGTCCATGGGTTTTGAACCGCGCATGGCAGCACCCCCTTTGCGGGCAGTTTATGCACCCGGGGGCGGTGCGTATGACTAACCGCCCCCGCACCCGCGTACAATAACAGAAACGGAGGTGACCGGGATTGCACAGAACTGCTGCCCGCAAAGGGCTGCTGCGGCCGCTGCCGCCCATGGACCTGCCCTTTCTGGTGCTGGTGCTCACACTGGTAGCCTTTGGGCTGGTGATGCTGTGCAGCGCCAGCAGCGCGGTGGCGCTGTACCGGCGGCAGGACGCCTTTGCCTATGTGCGGCCGCAGCTGCTGTACGCCGCCATGGGGCTGGGGGCCATGTGGATGGCCAGCCGGGTGGACTACCACATCTATCACAAGCTTGCGTGGCCGCTGTTGGCGCTCTCGCTGGTGCTGCTGACGGCGGTGCTGTTCATGCCGGAATATAACGGCTGTAAGCGCTGGCTTGTGCTGCCGGGGCTGGGCACATTACAGCCCAGCGAAATCGCCAAATTTGCGGTGGTGCTGGTGTTTGCTCACATCATTGCTTTGAACCACGACCGCATGGGCAGCTTTGCGGTGGGGGTAGTGCCCTTTGCGCTGGTGCTGGGGGTGGTGGCGGTGCTCATGCTGCTGGAGCCCCACCTTTCCGGCACGGTGCTGATTTTGAGCATCGGCGCGGTGCTCATGTTCGTGGGCGGTACCGGGCTGCGGTGGTTCATGTTGGCAGGGGCGGGCGGCGCTGCCGCCATCGGCACGGCTATCGTGCTCATGCCGGAGCTGGTGCCCTACGCTGCCGACCGTCTCAACTCGTGGCTCGACCCCTTTGCCGACCCGCTGGGCGACGGCCACCAGACCATCCAGAGCCTGTATGCCATCGGTTCCGGCGGGGCGGCGGGGTTGGGGCTGGGCAACAGCCGCCAGAAGCATCTGTTCGTGCCTGAGCCGCAGAACGACTTCATCTTTTCCATCCTCTGCGAGGAACTGGGCTTTCTAGGCGCGTGTGCGGTCATTCTGCTGTTCAGCGCGCTGCTGTGGCGGGGCATCACGCTGGCGGCGCACGCACCGGACCGCTTCGGGGCGCTGCTGGTGGTGGGCTTTGTGGTGCAGGTAGCATTGCAGGCAGTGCTGAACATCGCGGTGGTCACCAACACCATCCCCAACACCGGCATCAGCTTGCCCTTTTTCTCCTCCGGCGGCACCAGCCTGATGATGCTTTTGGGCGAGATGGGCATCGTGCTTTCGGTGTCCCGGGGCGAAAGCTGATGAAAGGCTGCATTTCCTGCCGCGGCAGGGCAGGAGCGGCGCGGAAATGCGAAAAAAAACGGACAAATGACCGGACAAATCCCGCAGACTGCGGGAAAGCCGTTTCCGGCGCATTTTGTTGACCAAAGACCCTCGTTTTGCATACCATGGGGTATCTTTTGCAGAACGGGGGTCTTGGCATGGCTGGGGATTGGATCATTACGGGTGGGCGGCCTTTGCAGGGCAGGGTGGAAGTGCCTGCGGCCAAAAACAGTGTGCTGCCGCTGCTGGCAGCTTCGCTGCTGTGCAGCGGGCCGGTGCGGCTGCAAAATGTGCCGCGCCTGACCGATGTGGAGGACTGTCTTGCCCTGCTGCGGGGCGTGGGCTGCACGGCGGGCTGGCAGGGCGCAGAACTGGCGGTGCAGGGGCAGCCCTTGCGCACCGACCTTGCACCGGAGGCCGCAGGCCGGATGCGTGCATCTATCCTGTTCTGTGCGCCGCTGCTGGCGCGGCTGGGGCGGGTAAGCACTGTGCTGCCCGGGGGGTGCCGCATCGGGGCAAGACCCATCGACCTGCATTTGCAGGGGCTGGCGCAGATGGGCGTGCGGCAGCTGCCCGCAGCGCCCGGACGGCTTACACTGTACGCCCCGGCGGGGCTGCGGGGCGCAGAAATTTGTCTTAGTTTCCCCAGCGTGGGCGCTACCGAGACGCTGCTGCTGGCTGCTGCCACGGCGCAGGGACAGACCGTGCTGCATGGCGCTGCAAAAGAGCCGGAGATCGCGGATCTTGCCGCCTTCCTCAACGCCTGCGGCGGCTGCGTGGAGGGCGCAGGCACCGACACCATCCGAGTGCAGGGAAAGCGCTGCCTTGCGGGCTGCACCTTTATGCCGGTGGCAGACCGCATCATCGCCTCCACGCTGGCTTGCGCGGCGGCAGCGGCGGGCGGCAGGGTAGAACTGGCGGGCTGCGCACCCGGGCTGTATGCCCCGCTGCTGGAAATTCTGGAACAAATGGGCTGCACCGTAGAGCGGGCACGCGATGCTGCCGCCATTTCGCGGTTCGGGGCACTGCGCGGCGCGGGAAACGTGCACACAGCACCCTACCCGGGCCTTGCCACGGACGCCGCCCCGCTGCTGGCGGCGGTGATGCTCTGCGCACAGGGGGAAAGCTGCCTGCAGGACAGGGTGTTTGAAAATCGTTTTGCCTGTGCCGAGGGCTTTGCGGCGCTGGGTGCGAACGTCCGGGTGGCAGAGCGCACCCTGTATGTGCAGCCGGGCGGGACGCTGCGCGGGGCAAAGCTGACTGCACCGGACCTGCGGGGCGGGGCGGCGCTGGCGCTTGCGGCGCTGGCTGCCCGGGGCAGCAGCCGCCTTGGCGGGGTGGAGTTTGTCCGGCGCGGATATGCAGACCTTGACCGGCTTTTGGCGGGGCTGGGCGCACAGATTTGGCAGGAAATACCCGCCCGGAGTGGGGTTGTGAAAAAAACACCCACGAAAAAGCAATTTTGTCTTGCAATCGGAGCAAAAAAATGATACGATACAGTTATATAAATATCGTATGATAATTTCTGTGCGGCATTTGCGCAGTTCCACATAAAAATCCGATGGAGGACAAAGTTATGGCATTGATGCTCGATGAAGAACTGGACGAAAACGTTACGACGATCAAGGTGATCGGTGTGGGCGGCGGCGGCGGCAACGCCGTGAACCGCATGGTGAGCGATGGCCTGCAGGGCGTGGAGTTCATCGCCATGAATACTGACCAGCAGGCACTGGCTAAGAACCATGCCTCGGTCAAGGTGCAGCTGGGTTCCAAGCTGACCAAGGGTCGCGGTGCGGGTGCAGACCCGGAGATCGGCCAGCGCGCCGCTGAAGAAAGCAAGGACGAGATCGCCAACGCCCTCAAGGGCTCCCAGATGGTCTTTATCACCGCCGGCATGGGCGGCGGCACCGGCACCGGTGCAGCACCCGTTGTGGCCGAGGTGGCACACGATCTGGGCATCCTGACCGTCGGCATCGTTACCAAGCCCTTCTCCTTTGAGGGCAAGCGCAAGATGGGTCTGGCCGAGCAGGGCATTGCCAACCTGCTGATGCACGTTGACAGCCTGATCGTCATCCCCAACGAGCGCCTGAAGATGATCAGTCAGGAAAAGATCACCCTGATGAACGCCTTCCAGGCCGCCGATAACGTGCTGCGTCAGGGCGTTGAGTCCATCTCTGCCCTGATCAACGTGCCCGCCTTCATCAACCTGGACTTCGCCGACGTGCGCTCCATCATGAAGGATGCCGGCTACGCCCACATGGGCGTGGGCAGCGCCAAGGGTGCAGGCAAGGCTGAGAACGCCGCCAAGGCTGCTATCTCCAGCCCGCTGCTGGAGACCAGCATCGCCGGTGCACACGGCGTTATCATCAACATCACTTCCAGCCCGGACATCGGTCTGGAGGACGTGGAGACCGCCGCAGGCCTCATCACCCAGAGCGCACATCCCGATGCAAACATCATCTGGGGTACTGCCTTTGATGAGAACCTGTCCGACGAGATGCGCGTGACCGTTGTGGCCACCGGCTTTGACAACAAGAGCGCCAGCGACCTGCGCAACAGCATCAACAACGCCATGGGCGGTGCACAGTCTGTGCCGTCTGCGGTGTTCAGCAGCGATACCGGCGCAAGCGCAGCCCCGGCATCCAATGCCGCCCCGGCTGCTGCTCCGGCTGAAAAGAAGGCCGTGGAAGAGGAAAGCAGCGACAACCGTTACTACGACGAGCTGCTGGCTATCCTGAACAAGCGGAAGTAATTACAGGCTACAATGGGGCTGGCAGCTGCGCCCATGCGGTCAGCGAAAGCCCCGTGCAAGGTGTGCATGGGAGGGCATCATGGTGCAGACAGAGCGGGAGACCGGTGCCCTGCGCGGACAATTTGCCCGGCAGGCCGCTGTACAGGCATCTGCCGCAGCACAGGCGGAAAGCGCCCGGGCACAGGCAGAGCAGCTGAGCCGCAAGCTGGCTGCGGCACGCGCCGAGGTGCACCGGTATCAGACCCGGATGTTCGCCTTTGAGCGCACCCTGCTTGCCCTCAAGCATGATAATGCAGAGCTGGAAGCCGCCTGTGAGCAGGCGTGGGAGCAGCTGGAACAGGCCAATGCCCGGGCAGAAAAGGCCGAAGCCGCCTGCCGCAGAGCCGAGGCTGCTCTTGCCGCCATGCAGCAGACCGCCCCGGAAACACCTGCGCAGCCGGATACAGCCCCCGAGGCTGTGCCGCAGTGCGAGGCTGCACCGGAACAGCCTGCACCGGAAACGGAAGAAAGCCTCTGCGCCCCGGAACAGGCACTGCCCCCGGAGCCTGCACAGCCTGCATGGCAGCCGGAGACCCGGCTGGAACAGATGGCTGCGGAGCTGATGGGCTGGTTCGATGCCATGATGCCCCAAGAATGAATCTTAAAAGGACTGCTGCGTGTTTTGCGCAGCAGTCCTTTTTCTTTCTGCGTGGGACGATTTGAAATGCGCTCCGCTTTGCTCTGCGCATCATCAGCGGAAATAAGGTTTATATTTCGCGGTTGCCGCGCTCTGCGGAGCGCGGCAACCGCATTTTCACAGGAAGGGCTGTAACGACAAACGGCTTGCTTTCGAACAACGTTTGCAAAGGGTACTGTAAAAATTGGATTGCATTTATACAACCGGGAATGAAAACGTTTGCAGAAAATACCGGAAAAGGCAGAAATGTTGCACGCAGCCTTGCATTTTGCTGTAAAATCCAGTAAAGTATAAATGAATGTAAAAAAAGCGGATGCCGGGGAAAGCCCGCTGTATCCGGTCAGTGCAAGCAGCGTACCCGGAACAAAGCCGGAGCAGATGGATGCGCCGCAAAAGGAGAAACATGGCCATGAACGAGAAACCGAAGATCCTGATCGCGGATGATTCCGAGATCAACCGTGCCCTGCTCAAGGAGATACTGGGCGATGGCTATGACTATCTGGAGGCGGAGGATGGCGCAGCGGCAGTGGAACTGATGCGGCAGCGCACGGATATCTCCCTGCTGCTGCTGGACCTGATGATGCCGGGCATGGATGGCTTTGACGTGCTGCGGGTGATGAAGTATCACACATGGCTGGACGAGATCCCGGTCATCGTCATTTCGGCGGCAGAGGATACCGCCAACATTGAGCGTGCCTATGATCTGGGTGTGGCAGACTATATCCGCCGCCCCTTCGAGCGGATTATGATCCTGCGCCGGGTGAAGAATATCCTCATGCTGTACGCCAAGCAAAAGCGGCTCACCCGCCTTGTTACCGATCAGGTGTACGAAAAAGAGCACAACAGCGTGCTGATGATCAGCATCCTGAGCCATGTGGTGGAGTTCCGCAACAGCGAAAGCGGGCTGCATGTCCTGCACATCCGCACCCTGACCGACCTGCTTTTGCATCAGCTGGTGCAAAAGACTGATCGTTATCAGCTGGACGAAAGCGATATCGCCCTCATCAGCACCGCTTCGGCGCTGCATGATATCGGCAAGATCGTCATCCCGGAGGAGATCCTGAACAAGCCCGGCCGCCTGACTGCCGAGGAGTTTGCCATTATCAAGAACCATACCGTGGCGGGCGCACAGATGTTGCAGGATCTGGGACAGGCGATTGCGCGGGACGAGCCGCTTTTGCAGGTGGCGCACGCCATCTGTCGCTGGCACCACGAGCGCTGGGACGGCAATGGCTACCCCGACCGGCTGAAAGGGGATGAGATTCCCATTGCGGCGCAGGTGGTGGCACTGGCGGACGTGTACGACGCCCTGACCAGCGAGCGCTGCTATAAGCACGCCTACGACCACGACACCGCGCTGCGCATGATCCTGAACGGCGAGTGCGGCGCGTTCAACCCGCTGCTGCTGGACTGCCTGCGAGAGTCCTCGGAACAGCTGCGCACCGAGCTGACCCGCTCGGAGTGGGACAGGGGCTTCCGGCAGGAGACCCACCGCCTTTCCGAGGAGATTTTGCACCGGGAGGCGCTGCCCCGGGAGAACCACTCCCAGCTGCTGCTGGAGCAGGAAAAGGAACGCACGGATTTCTACGCCGCCCAGTGCGGCGGCATCCGGTTCGACTACGACCTGCTGGCTGGCAGCGTGACCGTGTATGACTACCATGCCGAGCCCTTGCAGCAAAAAACGGTAACCGATTTTGCGCAGGGCAAGGGACTTGGCTTTTTGAACGAGCAGGATCGGCGCAAGCTTTCCAAGGCCATCAGCCGCGCCACGCCGGAAGCGCCGGACGTGGTGCTGCCGGTCATGGTGCAGCGAGATGGGAAGCCGCACCTGCACCGGATGGCGCTGCATACCATCTGGAGCGGTGCCGGGGTGCGCCGCTGCGGGAACGTGCTGGGGCACCTCACCGATGAACAGCACCGCGTGGAGCATCAGGCAGAGCTGCTGACCGCCATCGACCCGGAGGAAGATCCCGCCCGGTTCCTACGGCGGCTGCAGGGCATCTTTGATGTGGTGCGTCTGGTAGACCCGGAGCACCGCAAGGTGCTTGCGCTGGACAGTGACGGCATCCTGACCGAAAAGCCCGGCAATTGCCACATGGTATGGAACAAGGATACCCGGTGCGAAAACTGCATTTCCGCCAAGGCCTATGCCCGCAAGACCATCCTGAATAAGATCGAGTTCAAGGACGAGGAAGCCTATTTTGTCATTTCCAAGTATATCGAGGTAGGCGGCAGGGGCTGTATGCTGGAACTGGTCACCCGGCTGACGGATGGCCGCTGGCTGGATATGGGCGGCCACCGGCTGCTGCTGGACCGCTGCAACGGCATGGAGCGCAGCGCCTTCGTAGACCCCCTGACCGGAGCCTACACCCGCCGCTATTTTGATAAGTTCCTTGCCGGGGGCGAGATGCACGGCGGTGTGGCGATGATCGATGTGAACCAGTTCAAGTCGGTCAACGACAGCTTTGGACATCTGGTGGGAGACGAAGCATTGCAGACCGTGGCCGCAGCCATGCAGAGCTGTCTGCGTCAGACTGATATCCTGATCCGCTATGGCGGCGATGAATTTCTGCTGCTGATGCCCCAGAACTGCCCTGACGGCGTAGAAAGCGTCATCCGACGAGTGCAGAACGCTGTGCAGGCAGCGCGGGTGCCCAGCCACCCGGAGCTCCGGCTTTCGGTAAGCATTGGCGGCGTGTGCAATGTGCAGCCCTTGACCGAGGCCATCCGGCAGGCCGATGCCCGGATGTATTGCAATAAAGAAAACGGTGAGCCGGTGTTATAACCGCAGCTGACAACAAAAAAAGAGACAGGCGACCTTTCCGGGAAGCCTGTCTCCTCTTTTTTTCAAAGAAATCTTTTATTTCCGCTGCCGGGCGGCGATCTGTGCGGCAGTGGGCGGGATATCGCCCTGCGCGGCCTTTTCCAGCTGGCTCAGGCGGCGGTCCAGATCGGTGAGCCGCTGCGAGACGATGTCCGGCAGATCCTGCTGGTCCAGATCGTCGGCGGGGTTCACCGCCTTGTTGTTGATACGCACTACCTCGGCGGGTACGCCCACGGCGGTGCAGTTAGCGGGCAGGTTGCGCAGCACCACGCTGCCCGCACCGATGCGGGCGTTATCCCCGATGAACACCGGGCCCAGCACCTTGGTGCCCGCGCCGATAAGCACGTTGTTGCCCAAGGTGGGGTGGCGTTTGCCGGTATCCTTGCCGGTACCGCCCAGCGTTACCCCGTGGTAGATGGTGCAGTTATCCCCGATCTCGCAGGTCTCGCCGAACACGATGCCCATGCCGTGGTCGATAAACAGACACTTGCCGATGGTGGCACCCGGGTGGATCTCGATGCCGGTGCGGTGGCGGCCATGCTGGCTGACCCATCGTGCCAGAAAAAAGTGCTTGTGCTGGTACAGCCAGTGCGCAATGCGGTGGTACACCAGAATGTGGAATCCCGGGTACAGCAGCATTACCTCCAGCACGCTGCGTGCGGCGGGGTCCTTGCGCTGGATGTTCCGCGCGTCCTCAAGTAAACCCATGCGGAAAACCTCTCTTTCCCATAAACACCCGCCCACGCGGCGGGGCTCTCCCTTTTACCGTATTATAATAGCACAGCAGGAGACGAAAGTACAGTGCTGCACTAGGGATTGTGGAACAAAATGGCAGTTATTTTGCCGCGTGACTCGGGTTTTGGGTAGAGTGTCCAAAATTCGGCGAGAGATACCAGAAACCTTTTAGCACCTGTTTTTGCGCACAGCCATTGACACATTTTGCGGTTCTATGATAAAATAATACGAATGAAAACGCAACCATCAAGAAAAGGAGAAACACCATGCTGTGCAGCGCCCAGAACCCGAAACTGAACAAGCAGTTCGCGTCCGGTTTTGCCGTGGCTTCGTTGTTTCCTTTTTTTGCGCAATGAGCTTTTCCCTTTGCGGGGAAAAGTTTTTTTTTGCCCGTTTTCGGGCGCCTGACACACAAAAATATCATTACAGGAGGGAACCGCGATGCTGCTGACAAACGCTGTGAACACCGAGGGACGGCCGCTCGAGATCTATGTAAAGGATGGCAAAATCGCTGCCGTAGGGCAGGATCTTTCCGCCCTTGCCGCCGAGAACGAGACGGTGGTGGATGCCGGTGGGCTGACTGTGCTGCCCGCATTTGTGGATCTGCACTGCCACTGGCGCACCCCGGGCTTTGAGTACAAGGAGGACATCGAGACCG
>OCHD01002259.1_pt1 | contig 10861 bp, 8 predicted proteins | sample 1538481 | NCBI WGS metagenome assembly OCHD01 (sample SAMN04571699, study PRJEB22368) | human gut metagenome | biome: human gut; material: stool | host: Homo sapiens | place: Luxembourg | collected 2012-09-07
ATGACCGGCGACAACCGCCGCACGGCGGAGACCGTGGCCGCCGAGGTGGGCGTGGACGCCGTGTACGCCGAGGTGCTGCCGGAGGACAAGGCCGCGTTTATCCGGCAGGAAAAGGCCAAGGGACACACCGTTATCATGGTGGGCGACGGCGTCAACGATTCTCCGGCTCTCTCCGAGGCGGACGCGGGCATCGCCATCTCCACCGGCGCGGCCATCGCCCGTGAAATCGCAGACATCACCGTTGCCTCGGAGGATCTCTTTGCGTTGGTAACGCTGCGGAGGCTCAGTCAGGCACTGATGGAGCGCATCCACGGCAGCTACCGCTTCATCGTGGGCTTCAACCTGACGCTGATCGTACTGGGCGTGGCGGGGGTACTGCCGCCCACCACCTCGGCATTGCTGCACAACGGGTCCACCCTGGGCATCAGCCTGCGGAATATGACCGACCTGCTGGACGATGAAGAAAATCCCCGAAAATAAGCAAGAAAGTGAGGGAGCAGAGAGGCGGCAAGGTGCTTCTCTGCTCCTTGCAGGCACCGTGCGTTCAGCGTTAAGGTAGACGGATAGACGCGGAGCATAACAAAGCCCGTATCAGTTTAACTGGTACGGGCTTTGTTGAATAATATGCAAAGTGAAATCAGACCTTCCACCCGGCAGCCTGCTGGCGTTCCACCACAAAGCGGCGGTAAAGTCCGTCCACGGCCACCAGCGCGTCATGGGTGCCCTGCTGGACGATCTCTCCGTGATCGACCACAAAAATTTGGTCGGCATGGCGCACAGTTTTCAGCCGGTGAGCAATCATGATGACCGTCTTATCGTCGGTCAATTCCGCAACGGCCTCCATCAGCTCCTTTTCATTTTCGGGGTCAACATTGGCAGTGGCTTCGTCCAGAATGATGACAGGCGCGTCCTTCATAATCGCCCGGGCGATGGAAATGCGCTGGCGCTCGCCGCCGGAAAGCGAGCTGCCTGCCTCGCCGATGACGGTGCCAAAGCCGTCCGGCAGTGCCATGATAAAGTCACAGCACCGCGCCTTCTTTGCAGCGGCCTGCACCTCCTCCATGGAGGCATCGGGCTTACCGAAGCGGATATTGTTGGCGATGGTGTCCGAGAACAGATAGGTCCGCTGAAACACAAAGGAGAAATTGCGGATGAGGCTGTCGTAGCTGTACTCCCGCACATCCCGTCTGCCAAGGCGCACGCTGCCTGACTGCACGTCCCAGAACCGCGCCATAAGATTGCAGAGAGTGGTCTTGCCGGAGCCGGAGGGACCGACGATAGCGACCGTGGCTTTTTCCGGGATGGTCAGGGACACGTCGTGCAGAATGGGCTTGCTGTCATAGGAGAAATCCACATGGGACAGGGTAATGTCCTCCCGTTCCGGCGACAGATCCTCCCCATCAATATCCATGGGCTCCACACGCAGGATGGCATTTGCCTTGTCCACGCCGATGTCGATGGAGCGGAACAAAGCCGAAAAGCTCCCGGCAGAATCCAGCTGTTCAAAGAGAATGAAGGAGCAGATGAGCATCAAAAGGCTATTCGTCAGCTCCATGGTGCCGCCGAAATAGAATACGATGGCGGCAGCGCAGACGGCAACGCCGGTGAGCTTGTTGACAACAAACTGCGCCAGCATATAAAGCACCGACGGGATCTCCATAGCAAAGGACGCCCTGCGGGCTTCCTCCACCGCGCCGTGTACCTGCGTTGCGGAGTCGTGAGTCAGGTCGAAATTCTTGACCTCGGCAATGCCCTGCACATATTCCAGCACCTTGGAGACAAGCCGCTCGTCGGCATTGAACTTCCGCTGGGAAAGGGTCCGCTCCGCCCGCTGCATGGCGGCGTTGACGGCGAAGAACAGCAGCAGTCCCGCCAGCGTAATAAGCCCCATAAGGGGTGCCATTTGTGGGGGTGCTTTCGAGAAATTTCTCAAATATTTTTCTATCAAGACGCAGAAAAGCCGCCCTCCCGATGATGGGAGGACGGCTGGTAATCACTATTGACTTATAGATGGCTCATATATAAATAGAGCACCGGCCAAACAGTCGGTGCCCTATTCCTAGTAATATCAATCGTCTAAATATACAAATGATTGAGGTGCAGACTGAATATTAAGGTCTGCTAACGACTTCGAAGTCGGATATTTTTCGAATGATCCAATGACAAAAGCGTATGCCGTTGTGCATCCACTAAAGTATTTTCTATACTTTGACCTGCTAATACCAGCATTTGCTTTTGTACTGTTCCAAAGCGGCGTAGGCTTCATCTTAAGCGTTTTAATAACTTCAATCTCGCCAATGACAGCTTGTTCCGGAGCAGAGGAATACACAATAATTTTTGAAACCTCTTTCTTAGGAATCCGTTTTCGGTACTCATATCGCTTCTGTCCGTCAAATATTTTATTGGCATATTCAGGTTTGATGGATAATAGAATCGTGGCCATGCCTCATTGCCTTTCAAAATGTATTTTTGTTTGCGATTTGGCTAAAATCGTGTCAAAATTCGTATCAGGAATATGATCAAACGGTCTTGGTCCGCTATATTGTGGGATGATTCCACCACTCCACAATTCGCCCAAAGTAATCCGTTTTGTCAAGCTTTTTATAAAGATAAATTTAACAACCAAAAGTTTTTCACTGTGCTTTTCCCAAAGCTGATTTAGCGTTTCTTGGCTAAAGACTGTCCGGTTTTCACAGCATTTTAGATAATCCTCTTTGCTTGAAAAGTTATATCTCACTTCGTCAACAACACAAATTGTACTGACCACAGATTCATACGCTTTTCTTCCTGCCATTGTCCCCTTTCGGTAAATAACAAGCAGGTCACCCGGACGCATATCCCGTTTATACGAGAGGGAAATATACACTTTTTGCAACGCATAGCGATGTGCCTTGTCTCCCAGATAATCAAAGTTCCCTTCAGTTCTCAATTGCGAGTCAGGAAATAATGGAGTATGATATTGTGCTTCAATCGGAAGGAAGAATTTCTGCACATTGTATCTAATATTAGGAAAATTCTCTTTGACTGATTTTGATATATCATAACCGGTCATTTTCTTAATGAGCACTACTTCTTCACCGTTGCAATTTTTCTTGATGCCATACTTATAGAACCCCCATCGAACCAGCAAATCATATAGCATCCTTAATTCGGGGCGGTTCATATATAGTGTAACATATGTCTCCTCCACGTTGCGTTCAATAGCATTGTCAAAAATAATCTTGATGAATCGTTCACCGAGTCTAAAGCCGGAGGCTTCAACCTTGAATGTTCCAACTTTTAATCTTCGCTTAGGTCGAAAAATTGGGGCAATGTCGCTGTAGTTTTCCTCTTCTGTTTCTGTTTTGAGATATAGGAATCCAAGTATAGCGCCTGTATCTGTTCGACATACATAAGCTTCTTCATTACTCTTTTTTATAAACCAATCCTCAAACCCCGTATATGCTTCACGGAAGGTAGCAAAAAACGGGTCTGCCACATCAATATTTCCAAACAGTTCTTTTTTGACTGCAAGCACCTTATAATCTATAAGGTCAGGATTTTCATTGGTACATTTTTCAATGAACGAGTTGATTGTGAATACACGCTCTGACAGCCCTAATCTATCTGCTTTTAAGCGCATACGGCGGTCTTCTGTGATTAGAATATCTGTTCTTTTACAATATAATTCGCACAAAAGTTGATTGTCAATTTGATCGTTGGCTGTTTTAGGGGTGTCACTTAGAAGTGCGGTAAATTCCGCCGTCTGTGGAGCAATGCATCGCATCTCTGTATAAGCATCAATTTTTGCGTCATACAGTGATTGCATCTGTGGGTTGCGATATTTACGGAGCTCGTCTATAGAGTATGGATGAATCAGCTTTTCATAGTGCAGTTTGTCGAGCCAGTAGAATAGTTTCCCGATAGTAAAGCTTGTCGCTTTAGTATTTTCTCTATGTATAATGACATTCGTATCGAGTAGCGCTCGCATTTACTCACCCCCTAAAATATATTCTCTAACTTGCTGCACATCGGAATCGTCAAATAACATCTGATGGATGTAAAGTGGGAGACCTAATTGCTTTGTAATCTTTTCACATTGCATCTTTTCACTTTGTTTTAGGGATTTCAATGCATCAAGTGGATAGCAACGGGAATCTCTATACCGAAGATTTTCGCAAACTTTAGTCACATCTGATTCAAGTAAAACCACCTTCGCAATTGGCATTAACGAAAAAACAGACTCAGGCAGCCTTGCAACATTAAATAATTTATCAAAAATACAGAAGTGACCCGCTAATATAAATGCCGTATCCTTCTGTAACCTGTCATTCATTGCCGCAACAAGAATATCCTGATTCTTTTCCTTGTTTACCACAGTTTTGTTACGACCATAAGTTTCTCCGTTGAGTGCGCTTATCAAGTTGCCAGCTGAATAGCAGGGGATTCCAATAGAGAGGCCAAGCCTTTCACACAAGGTGCTTTTTCCCACGCCATAGATCCCCGCAACAAAAATTATGCCATCTTTCATTGCTATCCCCCTTTTGAAAATGTAATAAGTTTGGGTTAGCCCATCCTCATCTCCCGATACACCACATCGGCCAATGCGCTCATTATGGCATTGTACTTGTGCTGATCCTCAAAGAGAGAGGTATAGGTATCCTGCGATTCCAGATAGCTGTCCTGGGCCGCTGCACCGAAGGCCTTAGGGAAAATGCTTTCCACAAAAATCTGCGGATCTGAGGTCTGCGCCATCTTGGCCAGCTTTTTGTCTGCCATCAACCGGGTGCGCAAGGCCGTTAGCAGCACTTTGTCGCCCTCGGTGAATTCACCCTTGTACTTTTCGTTGATTTTGGCGATGATCTCATCCAACGGCGACTTTGTGTCCAGTCCCATTGCACCCTTTTGCTTGGCCGGTTCGTACACGCCCTTCACCTGTTCCAGCTCAATACTTCCGGCGAAGGCCTTTTGCAGCTTGTAGTATTCCAGCTTCAACTTACCCTCAAGGTCCACCATATCCGTGGTTTCCGCAGGCAGCAAATTGATCAGATAACAACAGAATACATATTCCTTGTGCAGCTCCTTATCGAACATCCGCAGGATCTGCGAAATATAGCCGTACCACTTAATGAGATTGCGCACCTGACGGCGGAACTGATACCGCTCGTTGGGCGTTTTTTGATTATAACGGTCTGCCACCGGCTTCAACACACTGGTCATTCGCCCCATCGCCCGGGCATCCTGTCGGCCTGTGTTGAAATACTCCTTGGCAAAAGCCTCAATATCTGCATCGTTATAGACCGCAAATCCCCGCAGCTCCTTCTGCGTCTGATAGATCAGGTCAGCGTTGACCTCCTGCGAAAGCGAGGTTTCTTGATAGAACGGCTGAAACGCCTCCAAAATGTCCTCTTTCTTGTTGGCAAAATCGAGAACGAAAGTGTCCACCTTGCCGGTGCAGGTGCGATTCAATCTGGACAGCGTCTGCACCGCTTTGACGCCCTTCAGCTTCTTGTCCACGATCATCGTGTGCAGCAGCGGCTCATCAAAGCCGGTTTGGTACTTCTCGGCAACGATCAGCACATTGAAATGGTCGTGGAACTCTGCCTTGGTCTGCGTTTCGGCGATGTGCGTTCCATCCGCACGAACATTCAATTTCGGCTCGGTATACTCCTCATCACCGTCCTGCACAGCACCCGAAAAGGCCACCAGCACCTGCACATCGTTGTACTTCTGCTCCTCTATGTAGCGTTTGACCTCGTGGTAGTAGCGCACTGCTGCAAGGCGGGACGAGGTGATGACCATCATTTTGCCCCTGCCGCCGATCTTGTTTCGGGTGGTTTCCCGGAAGGTCTCCACGGTGATCTGTGCCTTCTGCGAGATGTTATACGGATGCAGCTCCTGATATTTGCGGATCACCTTAGCTGCACGGCTGGCGGGCACATCCGGATTATCTTCCGAGGTTTTAACGATCTTAAAGCAGGTGTCATAGGTCATATAGTTCTGGAGCACATCCAGAATAAAGCCTTCCTCAATGGCCTGCCGCATACTGTAAATGTGGAACGGATGAAAGCTGCCGTCCTCATATTCCGTGCCGAACAGCTCCAGCGTCTTGTCCTTGGGCGTTGCGGTAAAGGCAAAGAAGGACAGATTCTTATGCCGCCCCTGAACGGTCATTTCCCGCATCAGGCGGTCGTCCGGGTCCAGCTCTTCTTCGGCCTTGCCCTCGATCTCGGCGTATTCCCGCAGAGCGTCCTCGGTATCCGCAAGGGCGGCTTTCAGTTTCAGAGCCGAGCTGCCGGTTTGGGAGGAATGAGCCTCGTCCACGATAATCGCAAAGTTCCGTCCCGCCACCTTATCCACTTCCTGATAGATGACCGGGAACTTTTGCAAGGTGGTGACGATAATGCGCACGCCGCCGTTGATGGCGTCCCGCAGGTCCTTGGAGGTCTTATCTTCCCCGATGGTCTCAATAGCGCCGAGGGTGTGGTCAAAGCCGGAAATGGTCTCTTGCAGCTGTGCATCCAGCACGGTGCGGTCGGTAACGACGACCACGCTGGAGAACACCGGCTTGTTTGAAGGCCAGCCGGTAAGCCGTCCACGCAATGGAATTGGACTTGCCGCTTCCGGCGCTGTGCTGGATCAGGTAATTATGCCCCGCTCCGTTCTGCCTGACATCGGCCAGCAGCTTGCGCACCACATCCAGCTGATGATAGCGCGGAAAAATCAGCGTTTTGCCGTCCTTCAGGTTCATAAACTTCTGGACAATGTCCATCATACTGTCCTTCTGAAAGACATTCTCCCACAGATACGCTGTCGGGTAACCGTTTGGGTTTGCCGGATTGCCCTTGCCGCCGTCGTTTCCGGCTCCGTTGGAGCCCTGGTTAAAGGGCAGGAAATAGGTGTTCTTTCCGGCGAGCTTTGTGGTCATCCACACCTCGGTGTGATCCACGCAGAAATAGGCCAGAATACGCTTGTTGAACTGGAAGCAAAGCTCCCGCGGGTCGCGGTCATACATCCACTGCCGCTTGGCATCATCCACCGTTTGGCCGGTGTACTGGTTTTTCAGTTCAAAGGCGAACACCGGGATGCCATTGAGCACCAGCACCATATCCACGCTCTTTTTTGTATCGGCGGAGAAGTACCACTGGCGGTAGCACTCGATGGTGTTTGCCGCCCACTGGGCAGCCGCCGCCTGATTCAGGGCAGACTCCGGCTTAAAATAGCACACCCGAAAACGCAGTCCACGGTGCTTGAAGCCGTGGCGCAGGACAGAGAGCAGTCCCTCCGCCTCGCAAGCCGTGTTGAACGCCGTGCAGAACTTCCACACCGGGTCCACCTGATTGGCGTTTTCAAATCGCGCCCACTCCTTGGGCTGGGTGCGCTGAACGAAGTCGATCAGGGTGTTCACATATAGCCCCTGTTTTGCGTCATAGGTGTCTGCGCCCTTGGTATATCCGCCCGCCGGGGAGAGAAAGAAGGATTCTATATCCGCTTCAAAACGCTTTTCGGTGGTGATCATAATTCGTTCCCCTTATGTAAAGTTATCCTCTGTTGTGCTTATTAAAATACGCAGCGATAACTGCACAAAACTCTGCCGTTGCCTGCTGCTGATAGGCAGGCTCGATTTTGTCGCAGCCGTCCAGAAAATCAGACAGTGCCTTCGCTGTGTCCTGTACCTGCTTGACCTGCGAAAAATGGTGCTCCGCCTGTGCCTGCTGCTGAATATAGTCATAGTTCCAAATGTTGTAGAACTGGTTCATTTATACAACCTCCTTTTTGCCCGTCACATACTCATAAATCAGAGATTTCTTGTAGTTTTCGATTTCGGTGAGGTATTGCTGTTTCTTTGCAACCAAAGCATCAATATCAGCGCATTTATCATCGAGATATTCTGCTATTTCCTTTTGTACTGATTTTGGCGGTACAATAACCGACATTCCTTTCAGGAGGGTTTGCCCAAGACTTGCTCTCGTTACAAGATTCATTTCTTTTACTAAGTAAGCCCGAATGTGTTCTCCGCGAAAGTAATACTTGGCATAGTCGGTGAGTATTTTTTCATCGGCGCAAAATGGTCTAAGACGAATAATAAATCCAGCAAATGTCGCATTGGGAATTGATCTTTTGCACACGCACGAGAAACCAACTTCTTCAATCGTTTCAGATGTTCTCGTAAAGAAAATATCACCATATTCTACCGAATATGTGGCTCTCTCGTCTTCAGTTGTGTCTATCAAGCCAGAGACCGAATGTGGTAATTCGTAGTTTTTATAAACATCTCCGTAACTCACAAAGGGGAATCCTTTTCCAAAGAACTCTCCACCCTTTGATATTCCATTTTGTAGCTGCCCAATATATCGTACAGACGAGACCTCCCAAGATTCTGGAATGTCTCCAATCCATTCAATGCCGCTGTCCTTCATCGGCCTATCGCCACGGATGCCCTTGGTGACTGCCTGCGTAATGACCGCCTGTTTCAGCTTTTTGTATTCTTCAATGGATGCACGGGTCTTTTCCAATACAGCGTCGATTTCGGCGCACTCTGCATTCAAAAAGGCTGCAATGCGCTCCTGCTCGGCATATTCCGGGACAGGAACAGTAATAGATTTCATTTCCTGCCAGCGGGTCGTCCAAAGATCGGCTACAATTCCGTGCCCCCACTTATAAAACTCATCCGCAAACAATGTGGTATGAAAAAGCCAATTGTAATAGCCGGGATGCATAGCCGTTCTCGGTGTCAAAATGATATTGATTAGGGAAACAGACCCATCTAACGGAGAAATACCACAAGAACCACGACGGTCAGAGCGGCTGTTGATTGCAAAGTCTCCAACCCGCACCAGTTTTCTGTTGTCTCCGTCGTCCGTCTTTGCAGCGGTAGCAAGCTGCGGCAGAATGCCTTGCATTGTCACCGATAACGGCTGATAATCTTTGTCGGAAACCTTTTCATTTCGCTGCGTATATAGGCTTCCAATTTTCGAAAGCTGCCAATTCTGCGGTATAGCCCCAACCCACTCAATCCTGCTGTCTTTCATCTCACGCATCTGCCGTCAGCCCTCCTTATGGAACAGCGTGTTCAGGCTGTCGGCAATCTCACGCTCCAGCTTTTGAATCCGCTCCACAATGTCGTCCACCGGCTCCGGCGGCTGATACTCGTAGAAATAGCGGGTCATCGGAATTTCATAGCCCACCTTGGTCTTGCTCTTGTCGATCCACGCATCCGGGGCGTAGGGCAGGACCTCCCGTGCAAAATAGGCGTCAATGTCCTGCACCAGCGGCACATTTTCGGTATCCCGCAGGGCGGCGTCCGCCACCGGCTTGCCCCGCTTCATCACGATCTCGCCGTTTTCGTCCCGCTGCGGACGCTCCACTACAATTTTGTTGTAGCCGAACTCCTCACTGCCGAAAATCTTGCTCTCACAGTACACGCCGGACTTGTCCCCATACACGGCATTGTTCCGGTATTCGCCGTAGGCCTGCACGATCAGTTCCCGGCAATGGTCGCTGATGTCGTTGCGCTTGGTACCGATGGCTTTGCGGCGCTGTTCATAGCAGTGGGACGCGTCAATGAGCTGCACCTTGCCGCAGCGGTAGGCGGGCTTGTCCTTGCACAGCACCCAGATATAGGTGGAAATGCCGGTGTTCATAAACTGGTCGGTGGAAAGCTGGACAATGGCGTCTAGCCAATCGTTTTCCAAGATATACTGGCGGATATTGCTGGGGCCGCTCCCGGCATCACCGGCAAACAGCGGCGAGCCGTTCTGAATGATCGCCATTTTGCCGCCCGGCGCCAGCTTAGACAGGCCGTTGAGCACAAAAAGCTGCTGGCCGTCGCTGATTTTCGGCAAACCGGGCGCAAATCGCCCCAGCTCGCCCTTGGCGGCTTCGGCCTCCACCGCCTTCTGTTCCCGCTTCCAGTCGATGCCGAAGGGCGGATTGGAAATGCAGTACTGGAAGGTGAAGCCCGGAAACTGGTCGTCGGAGAGCGTATCGCCAAACCGCATATTGTTAGGGTCGCCGCCCCGGATCATCATATCCGCCTTTGCAATGGCGAAGGTGGAGGGGTTGAACTCCTGCCCGAAGCAGGTCACCTCCACATCGCTGTTCAGCTCGTGGATGCGCTCCTCCATACAGGAAAGCATCTGCGAGGTGCCCATCGTCATGTCGTACACGGTCACATTGCCGTCATCCAGCTTGGCGTCGCACAGCAGCAGGTCGGTCATCAGATAGATGATGTCCCGGCTGGTGAAGTGCGCTCCGGCCTCCTCTCCGAAGGACTCGGAAAAACGCTTGACCAGGTCCTCAAAGATATAGCCGCAGTCTACAGCACTGATCTTATCCGGGCCAAGGTAGCCTTTTGGTGAATTGAATTCCTTGATGACCAGATACAGACTGTTGCACTCCACCATACGGCGGATAATATTGTCAAAATCGAACTTGGCCAATACATCCTGCACATTGCCGGAGAACCCGGCCAGATAGTCCCGGAAATTTGCTTCGATGTTGTCCGGGTCGGCCAGCAGGCTCTCAAAAGTGAAGCGGCTGGTGTTATAGAACTGATAGCCGGAAGCACGGGTCAGAAAGCCGTCGATAACCGCCAGCTTCTTAACCTTTTCATATTGCTCGATCACCGCATCGTGGGTGGGCAGCAGGCAGTCGTGAAACCGCTTGACCACCGTCATCGGCAGGATCACAAGGCCATATTCGTGGGGCTTGAACGGCCCACGAAGCACATCCGCCACATTCCAGATCATCGTGGCCTTTTCCTGTATATTTACGCCCACTGCGCTGCTTTTTTCGTTAACCATTGCTTTCTCTCCTCATCCGACTGCCACTTCGACCTTTTTACCGCTGAAGGCCACGCCGTATTTATAAATCGTCCTGA
>OCHD01002262.1_pt1 | contig 10852 bp, 5 predicted proteins | sample 1538481 | NCBI WGS metagenome assembly OCHD01 (sample SAMN04571699, study PRJEB22368) | human gut metagenome | biome: human gut; material: stool | host: Homo sapiens | place: Luxembourg | collected 2012-09-07
CGTGCCGTCGGCCAGGTGGAAGTAGAGATGCTTTCCGTTGACCTCCACATAGGACAGCCGGGAAAACGGCACCCGCACCAGCGTGGCACCCGCCTTCAGGGTCAGGCCGTCCTGCGGACGCTGCTCCCGCAGCATCAGCTTGTCCAGTACGGGGAACAGCAGGCCGCCGCTGATGGGCTTGAGCAGATACTCCAGCGCCCGCACACCGTAGCTCTCGTAGGCGAAGCCCGGGGAGGACGTGAGGAACACGATATCGGCGGCATCGTCAAAGGTGCGTATCTCGCGGGCGGCGTCCATGCCGTCGATGCCGGGCATCATCACATCCAGCAGGTACAGGCTGAACCGCTCGCGCTGGGCCACGTCCAGCATGCCGGCGGCGCTGCGGAACGTGTGATACCGCAGGGGGAAATGCCGCTCTGCCTGCCATTGGTCCAGCAGTGCCGTCAGGGCGGACAGCTCCTCCGCCTGATCATCGCAGACCGCTATATACACCGCAAACACCTCCGTTTGAATGATCGCCTACGATTCTACCACAGGGAGGGGTGGTTTGAAAAGTCATGTTCTGACATTTCGTGTCGAAAAAATATACATTTCAAGGGCGCGGCCTCCTGCCGCCGGAAAAAGCTGGTAAACTGACCATGCTGAAAGCTGGAGAAAGGGGGGCGATGGGACATGACACCGTGGATCGCGTGGCTGATCGCCGCCGTCTGCGCGGCTGCTTTCGTGGCGCTCTGGTCCTGGGAGGTGCGGCGTATGCTGACCGGCCGGCAGAGCATCGTGGACAGCGCAGCCAGCCAAGTCACCGCCTTCCGCCGCCGTCTGGCGCAGACCCCCGCCGATCGGGAGGCAGCCGCCGTGCTGTACCGCAGCGAGAGCATCTACCGTCAGGCGGTGGACAACTACAACCACGCGCTGCACCGGCCGTGGGTCTACATCCCGGCCCGCATCATGGGGTTCCGCAGAGTGCCGGAGGAGCCGGAGCCCGGCCCCATGGACGGGGGATCCCACGCCGAGTGACGCGGCGGGAGCAATACGTATATAACGCACTGCGGGCGCAGACCCGCGGGGAGCGATGAGAGAATCTGCAATCACAACAGGGAGGAATCGACGGATGAAGAAGAAATGGATGGGCGGTCTGCTGGCACTGGCACTGGCGGCGCTGTGCATGCTGCCCACACAGGTACAGGCCGCCTCGACGTCCACAACGGAGAAGCATATGCACGGCGACGTGGAGTGCATCCTCTGGACGGACGAGAGAGCCCGTGAGCAGTGCGGCCCCAACAGTACAGCCAGCAACTCACTGCCCTATGTGGACTATGGCCAGCTCGGCATATACTGCCTGACCAAGGATGTGTATCTGCCGAAGGACTGGACGCCCTATACATGGTGGGGCGGCACGAACAGCCTGACGATCTGCCTGAACGGCCACACCATCAACGGCGCGGGCATCCTGGGCAAGGACGAGGCGACCTACAACGATATCACGGACCAGCAGAGTGTGACACTGATGGACTGCACGGAGGACGCCTCCAAGCGGGGCAGCTTCGGCGTGTATAATTCCGCCGGTTCCAAAAACAGCGCCATCCTTCTGAAGCGGGGCAACAACCTGACGCTCAGCAACGTGACCCTCACCGGCATCGACTGCGCGAAGGCCGCTATCACGGTGGGCGATCGGGCTACGCTGAATCTGTGCGACGGCGCTTCCATCGAGTATAACAAGAGCACCGGCGACAAGCAGGCCACCATCGTGATCAATAAGGGCGGCACGTTCAACATGACCGGCGGCCAGATCCGCGACAACAAGGGCTATGCGGGCGGCGTTCTGAACAACGGTACCTTCAACATGACCGGCGGTTCCATCTTCAATAACGTCGGTACGGCCTATGGCGGCATCGCCACCGGCAGCGGTATTCTGAACATCGGCGGCACCGCCAAGGTCTACTATAACTATAAGGACGGCGCACCCGGCACCCAGCCGCGCAGCAACGTGTGCATGCTGGATCCCGAGAGCTATCCCATTCACGTCAGCGGCCTCCAGAGCGCGGCAAAGATCGCCCTGAACAGCTGGGCGGACGGCATCGTGCAGGGCAGGGTGACGGACGAGACGCTGGGCTGCTTCTCTCTGGACGATCCCAACCTGGGCGTGCTGTATGTGGAGAACGAGCAGCTGAAGAAGCTGCCGGCCCACTACCACTGCGTCTGCGGCGCGGAGCACACGGTCAGCGGCAGCCATACCGCGGCCAACCTCCAGACCTTCACGCCCTGGGAGTCCGAGGATTCCCTGCCCACCGAGGCGGGCTACTATCATCTGACCAAGGACGTGACCCTCAGCGAGACGTGGAAGCCCAAGAAGGGCACCGTGCTGTGTACCAACGGCCACAGCATCATCGCGGGCGGCAGCTTTGATATCATCACGGTGGACTCCGGCGTGACGTTCAGCCTGACCGACTGCAGCAGCGAATGGAGCGAGTACCACAACGCCAGCGCACTGATGCCGGCCAACGCCGAGACGTATCGGGGCAACGGCGTCCGCAATGACGGCACGTTCAACCTGTATATGGGCGCCATCGTCGGCTGTGTCGGCACGGATGGCGGCGGTGTGTACAACAACGGCACGTTCAACATGTACGCGGGCCATATCTACCGCAACGGCGACCAGAGCGGCGTCGGCGTCGTTGTGGAGCACGGCGGCGGCGTTCTGAACAATGGCACCTTCAACATGTACGGCGGCAGCATCCGCAATAACGGCCGCGCGAGCAGCGTGGGCAGCAACGTGGGCGTCCGGTACGGCGGCGGCGTGTATGTGGGCACCAGCGGTACGTTCACCATGACCGGCGGCGACATCATGGGCAACAGCGTGATCACCGGCGGTCAGGGCAGTGCCATCTATGTGGACGACGGCGGCACCCTGAAGCTGGGCAAGAACGTGCAGATCTGGAACAACAATAGCGCCAGCAGCATCGCGTTCGCCAACGACAGCGCCAACATCAGCATCATCAGACGCCTCAGCGACAGCGCCAAGATCGATATCGGCAGCCTGTCCGCCGACCGCGTTACCCAGACCGGCAACAACTTCTACACGGTGGAGAACAGCCGGTATCTGGTGTCCCCGGGCCATATCCACAAGCCGGACGGCACAGAGGACCCCAACGGCAACGATGAGACCGAGGCTATCTATGAGAAATGGACCTCCACCGACAGCCTGCCCACCACGGCGGGCGCGTGGAGACTGATGAACGATGTGACCGTCAGCAGCGGCACCGTTCTGAATGAGGACGTGACGCTGTGCCTGAACGGCCACACCATCACCGTGAAGGACGGCGCGGACTATACTTATTACGTGACCAGAAGCCACATCCTGAACATCGTGGACTGCCAGGGCAGCGGCGTCATCAACGGCGGCAGCACGGCGGCCAGCAAGCGCGCGGGCGTGAAGGTGGAATCCTACGGCACGTTTAACCTGTACGACGGCACCATCAAGGGCTTTGGCAGCGGCGTGGCGGTCCAGAAGAGCGCCACCTTCAAGATGTACGGCGGCGCCATCAGCGGCAACCACTCCGATGACGTTGGCGGCGGCGTGGCGGTCCAGAAGAACGGCAGCTTCGAGATGTACGGCGGCAGCATCGCCGGCAACTCCGCGGCTACCTACGGCGGCGGTGTCTATGACAATGTTGCCTACGTGACCCTGTACGGCGGCAGCATCACCGGCAACACCGCCGGTACGCAGGGCGGCGGCATCTATAACACCGCCAAAGCAGATGACAGCGTCTATGATACCCGCGACAAGAAGATCACACTGTATCCCACCAGAGGTTCCAGGATCACTGTGACCGGCAACACCGTAAACGGTGCGGCCAACAACCTGGCCACCACCCAGTGCATTGTGCTGGACAGAGAGTATGGCACCAGCACAACGCTGCTGAGCACCGGAAGCAAGATTGGCGTGACGGTGCTGGAGCCGGCGAATGACAAAGATGTTGCGACCATCAATAGCAAGAGCAACCACTATAACACCGGTGCGATGGTGAACGATATACCCCGCTTCACGCTGGACGACGACAACAACGGCCAGATGGAGCTGGGCGCCAACAGCGGCGGCGCCACCTATATCCACCTGACCATTTACCACAAGCATACCCTCTGCAATCTGGACAGCGCCAGCCATGACATCTCCGTGGCGGGCCACTCCGGCGAGTGCGGCGGCGAGATCGACTTCAAGGAGTGGACGGACTACGAGGCCCAGAAGGACTACGGCTCCAGGACGTTCGCATCCGGCATCCGTGTCAAAGCCACCAACTGGCTGCCCCGCACCGGCAACTGGTACCTGAGCAAGGACGTGACGCTGGAGGAGAAGTGGGAGGCCAACAACGAGGACGTGACGCTGAACCTCTGCTTCAACGGCCATACCGTCACCAGCGCTGACAGCAACACCAGTACCTCCCTGCTGCGCGTCTGCAGCGGCGCCTCGGCCAACCTGACCGACTGTGCGGCGACGCCCGGCGGCCTGCGGGGCAACAGCGCCCTGACCGCCCAGCGCGGCCTGCAGGTAAGCTGGGGGTACGTCAACCTGTATAACGGCACCATCACCGGCTTTACCACCAGCTATGGCGCGGGTGTGGCCGTGGAGCCCCGCAGCAGCGGCAGCTTCGGCCTGTACGGAAATGCAGCCATCCAGTACAATAAGTCCACCAATACGGGCAATTTGATGCAAGGTGGCAACTATTATCCTAATTCGGATCTTGAAGATGTCAGCGGCAAGAGCAGCGCCGGAGGCGGCGGTGTGGCCAACCTCGGCCAGTTCACCATGAACAGCCTGCGCAGCGACGCCATTGCCTACAACAGCGCAGCCAGATTCGGCGGCGGTCTGTACAGCTACAGTGAGGGAGACTGGTACACGGACAGATGGACCAAGCTGCTCAACGGCGGCATCACCGGCAACACCGCCGGTGAGCAGGGCGGCGGCGTGCTCACTTCGCACAACCCAAATGACACAGCACTTACGCTGGGCGGCAGCGTCAGCATCACCGGCAACACCCTGACCGACGATACGGACGATAATCTGTACCTGGTAACTGATACAAAGAACGGCAGTGTGGCGAAGATCTGCGTCAGCGGCCTGACCGAGAACGCGGAGATCCAGGTGGTGGAGGCCGAGGGCCGCGAGGGTAAGGATTACTTCAGCGGCGTGACCTACGAGACCCTGCCGCCGGAGGTGCTGGCCAGGATCACCACCAACAACGGCAGCATCTTCGCGTGGAACGAGGCCCACGACACCATCCTGCTGGTGCAGGCGGTGCCCGCAGACCTGATGCCCGTGGTGGCCGCCGAGACCACCCTGACCTACAGCGGCGAGGAGCAGACGGTGCTCACCGTGCCCGAGGGCGCGGACACCTACTACACCGTGTCCGGTGAGGACAAGGCCACGGACGTGGGCGAGTACACCATCACCCTGCGCCTGAACGAGGGGTATGTGTGGCCCGACGGCACCGAGACCGACAAGACCATCCAGTGGAAGATCCAGCCCATGAAGGTGAAGGCCCCCGCGGCCGCCACCGGCCTCATCTACAACGGCGAGACCAAGACCGGCGTGGCCGCCGGTGAGGGCTACACGCTGGAGGGCAAGGCAAAGGCGGTCAACGCCGGTGAGTACACCGCCGCGGCCAAGCTGACGAACACCGCCAACTATCAGTGGGACGATGGCACCACCGAGGATAAGACCATCGTGTGGAGCATCGGCGAGAAGACCCCTGCGGTCAGCGACTTCGCTGTGACCTATCCCCGGAGCGAGGATCTGGTCTATAACGGAAACGCCAAGAAAGTGACCGCAAAGCTGAGCGACAGCTATCCCGTGCAGGATATCACGCTGACCGTGGTCTGCACGAATGCCGACGGCATCGCGGTGGAAGAGCCCACCAATGCCGGTACCTACACGGTGAAGCTGTGCGTCTCCGGCAGCAGCAACTTCGCCGCGGCGGAGCTGGCGCTGGCCGATTTGACGATCGTACCCATGGGCCAGGAGCTGTCCTTCGCGGAGGCGAGGGTGGAGCTGACCTACGATCCCGCCAGCACCAGCTATACCCAGACTGTCAGCGGCGCCAAGGGCCCCGTGGTCTATCGCGGCAGCGATGACACCGTGGCGGCGGTGGATGCCGCCACCGGCGAGGTCACCATCCGCAAGGCCGGTACCGTGGTCATCACCGCGGAATCGGACAGCAGCAACCATAACTATGCGCAATCCTCCGCCACCTATACGCTGGTCATTCAGAAGGCGGCGCAGGATGCACCTGCCGGTCTGGAGGGCACTGCGCCCTCCTCCATCGGCGGCACCGACGGTACCATCACCGGCGTGACCTCCGCCATGGAGTACAGCGCCGATGGTGTGAACTACGTCACCTGCCCCGACGGGACACTGTCCGGTCTGAACAGCGGCATCTATCAGGTGCGCTTCAAGGAGACTGACACCCACAGGGCCGGTGCGGCTCTGAATGTGACGGTGCCTGTCCACCAGCATACCTTCGACCAGAAGGCGGAGAGCCAGCAGTACCGCAAGGCCGACGCTACCTGCCTGTCTCCGGCGCTCTATTACAAGTCCTGTGCCTGCGGCGTCTCCAGTGAGGGCACTGCCGGCGAGGCCATCTTCGAGGTGGGCCAGAAGCTGGAGCACGACTTCCAGTGGAAGGACTACGACAACGATTATCACGTCAAGCAGTGCCGGAACGGCTGCGATGAGTGGGATATGACCACCAGAGAGGCCCACGTCTATGACGGTCTGGAGGGCACAGAGTGCCTGACCTGCGGCCATGACCGCACCGTGAACTACTCCACCGTGTCCTTCGGCGTCAACGAGACCGAGTACGGCATGGTGACGCCCGTGCAGGCGGTCAGCCGTGTGCCGGAGGGAGCGGATCTGACCGTCAGCGGCAGCACCGTTACCGTCAAGGGCGTGACGGTGGCCGCGGTGGCCAGCGCCAACACCGCCCAGTACACCTACGCCTTCGAGAAGTGGAGCACGCCTAACGGTACCTACACCGTAACGGATGACACCACCATCACCGCCATCTTCAGCCGTACCGTCAACCAGTACACGGTGGCCTGGAACGCCCAGGGCGGCAGCCTGACCGGCAGCTGCACCGATGGCACTGTGGACTACGGCACCGCCATCCAGGCGCCCGGCGCGGACAAGGAGACGGACGAGGACAACAGCTACGTGTTCCTGGGCTGGAGCACCACGCCCAACGGTGCGGTGGAGGATGTGGCCGAGACCGTGACCGGCAACGTCACCTACTATGCCCAGTACGAGGTGCAGCCCCACGTCTGGACCGAGGATTGGGACAGCGACGACACGTATCACTGGCACACCTGCACGGTGGACGGCTGCGGCTATACCAAGGACAAGGCCGAGCACGACTACACCGATGCGGATGATACCACCTGCGATACCTGCGGCTACCAGCGCACTCTGCCGGATATCACCGGCACGGTGGCCATCAACGGCAAGCTGGAGCGCGGCGAGACCCTGACTGCCGAGACCAGCGGCATGCCCAACGCTGACCTGCGCTACCAGTGGCTGCGGAACGGCCAGCCCATCGAGGGCGCCGATGAGGCTGCCTACGAGCTGACCGGCGAGGACATCGGCAAGACCATCTCCGTGCGCATCACGGCGAAGGGCTATGCCGGTACTATCGAGACCGAGGCCGAGGGTACCGTGACGGTGTACTACTCCGTCAGCTACGATACCGAGGTGGGCGGCACTCTGGCTATGGATCGTGCCGAGGGCGGTAAGAACTACACCCTGCGCTCCGACTGGGACAGCATGGGCTTCCGGGCTCCCGCCAAGAAGACGTTCGACAAGTGGATCATCGACGGCGTGGCCTACGAGGCCGGCACCACCTACGTGGTGGAGCACGATGTCAGCGTGACGCCGCTGTGGAAGGACGTTAAGAGCGACGACGATGACGGTCCCAAGCCGCCTGTGCCTACGCCGGACGATCCCGTCAAGCCGCCTGTGCCTGCGCCGGACGATAAGTGGCACAACCACAAGGGCAACGGCACCAATAACGGCGCCAACGGCACCAATAACGGCGCCGACGGCGCGGCCCAGTCGCCCAAGACCTTCGACGCCGGTATCGCCGCCTATGCGGCCGCGGCTGTGCTGAGCCTCAGCGGTGCTGCGGGCCTGCGCCGCCGGAAGAAGTCCGGTAAGTAACGCTTTTTCTGCTGCTCCGCCTGTTGGGGGGCATAACGAGCGGAGTTTCGCCCATGGGGGAAGAAAAGAGACGCGGCCTTTGGCCGCGTCTCTTGCGTTTTGCAGGGATGTGCCGCGCCGGGCGCCGCTGCGGACACGCCGCTTTGACGCGGGACGCCGCACACAAGGCGCGGCATCCCGCGGGAGGGCCTGCGTGCGGTACAGATGAAAGAGGGGGAGACAGCGGATGTGCTGTCTCCCCTCTTTTGCTGTATGTTACTGCTTCCGTGCGGTGAGATAGTCGTCCCCGGGCCGCCAGAAGGGGCAGCTGCCGGTGTCCGACGCCAGGAAGCGGGCCATCTCGTCCTCATCCAGGTCCATGTCGCACACGTAGTCGTCGTATTCCTCGTCATAGAGGTAGAACACGCAGGATTCACACTTGTCCATTTACACATCCTCCACCAGGCGATAGTGGTCGAACTTGCAGTGGGTGTAATACAGCAGGGTGGCGGCGCTGCATACGAACCATCCGGCGGGGTAGCTCAGAGCGATGGGCACGATCTCGTTGGAAATGTAGTTGGCCATGACATACAGGTAGATCTGGCGGAACACCACGAAGGAGCCCAGCATGATGAACATGGGCATACGGCTGTTGCCCGCGCCCCGCAGTGCGCCGGAGTAGATCTGGTTGATGCAGAAGAAGAAGTAGAACGGCGACAGCAGCCGCAGCAGCAGCGCGCCGTAGGACACCACCTCGGCCTTACTGTTGAAGAAGGAGGTGAGGCCCGGCGCCAGCAGCAGCACCGGCACCAGCAGCACAGCGGTGACGGCGAAGGACAGTACCAGCGCACGGCGCACGCCGCCCTTGGCACGCGCCACGTTGCCCACCCCCAGATTCTGGCCTACAAAGGTGGTGGAGGCCATGGACAGAGACTGCACCGGCAGGATCACCAGCTGGTCGATCTTGGTGTAGGCCGTCCAGCCGGACATGCAGTCCGCGCCGAAGTGGTTGATGTAGCCCTGCACGAATACGTTGGAGAAGGCGGTGATGGCCATCTGCAGCGCGGCGGGGATGCCCACCGACACGATCTTTTTCAGCATGTCCCAGTGGAACCGCAGCTTCCGCAGCTCCAGCCGGATGCTGCCGTCGTAGCGCACCAGCACGATCATGGTCAGTATGGCGGATACCGCCTGAGCAATGATGGTGGCGTAGGCCACGCCCTCCACGCCCATGCCGAATTGCAGCACAAACAGCAGGTCCAGCGCCGTGTTCACCACGGCGGACACTACCAGGAAGTAGAAGGGGCGGCGGGAGTCGCCGGCGGCCTGCAGGATGCCGGAGCCCATGTTGTACAGCAGCAGGCCCATGATGCCCGCAAAATAGATGGTCAGGTACGTGGTCTGGTCCGGCGCCACCTCCGCGGGGGTCTTCATCAGGTCCAGCATCAGCGGCGTCATGGCAATGCCCGCGCCGGTGAAAACCACGCCCAGCAGCAGCGTCAGGAGAATGGCGGTGTGTACCGCCTGATGTACCTTTTCCGGCCGGTGCGCACCGTAATACTGGCTGATGACCACGCCGGCGCCGCTGGAAAAGCCCAGAAAGCAGCCGATGAGGGTGTTGATAATGGGCCCCACGGTGCCCACGGCGGAGAACGCCTCATTGCTGACGAAATTGCCCACCACCCAGGTGTCCACCATGTTGTAAAGCTGCTGGAACAGGTTGCCTGCCAGCAGCGGCAGGGCGAAACGGATCAGGTGTCCCGTGGTGCTGCCCTGGGTCATGTCCACGTCGTACCGGGCGGCATGGGGCTTGTGATGATGAAAAGGGAAGTGCAGGTGATGCTGCATGAGGATCTATCTCTCTTTCGTAAAATCTCTTGTAAAATCTGACGTTAAATCTATCATAACACTGGTGATTCCCGTTTTCAACGGGGAATATGTACAAGAAATTCCTCGATCTCCGCAGGACGCATGATGGACACCTCATAAGCCGTGCGGTCCGTCAGGACGCCGTTGTCATTTTTGGTGTAGACACGGCTCTGGACGCGGCCCTCCACGGTGAGGCGCTGGCCGGTGCGCATGTCCGCCGCCTGAGCCGCCACCGCGCCCCAGGCGATGCACGGCAGGTAGTCCGCCCGTCCGTACCGGCGGTTCACCGCCAGGATGATGTCACAGATCTCGCGGCCCAACGGCGTCCGCCGCAGCGTGGGTGTCCTGCACAATATGCCGGACAGCTGGATCTGGTTGAAGGGGCTCTCGCCGCCCAGAGCCAGCTGGTGGGCGAACACGGAGATCACCAGCCGGCTGCCCTGGCCGCTTTTGTTGTTGAAGGACCGCAGCTGACCGATGACGGTGACGGTGGTCCCAGCCGCCACCGGCACGGCATGGAGCAGCGCCTGGGGCAGGCGGTCTGCCTGCCCCGACAGGCGCATCACCGCCAGCGTAAACTTGTAGAAGGCGCAGCCGTGGTTGACGTGGGACAGAGCGGGCACGTCCTCCGCCTGCCCGCATAGATGGACGCGGTTGTAGTTCAGTTCCATATCGAACACCTCGTTTGTTGAGATGTCCCACCCTATGCCGCCGGATGCGGAAAGATGCCTCTTTTCAAACGATGGAAACCGTGGCATAATAGAGCGGAAGGAGAGTGATCCCATGCGCTACAAAGGC
>OCHD01002265.1_pt1 | contig 10837 bp, 10 predicted proteins | sample 1538481 | NCBI WGS metagenome assembly OCHD01 (sample SAMN04571699, study PRJEB22368) | human gut metagenome | biome: human gut; material: stool | host: Homo sapiens | place: Luxembourg | collected 2012-09-07
CCACCGGACGGCGGGTCGCCGCCGCCCCCAGAAACGCGCCGCACATGGCGGCAAGGTCGAAGCCGCCCACCTTGGCAAGCACGTCCACCGGGTCGTCCCTGTCGGGACGGTTCACTTCGATTGCCTGACGGATGATTGCTTTCTTCCGCAGGAAACTCTCGTCGGTCACACCGCCGCCCCTGCCGGTGACGGTCTCCACCTCCGCTGAAAGCAGCACCGCCAGAACGGCGGAGGACGTAGTGGTGTTGCCGATGCCCATTTCCCCCACGCCGAGGGCATCGGCGTCGGTCTCGGCGGCGAGCTTGGCACCGGTAAGGATGGCCGTGACCGCCTGTTCCCGGGTCATGGCGGGGCCGCTCGCAATATTCTGCGTGCCGTAGGCAATTTTCCGGTTCAGCACCGCTTTCTCTTTGATATCGGCATTGACGCCCACATCGCAGACGGTGATGCCGCTGCCGAAATGTTTCGCAAGAACGCTTGCGCCGGTTTTTCCACGGGTCAGGTTCACCGTCTGCATCAGCGTCACGGACTGGGGTGCGCTGGACACGCCCTCCGCCACCACGCCGTTGTCGGCGGCAAATACCAGAAGATGGGTCTTCTCCATTTTATTATGCACCTGCCCGGTGATGCCCGCCAGCTGGACGGACAGGTCTTCCAGTCGCCCCAGACTTCCGGGGGGCTTTGCAAGCTGCGCCTGACGCTCCCGCGCCTTTTCCATAGCGGCGTCATCCAAAGGGGAAACGGCGGAAAGCAGTTTGTTCAGTTTTTCTTCCATGTTCACCCCTCCAAAATACGCTCTTCCAGCATCCAGCTGACCGCCGGTGCCGCCTGAAGCACTTCCAGCGTAAAAGTCGCCTCCGTGCAGAGCGTCTGCGCCTGCCGGAGCAGCGCGGCCATGGAGATCGTTCCCTCTCCCGGTGCGCAGTGGGCGTCCTGCGTGCCGTCATTGTTGTGGATATGGAAATGGGAGAGAAATTCCGCGCAGGCGCTCACCCATTCCTCCACGGGAACCGGGGAGTAAGCGTTCACATGCCCCACGTCCAGACACATCCGCAGCCGGGGGTTGTCCACCTCCCGGAAAATCTCGGTCATCATCTCCGGCTGCTCCTCCAGCACGTTTTCCAGCACGATGTCCACGCCGGGGTCTTCCTTCAAAAAGTCTTTCCAGAAAACAATGGACTGCTCCGTATACCAGCAGGGGTAGTACAATCTTTCGTTGAAGCCCCCATGAATGATGATCTTCCGGGCATCATACCGCCGCGCAAGCGCGATCGCCTGCCGGTAGCGGAGCGCCGCCAGCTCCCGGGCTTTCGGGTCAACGGCGCAGGGGAAAAGCTCGCTGAAGGGCGCGTGCAGCAGTTTTCTGCCCACGCCTGCCAACTCCTTGGTCACAGCAGCGTGGGTCGTCTCGAACTGCTCATCCATGTTCCACGCGGTGCAGTATTCCGCGATTTCCAGCCCTAGGCCGTGCCGCCGGGCTTCCTCCGCGGCGTCCGGGGCAATGGTGGAAAGAAACAGCTGGTCTTTTTTCATGCTTCCTTCCTCCCCTCATCATCCAGAATTCCGTATTTTGTTTTGATCCGGTCAAGCTTTTCCAGCAGGGGCTTCCCCAGAACCAGAAGTACGATTGCCGTGGCGACAGCCTGTCTCAGGTTCACCGGGAACCCGGAAATATAGAACGCCATCGCCCCCTTGAGGGAGATTCTGGACATCACCAGAAACACCGAACAGGTATCCAGCAGCGGCCCGACGAAAAACGCCACCGCCAGAAATCCGAAAATCCCCATCACCACCGGCTTGCGGGGAAGTCTGCACAAAGCCCGCCAGCATCCCGCCCGCGCCGTAGGCCATCATCTGCCACGGCGTGTAGGGGCCTTGGCTGTAGAAGAAATTGCTTGCCAGTGCGCTGATTGCCCCCACCAGAAAGCCCGATTCCGGGCCAAAGGCAATTCCCGCGATCATGATAATGCCGAAAATTGCCTTAAAGCTGGGGATGGGAATGGCGACCCGCCCGGCTACCGCCAGCGCGCACATCACTGCCAGCACCACCAGCTCCCGCGCCTGAGGTCTGCGCCCCTCAAAGGCCAGAAAGAAGGGGATCAGCAGCTCCACGATCACCAGCGTGCTGGTGACATAAAACGCCCGTCCGGAAAGTCTGCTGCCCACGATCAGCGTCAGGGGAATCAGCACAAAAAAAACGATCAACGTGGCAATACGGGACTTTTTCATGCCTTTGTCTCCCGGTTTTGTTTGTAAAGATCCACTACATCCTCCGCCGTCACCGCGTTCCGGAACACATGTCGGCTCATACGGTTTGCGGCAGTGGTGTAGAAGCTGTTCGCGCCGAAGAACCGGCGGGGCGTATCCGTGGTCAGAACCTGCCCGTCAAAGAACATGCTCACCTGATCAGCGTACCGGGCGCAGAATTCCACGTCGTGGGATACCATGACGATGGTGATGCCCTTCTTTTTCAGCTCCGTCAGGATGGACGCAAAGGTCTCCTTGAAGAAGCTGTCGATGCCCTTGGTCGGCTCATCCAGCAGGAGCAGCTGCGGCCGGGTCAGCAGCACCTTCGCCAGCGCCGCCCGCTGCTGCTCACCGCCGGACAGATCGTAGGGATGGCTTTTCAGCAGGGACGTGATCTGACAGATTTCCGCCGTTTCCCGGATATCCTGCTCGTTTTGCGTCATTTCCTGCAAATCTTCCAGCACCGTTTTCTTGACGAACAGGCTCTTGGGGTCCTGAGGAAGCATGGCGAGGCAGCCCCGGAACAGCTCCTGCTGCTTGTATTTTTCCACCGGCTTTCCCAGCACCTTCACCTTGCCCCGGTAGGGTCTGCAAATGCCGCAGACGGCTTTCAGTGTTGTGGATTTTCCCGCGCCGTTGCCGCCCACGATGGCGTGAAGGCTTCCCTTCGCCACCTCCACGCTGGCCCCCCGGAGAACGTCCGGGCTGTTCTTTTCATAGCGGAACCACAATTCTTTCAGTGAAAGGGCGATTTCGCCGTCTTCTTCGGTCTGGGGCTGTGCCGGAAGCTCGGTGATTTCCGGCGGGTTCGGGAAAATATCGCTGAGCCAGTTTCTGCCCTCCCGCACGGTCAGGGGGCACTCCCCCGCCCCGCCGCTGCCGTAAAACACCCGCACCGGCGTGGGCATGGCGGTAAACATATCGTTCTTTTCCTCCCAGAGCCGCTTGCCGATGTTCCGTGGGGTGTCGTTGGCGATCACTCTGCCGCCGTCCATCACGATGGCGCGGTCGGCGTAAGGGAAAATGTCCTCCACGCGATGCTCCGTAATGAGGATGGTCGTTCCCAATTCTGCGTTGATCTTCCGCAGGGTGTTCAGGAAATCGGAAGCCGCAATGGGGTCAAGCTGGCTGGTGGGTTCGTCCAGAATCAGAATTTCCGGCTGCATGGCCATGATGGACGCCAGATTGAGCAGCTGCTTCTGTCCGCCGGACAGATTGGCAACGTCTCTGTGGAACCAGTCCTGAATGCCGAAATAGCAGGCCATTTCCGCCACCCGGGCGCGCATGGTCTTCTGGTCGCAGCCCAAGCTTTCCAGCCCGAAGGCCAGCTCATGCCAGACCTTGTCCGTCACGATCTGATCGTCCGGATTCTGCATGACGAAGCCCACCTTCGCGGCCTGATCCCGCTGACTCATATCTTTCAGCGAAACGCCGTTGATGCGGATGTCCCCGCTTCGCTTTCCGTGGGGCGCAAGCACCGTTTTCAGGTGCCGCAGCAGCGTTGTTTTGCCGCTGCCGCTTTTGCCGCAGAGTACCACATACTCCCCCCGCCGGATGGTCAGGCTGACGTCGGACAGGGATGGCCTGCCAGCGGAAGGGTAGGAAAAGGTCAGATTCTCGATCTCGATATGTGCCATTGAACGGCCTCCTTCATGTGTAGTGCAGAGGGAATAAAGAGGTAAGCGCAGTAGGCAATAAAGCCCGGCGCGTAAATGCCGGTAACGGGCTGAATGGCAAGCTTCGGCGTAAACTCCGCCGCCGCGCCGCCCATGGCGGCCGCCACTGCGGCCACACCCGCAAGGGTGAGCATCACTGCAAGAAGCGTCCAGTCCAGCGCCTTCATCCGGTAGATCTGAAAGCTTGTGCGTTTGGCTGTGCCGTAGCCCCGGGCGCGCATGGAGTCCCCGGTCACGATGCTGCCCTCCAGCGCCCAGTCCGTCAGGGCGGACAATGTTCGCATTCCGCTGGTGAGTTTTTCTTTCATGGTGCTGTTCTCCCCCGCGCCGAGGCCAACGGACTTTCTCGCACCCATGATCTGCCCCGCCTTGCGGATAAAGCTGGGGATCATCCGCAGCACCATCACCAGCAGCAATGAAATTGCCGGGATCAGATTCCCGAACAGGCTTGTGAACTTGTCGCTGGTCATGACCGCGTTATAGCAGCCGAACCAGAGCATCATCACCAGAAACACCCCGGCAATGGCCGCGCCGTAGAGCAGCGCCTCCACCGTGTAGGGTCTTCCGAACACATGAAACAGCACCCGCTCGCCGTAGGTGTTGAACAGCGGGTTCACCACCGTCAGCGCGAGAAACATGGGCAGCAGCATGGCAATTCGCTTCCAGCCCGCCCTGCCGCTGAGCAGCAGATAATAAGCCGCCGCGCCAATCGCCCCCGCGATCAGGTACGCCGGGTGCTGGATCAGCACGCTGAAACCAATGGCTCCCACAAAAAACAGGAAATTCACCGCCGGGTGGCAGTTGGAAAAAGCGTCCGCAGTCATAGCATCCCCCAAAAAGAAAAAGTCCCCAAATGGGGACTTCACAAAAACCTCCGGCAGGCATCCCCAAGAGCCTTCCGGGAAAAACGTCAGGTCACCGTGTTCCGGCTCTGGACGCCATTTGCCGAAAGTCTTCTCAGGATTTCCCCAATGACTTTCCGCGGCTCAACTGTCCATCTACGGCGGCTTGGTACCGCTGGGATTGCCCCATTCCAATGTGCGACCCGACTTTATTAAGGAACCTCTGAATAAATCGTCTTCGGCTGACAGCGGATCTTTCACCCCCAGCCTTCGGTATGAAAAATGGGAAATACATACAGTATTCCCGCATTTTCCATACCTTGTCTGGAGGCAAAATCTCTCGCTGTCAGCTCTCGTCGATTTATTCAGAGCTTCCTTTTTTATTCTATGCAGCATATTCTATCATAATCTCCGAAAAACTGCAATGTCTTTCCGCCGCGCATCGTGATTTTTTCCGGTTGAAAAAAATGGGAATCTATGCTACAATATCTGCGCTGTTTGTGAATACCAAATAGCGAACCCCTTCACGCAGCCGTTTCAAGGCAGGCGGGAAAGGAATAACATGATAGGAGAATTGTTATGAACAAATTCAGCATGAAAAAGCTGCTGTCCATCCTTCTGTGCATCGCGCTGATTGCGGCATTGGCGCTTTCCACCGTTGGATGCAGCAAGAATGACAAAACTGAGCCTGTGGCCTCCGCTGAAACTTCCGGCGGCACCGTTTCCATGGGCGAGGGCGAGACCAGCTTCCTCTTTAACGTGGTGGATCCCGAAGGCAAGGAGAGCCATTTTGAAATCCACACCGATGAGAAGACCGTTGGCGCGGCGCTGCTGTCCTTGGGTCTGATTGCGGGCGAGGACAGCGACTACGGCCTGTACGTCAAGACCGTCAACGGCGTCACCGTGGACTATGATGCCGACGGCAAGTACTGGGCATTCTATGTGGACGGCGAGTACGCCGCCACCGGCGTAGACTCCACCGACATCACCGCCGGCGCGACCTACACCTTCAAGGCAGAGTAATTTCCGGGCGCAAAGCAGCCGGTAAGATGGTTTTAACCGTCTTACCGGCTCTTTTCTGTTGCAATTCGGGAAAATCATCGTATAATGGTAGTGATATTTTACGGAACAGGAGAAAACGCAATGGAAAACGGCGCGGTGTATTTGAAAAAGGGCGAGGGGCGCAGCATGAAGGCGGGCGGCCCATGGGTATATGACAACGAGGTGGAGCGCATCGAGGGCGAGCCGCTGGACGGGGATGTTGTCTCCGTCCACGACTACAACGGTTTCTGTCTGGGCAAGGGCTTCCTGAACCGCCGCTCCAAGCTCCGGGTGCGGATGCTGACCCGGAACCGGAATCAGGAAATCGACGAGGCTTTTCTCAGAATGCGGGTGGAGAACGCCTGGGAATACCGGAAAAAGGTGGTGGACACCGGCAGCTGCCGGGTGATTTTCGGCGAGGCGGATTTCCTGCCCGGTCTGGTGGTGGACAAGTTCTCCGACGTGCTGGTGGTGCAGTCTCTGGCGCTGGGCATGGATCGGTATAAGTCCTTCATTCTGGAAACCCTGAAAGAATTGATGGCGAAGGACGGCATTTCCATTCGGGGAATTTACGAGCGCTCCGACGCAAAAGTGCGGGAGCAGGAGGGAATGCCCCGGGTCAAAGGCTTCCTGTCCGACCCCTTTGACACCAAGGTGGAGATCGTGGAAAACGGCGTCAGATATTTCGTAGACGTGGCCGAAGGACAGAAAACCGGCTTTTTCCTCGATCAGAAATACAACCGCAAGGCCATCTGGCCGCTGTGTCCCGGCGCGGAGGTGCTGGACTGCTTCACCCACACCGGCTCCTTTGCTCTGAACGCGGGTCTTGCCGGGGCGCGCCATGTGCTGGGGGTGGACGCTTCGGAGCTGGGTGTGGCACAGGCCCGGGAAAACGCCGCCCTCAACGGTCTTTCCGACCGGGTGGAATTTCTCTGCGCGGACGTGTTTACGCTGCTGCCGGAGCTGGAAGCCAAGGGGCAGAAATTTGACCTTGTGATTCTCGATCCTCCGGCCTTCACCAAATCCCGCGCCTCCGTGAAAAAGGCGGTGACGGGCTACCGGGAGATCAACCTCCGGGCAATGAAGCTTATCCGGGACGGCGGCTTCCTCGCCACCTGCTCCTGTTCCCATTTTGTGGACTACGAACTGTTCACCCAGACCATCGGTCAGGCCGCCCGGAATGTCCACAAGCGGCTGCGGCAGGTGGAGTACCGCACCCAGGCGCCGGATCACCCCATTTTGTGGGACGCCGAGGATTCCTACTACCTGAAATTCTACATTTTTCAGGTCTGCGACGAGAAATAACAAACGGGAGCCATCACGTTTTCGTGTGATGGCTCCCGAACATTATACTTTCCGTCTTGCTCTATGGAACCGGTACTCCGTCCAGAATTCCAGTCCCATGGGCAGCAGACACAGCGCGGCGTAGCCGGCGGCGGTCACTGTGCTTACGTTTTCCAATGGCTTCCAGATGATTCTGGGATTGTAAAACATCGTCGTCGCCCCAAGGATCGCCCCCATGGCAGTCAGGGTGATGCCGGAAAACAGCGCGATCACGAACGCCCTGTCCCGGTTGTCGAAGCGGTAGATGGAAAATGCCGTCCGTCCCCGAAGCAGACTGCCCCGGGAACGCATGGCGTCGGATTCCAGCGCCAGTGCGGAGATCATCCACGTGATCAGCATGGAGAAAATCCGCAGGCAGTTGACAAGTCGTCGAAAAACATTTCCCTGATTGCTTCCCCGGCCGATGCCCTTCTGAGCCAGGTTGATTTTTCTTGCCTCCCGGCCGATTCTCGGAATAAAGCGCAGCAAAATTGTGAGAAACAGCGACAGCCGTGGGCTGACCCTGCCGAACAGGTACAGCACCTTGTCGCTGGACACCACCCGGAACAGGCAGCTCTGCCGCCGCCCGCAGTCCCGTCACCATGCCGTACACGAAGCTCTCCACCGTCAGGTTGTTGCCGATGAAGTTCTGTTTCAGCACCGTCACGCCGAAATGGTGATAGCTGCTGTAATACAGGGCGAAGCAAACCACCAGCGGCAGCAGGCACAGGTTGAAGATAACCGCCCGTTTTCCGTTCCGCTTCATGCTGAACGCGAAGGCGCACAGGCAGGAGATGGCGAGAAACACCGGGTGCTGGAAGGCCACGCTTCCGTAAATGACGGCGGCAAAAAACAGGAAGTTCACCGCCGGATGGCAGCTTTCAAAGCCCATCTTCGTCCTCCATCATCCCGTACTGCACCTTCACCCGATCCAGCTTTTCCAGCAAAGGATTCCCGAAAATCACCATGGTCAGGAACGTGCACACGCCCTGACTGAGGTTCACCCAGAAGCCGGACACATAACGGGGCCACGCCGTCCGCACATTGATAACCGACAGCTCCAGAAAAACCGAACAGGTGTCCAGCAGCGGCCCCACCAGCAGCAGCATTGTCAGGAAGCCAAACACGCCCATGACGACCGGCTTTCTCGGCAGTCTCCCCTTTGCGAACAGGAAGCCCGCCAGCAGCCCGCCAGCGCCGTAAGCAAACATCTGCCATGGAGTATAGGGTCCCTGACCATAGAAGAAGTTGCTGGCAAAGGCCGAAATCGCGCCCACAAGGAACCCGGTTTCGGGGCCAAAGGCAATACCCGACAGCATGATAATGGCGAAAATCGCCTTGAAATTGGGAATGGGAATAACCACCCGCGCGGCCACCGCCAGAGCAGACAGCACCGCGATGACCACCAGCTCCCGCGCCTGAGGCTTCCGGTTCTCGAAAGCCAGCAGAAACGGCACCAGCGTCTCAATCATGACCAGCGTGCTGGTGACATAGTAGGCGCGTCCGCTGAACCGCAGGCCGAAATAAATCGTTGCGGGGATCAGCAGCAGGAAGGTCATCAGCATCACGATATGGGACTTTTTCATTTTGCGGTCCCCTCCGTCATCCATCCGCCGCCCACGTCCTTGCCGTAGCCTTTGCAGGTGTAGCACCAGACGATATCGTCCCCGTTTTCCACCTTGCAGGCCGAGCAGCCGTAATTGGGGAACCAGCCGTTCACCTTGTACATCCAGCCGGATTCTTTGCCGCAGTCGAATTCATACAGGTGGTTGATACCCTCGATGTAGCTGCTGTCGTAAATGGGCGTCCAGCTGTATTCCAGTTGGATATCAGCCGCCGTACAGACCTTTTGCAGCACGTCAAAGACGGTATCCCCCTCAGTGAAGGAAATCTGCGTTTTGGGCAGGATCACCGCGTCTTTGGGAACATAGGGCGCTTTTTCCTCGTCCAGCGACCCCAGATTATCAAGAACGGTGTCGCAGACGATGGTGACGGTGCAGACGCTCCCCTCCTGCCCCGGGGTGATGAGAGAATTGTCCGGAATCGCCGTGATTTTGTACAGGCTTCCCAGATTGCCGGCTTCCCCGCCCCGCAGGTGAAGCGCCGTCAGAAGGCCGGTCACGGCGATCACGACGATCAGCAGAACCATCACGATATTCGCAAGCCGCTTTTTCTTCATTCGCTGTTTCTCCCCGCGAAACTGTTTTTACGTCTCTGTCATTGTGTACAGGGTGGATTTTCCCTGCTCAGCCCGGCTCACGGCCACGAGAGCGTAGAAGCCCTGTTCCGTCGCCATCACGTCTTCTTCCCCATCGAGGATGTGCCGGAACGCGCCATTCTCCGTCCGGAATTCCAACAGCCTGCTTACCAGCGTGTTCCCGCCCTTGACGAACCGGGAATCGGTCAGGCTGACGCCCAGCTCCGTCAGCGCCACGATCACCTGGGCAATGGACTCGCTGCTCTCCGAATCGTAGGCGACAAAGCCGCCGTTTTCTTCCTGCTGCTGAGACAGAACAGTCAGTCCCCGCTCCACCGCGTCCGCCACATCCTGCCGGTCGCGGTACTTGGCCAGGGCTTGCAGCGCCATGGCCGTGATGTCCGTCTCCGCGTCGCCCCCCGCGAACGACCATCCGCCGCCGGGAAGCTCCGCGCCTAGAATGTAATCTACATACCTGTCTCGCGTGGCCTGGGTGGTTCCGGCGGTGTTTTCCGGGATGTCATACGCCCCGCTGTCCAGCGCCAGCAGCGCGAAAATGGGGCCGTTGATTCCCTGAAATACCGTCTGATCAAAGTCCGCCAGAGGAACCAGCAGGTTGAATCCGCCAACGTCCGTGGCATCCTTCCCCAGCGCCGTCCACGCCAGAATCACACGGGAATACTCCGTGTACTTTTTCGCGTGGAGCACGCCGCCGTGTTCCGCCGTGTAGGCAGCCACGTTTTCGCCATAAACTTCAAAATATTCCTTCGGTACCGCAACGCCGGAGCGCGCCAGCCCGAATACGGCCCACTCGCCCCCCACGGAGCCGTAGGTTGGCTGCGGGATCTGCTCCATCAGCCATTGGGCAGTCTGTGTCAGTTCCTCATCCGTTACCGTACTTTGCCCCGCGGCCGTCCGGGTTTCCACAGCCGCAGCCGTTTCGGCAGTCTCCGTCTGCGGCTTTTCCGCGGCACAGCCGCAGACAGACAGCGCCAAGATAAGCGCCAGCAAAAGGGCGATCCATTTTTGATTCATAATCTATGCTCCTATTCTTTGGGAAGTCCTGTGTCCCCGGCTGCGATCTGGTCAGTGCTTCCCGTATCTTCCGTTTCCTTCGGGGCAGCCGCCGGGAACTCCTTCAGAGCTCCCGCGGCATACTGGAGAATCAGCACGGCGTCGCTGCTGTCAATGACGCCGTCGCCGCTGACATCCGCCGCCTTCAAAGAAAGTTCTGTATCAAGGCGCTTCGCTTCATAGTCCAGAATCATCTGGGCGTCGGCCTGATCGACCTTACCGTCGCCGTTGACGTCGCCGAGAAGTCCATCGCCCACGGTCAGATTCAGTGTGACAGCAGGTACCATCGTCTCAACGCCGGAGGTCATCTCCGTTCCGTTTTCTTCATTATGGTACATGACATACGGGAAGGAAATGGCAAACTCCCCGTCGCCGCCGTCCAGCGGGTCAGTCTTATACGTCATCAACTTTATCGCCTGCAAGCTGTCTTACAAAAT
>OCHD01002271.1_pt1 | contig 10818 bp, 9 predicted proteins | sample 1538481 | NCBI WGS metagenome assembly OCHD01 (sample SAMN04571699, study PRJEB22368) | human gut metagenome | biome: human gut; material: stool | host: Homo sapiens | place: Luxembourg | collected 2012-09-07
TACACATTTCAGGTTACAGCTATAGTTAAATGCAGCTATATAATCACGCTTGCAGCGGGATTTTTTCTGTTTCATAACACCCCTGACACTTTTGATTATATAGCGATTGCACTCATGATTGTTGGAACGGTTATTTTAAATTTGGATGGAACAGGTATTTTATTTGCGCTTCTTGCTGCAGTTTGTGCATCGGCAGCGCATATTCTGGTGTCACTTGGCGGGATACAGCTGGATAAGGGCTTTATTGCGTTCTGGTGTGTATTTATAGGAACGCTGGTGCTTATTATATTTACTATTGCGACAGGAGGCATGAAGAAAATCAGATCCATGTCATTTGTTGATGGTATATGCCTGATTCTTGCAGGCATTGCATACCCGTTAGCATATGATTTTTATGGCAGGGCAGTTTCAATGTCCGGCAGCTATGCAGGGTATATTTTTAATTTGACGATTATTGTGATGATGATATGCTCCAGCGTGATACTGAAGGAGAAGATATCGGGAAAGAAATTCCTGGGAGCATGCATTTTTATTGCAGCATTGTTTGTTATAGCATGCAACTAATAGCTGAATATAGCATATAATGATTAAAAAGAGGTTTTTTGATGTTACCTTTTTATAAAACATTTCCGTTTATGGATTACTATAAAAATGAGGAGGCATTTGCAAAGGACCTGAGGATGATAAAGGATATGTATCCGCTTGATACGGCGATGATACAGTCCGCAGTAGAGCAGCGCATGGATGAGCTGGAGTATGAGGGCAGCTTTATCTATGATGAGGTGCCTGACAGACAGCGTCTTTTCGATGAGGCAGACAGGATTGCCGGCAGATTTATCTCAGAGCAAAGCAGCAGGTGCTTTATCTGTACAATAGCGGGCATACTTTTTAACTGTGAACTCTGCAGACGCAGATGCAGATACAGAAGGTACCAAAGATTCTGGTAGATATAAGGATATGATTTTATGAGTAAGAAAGTGATAAAGCCGATAGTACTTATAGTAGTATTTATTGCAGCATTAATTACATTTTGCATAACTACAAACAAGGGAAATAAGGATATGACCACGAAGCAGGCGGATGCAACGCTGCCGGTTATGTCATTTAATCTGGATAAAATAAAGATAAACACCCTCCATGGATATACTACTGAGATGGATCCGACAAAGATGCGCGATTGCGTTATTCCAATTTCGGATGACAGGAAGCTCTCATTATCCATTTCAACATATGGCATGGCTGTTGACAGGATATCATACAAGATCAGAAGCATGGATGGTAAGAGGCTGGTGGCCGATGACGAGATATCTTCTTTTTCTAATAAGGATAATACTATTCAGGCGGACATAAGCATGCCGAATGTTATGGATGAAAATACTGAGTATCTTTTGGTGTTTACCATCACAAGCGGTCAGGATAATGTATATTATTACAGCAGGATTATGCAGACCGATGGAAAGGCAGCTGCAAAGGTTGTTGAGTTTGCAAAGAAGTTTCATGATGAGACGTTTATAAAGGATGACAAATCCTTCTTTACAACATATATGGAGACAACAACCGGTGACAGAAATACGCTTGCACATGTGGATCTGACATCTACGGTGAGTCAGATTACCTGGGGCTCAATGGCCGCTACACAGTATACGAATCCTGTCATAGCCCTAAAGGAAATAAACGATTCTTATGATGTGGTCACAATAGACTATGTGATGAGCTGTGTGGACGGTAAGGGTGAGACTGAGTATTACAATGTAAGAGAATATTTCAGGCTGCGCCAGACGGAAAGCCGTATGTACGTGCTCAACTATGAGAGAACAGCGAATCAGATTTTTAACAGTGAAAACAGCTTTATTTCGGATTCGGGCAGCGTAATACTTGGCATCAGAAGCAGTGAGGCAGAGTACAGGGCCAATGAAGCAGGCAGTGTGATATGCTTTGTCCAGGAGGGAGATTTATACTCCTATGATATCAACAATGGAATGATAATCAAGGTATTCAGCTTCAGGGACGCTGAGGGCATTGATGAGCGTGAGAACTGGAATCATCACGATATAAAGATTGTCAGTGTAGACGAAGCGGGCAGTATTGATTTTGTGGTATACGGATATATGAACAGAGGCATCCACGAGGGAGAGGTGGGAGCCGGTGTGTACCATTATGACGGTCTGGCACATACTATAGATGAGGAAGCGTTTATTCCTTCTAAGACATCATATGAGGTGCTAAAGGCTGAGATGGGCAAGATGCTTTATCTCAATGAGAAGAATGAATTCTATCTCATGATGGATGACAGTCTCTATAGGATTAATTTAGGCTCGATGTCAGTAAAGAAGGTGGTTGAGGGCTTGTCTACAGGCTCTTACTGCGCATCGGAGAGTAACAGATACTTTGCATGGGTGGATTCTGCAAATCAGTACTCATCAAATACCATAAAAGTAATGGATTTAAAGAGTGGCAAGACCTTTGAGGTCAAAAAGGGCGACGACCAGTATCTGCGTCCGCTTGGCTTCATAGGTGAGGATTTCATATATGGACAGGCGAATGCTGCTGATGTGGTCTCTGATGCAGCCGGAAACACAACATTTCCGATGAATGGCCTTATTATTCTTGATACATCTGACCAGTCGGAGCTTAAGACATATACCCCTTCGGGCGGCTATGTCGAGAAAATTTCTGTGGATGGATATACGGTAACGATAGATCTGATTGCACAAAACAATGGTGTGTATGCAGAAATCGGTCAGGATACCATTATGAACCGGGAGGCTGATTCGAAGCAGAAGATAGCTCTTGATACGAGCCAGTCCGATACAAAGCTGACGGTCAGCGCTATTAGTATAGCAGGTGGTAAAAAGCCGGATAAGCTGAAGCAGCTGACAGCACAGATGACTATAAATTCGCATGATACTGCTGTTGATTTAAAGTTTGATGACAATACAGTCCATTTCTATGTTTATGCAAAGGGGGATGTGATTTTTGCATCTGATGACATCTCGGATGCCATAAAACAGGCAAATGACAGCATGGGAGTGGTAATTGACTCAAACCAGCAGTATGTATGGATGAGGGCAAGAAAAAATGCAGTAAATGCATTTGCGAATATTGCATGTAATGAAATCGATAAGGATGCTGACAGTGTCGTGAAGTCAGTAAGTGCAATGCTTACCTACAATGATGTTACGGTAAGTGTGTCTGAGCTGATTGGAGCAGGCAGCAGTGCTGTTGATGTACTCAAAAACAACCTGCCGGACAAGGAAATCCTGGATTTACAAGGAGTGTCTTCTGAGGATATTATCTTTTATATCAGCCAGGGCAATCCGGTATTTGCGATGACGGGAAATACGTCGGCAGTGCTTGTGACAGGATACTCTTCAAATGGAGCTTTATATATTTATAATCCGGATAATGGCGCAACAACATCGATGAGCTATGAGGATGCTGACAGAATGTTTTATAATGGTGGCTTGCATTTTATCACGTACATGACAAAATAAACAGAATAATGTTGTAATAATGCCGATTTTGTGACATAAAATGTAAGCTCCTTAGGTAAAGTTTAACAGAAATTTTCATAAGGATTGAAAAGCGGTTACAATTGGGATATATTAAATAAGTATGAAACAGGTTTAATACTTTTTGTTTAAGGAGAACGTATGAGTAAGAAGAGTATTGTCGTTACAAAAGTATGTGAAGGTCATGATAATCCAATCGCAGAGCTTGTTCAAGTGGCATGCAAGTTCGATAGTGAGATTACATTGGAGAGTGACAATCGCAAAATCAATGCAAAAAGCATCATGGGTATTATGGCATTTAATCCTTCAGATGGAATGACTGTTGATATTGTTACAAAGGGTGATGATGAGCAGGAAGCTTTAGTTGCAATTGAAAATTTTTTAGTATGTGAATAATGAGCATGAGGAGGAAAATAGTATGCGTAAAAAGAATAACTCAAAGACAGTTAAGCAGGCAGTAAAGCCGGTTGAAGTTAAAAAAGAGGAAACAGTGGCACAGCCGGTTTCAGAGCGTAAGGCTGATGCAAAAGCCGATGTAAAGGCTGAGGTAGAAAAAGCCGTAGAGAAGACAACCGAGAAGGTTGAGAAGGCTGTTGAAAAGACAACTGAGAAGGTTGCTGAGAAGGCCACTGAGGTTAAGGCTGATGTAAAGGACACTGTTAAGAAGACAACAGCAAAGGCAGCAAAAGCTGCAAAGACAGCTAAAGAGGCAAAACCTGCAAAGAAGGAGCCGGTAAAGCCGGAGATTATTGTTCAGTACCAGAACAGCGAGGTTGATACAGCAGCTGTCGAGGAGCGTGTTAAGGCTCAGTTCGTTGCTGAGGGACACAAGGCAGGCTTCATCAGAAAGCTTAGCATCTACATCAAGCCGGAGGAGTATTCTGCATACTATGTTATAAATGATAAGTTTTCAGGTCGTGTAGATTTATTCTAGTCAGACATTATTAGGGAATACATATTTTATCTAGCGCATAATAAAAGCCGATACATTTCGTGGAGACACGGTGTATCGGCTTTTGTTTTGTGTATAAGTATGTGTAAAAGCAGCTGTATGACAGTTTAAATGCATAAATACTTAGTGGACAAACAAAAAAGGGTAACAAAAAAGCGGGTGATGGGAATCGAACCCACGTATCCAGCTTGGAAGGCTGGTGTTCTACCATTGAACTACACCCGCATAGGAATATTTAATTTGTTGTATAATGCCCAGTTCCGGAATCGAACCAGAGACACACGGATTTTCAGTCCGTTGCTCTACCAACTGAGCTAACTGGGCTTGTCTCACAACAAAAGTTATTCTACACGATTTGTCTGTTGATGTCAATATTAAAATCGAGAAAATTTGGATAGTTACAATAAACAAAAAATGTAGTATTAAAAACCATATAAAATAGAAAATGATATAATTTTACCTTGACATGAATACCATAAAGGGTTACTATGTGTATATGTTTGATTATCAAATAATTTGAATATCAAACAGAAAAACGGAATTTATATATGTTCGGAGGTACATATTATGTTGAGAGAACTGAGAATCGGAGATATGGTTGCAAAGCTTCCTATCATTCAGGGAGGCATGGGAGTTGGAGTGAGTCTTAGCAGACTGGCCGGAGCTGTTGCTAAGGAGGGTGGTGTAGGAGTGATTTCCACCGCGCAGATTGGCTTTGAGGAGCCGGAGTTTGAAAAGGACCAGGCAAAGGCTAATCTGATTGCTATCAAGAAGCATATTAAGAAAGCAAAGGAGCTTGCCTGTGGACATGGAATGGTAGGTGTCAATATCATGGTGGCTTTAAAGCATTACAAGGAGCATGTTCTGGCTGCGGTTGAAGCAGGTGCTGATGTTATTATAAGCGGGGCAGGACTTCCGATGGAACTGCCTGAGCTGGTTGATGAAAAGTCACATACAAGGATTGCTCCGATTGTTTCTTCAAAGAGAGCAGCAAATCTGATTCTTAAAATGTGGGCACACAGATACAACCGCACAGCGGACTTTATTGTTATCGAGGGACCAAAGGCCGGAGGACATCTGGGATTTTCAAATGAGCAGCTTGCAGATATGGAGCATATGGATTATGACAGCGAGATTAAGGAGATTATCAGCTGTGCAAAGACATATGAGGAGAAGTTTAAAAAGCACATTCCGGTAATTGTAGCAGGCGGAGTGTTTACACATGAGGATGTCATGCACTGCATGGAGCTTGGAGCCGACGGAGTGCAGGTGGCGAGCCGTTTTGTGGCGACAGAGGAGTGTGACGCATCTGATGCCTATAAGCATGCTTATCTGAACGCGAATGAGTCTGATGTGCAGATTATACAAAGCCCGGTCGGAATGCCGGGGCGAGCTGTCAGAAATGGGTTTATCATGGGATTGGAAAAGGAAAAGCAGCATATCACAAGGTGCTATAATTGTCTTGAGAAATGTAACCCTGCAACAGTGCCATACTGTATTACGAAGGCACTGATTGCAGCGGTTAAAGGAGATATGCAAAACGGTCTGGTATTCTGCGGTGCCAATGTGGGCCGCATAAACCGGATGACTACGGTCCACGAACTTATGAGTGAGCTTGTGGGAGCATAGGCAGTACATCCTCACAGTAGCAGCGAAGCACTTCACCTACACTCCATGCCTGCGCATAGCAGCCGCGGCCGTTGTGAGGGGCATCGCCGTCAAATATCTCGCATATTGAGCCTATACAGTTGTTGAGCAGATGCTCCCTTACAGGGTCAAGCAGCTTGTCAGCGCATAAAGCGGTCGCCTTCGTGCGGCCGTTTACCTTTACATAGGCACTGATAAAACCACCGAGCAGAAAGCCCCAGGCTGTTCCCTGATGATAGGCGTGGTCGCGCTTTGAGAGAGAGCCGATGTAAATCGGATGGTAATCCTTGTGGTCAGGATCAAGAGAACGCAGTCCGCAGCCTACGTACAGCTTATCCGTTACCGTATCCACAATTGCTTTTTCACGCTCCTTGTCAAGCATGGTAAATGGCAGGCTTACGGCATAAATCTGGTTTGGACGGATTGTGTCGTCATCCTCGTCAACCACATCATACAGGCAGCCTGTGTTTTCATTCCAGAAGCGCTTGTTGAAGGAAGTCTTTACGAGAGAAGCAAGCTGTCTGTAGCTGTCATCGTTATCGCCAAACTTAGTCTGAAGCATATCCATGGTGCACAGTGCGTTGTACCAAAGTGCATTTATCTCGACAGGCTTGCCGTGACGAGGCGTAGCAACCCAGTCACCGACACGCACATCCATCCATGTTACTTGGTCGAGTCCGCTTCCGGCATGAATGAGCCCGTCCGTGTCCATATATATGGAAAAATCAGTGCCTTTTTTATAAGTAGATATGATATCCTTTAAGCATGGATAAATATCCTTCTTTATAAATTCATAGGCATCGGGAGTGGCCACATATTCAAGATATTTGTAGACAGCATAAAAATACCACAGTGATGCGTCTACAGTATTGTAGAGAGGCTCAAGTCCGCTGTCCGGGAACATATTCGGGATGAGCCCGTCCTTACAGTACTTGGCAAAGGTCAGTAGTATATCGTGGGCTTTTTCAAAACGGCCGGTGCAAAGTGTCAGGCCGGTGTATGAAATCATAGTGTCACGGCCCCAGTCTGTAAACCAAGGAAGTCCGGCGAGCACAGTGTCATAGCCTGTTGACAGTCTGTGTGCGATGAACTGGTTTGCAGCCACAGTAAGCTTCACGGCAAAGTCATCAGTGAAGCCGCTTCTTTTAATCAGCTCATCGGTGTAGTCAAGCTGCGCACGTAGTATTTCAAAAGCACTTTCGTTATCAGAAACGAGGTGTTTAGCGAAGGCTGTGCCTGAGTTGTTATTACAGGCTTCAAGCGGTACGATATCGCACATTACAGAAAAATGCATTGATTCACCGGCAGGAATATCCACGCTCACGTCATATGGGCAAAATGCACAGTCGAGGCCAGGCACTTCATTGTCCACCTCGGTCTGAGCCTCAAGGTCACAGATATATTTGTCGTCTCTTTCAATAAGCTCTCCGCCTGAAAAAGCAATGCGGATACAGTGGTCATCCTGAGCTTTTGGAATGAGTGTAAAGCCATGCTCCTGCTTTTGGACCTCGAATTTTAATGAATCGACGGTGGAGCTTTCAGAGTGCTCACGGAAGTTCATAAGAGGCGTGATCAAAAGCTTAGCCGCTTCGCCTTTGTTTTGAACCTCATATGCCACGGCAGCGAGATTTTTTCCCTGTGCCAGTGCGATGTGTTTTTTTATGGTGATATCACCGGCCTCATATGTAAAGCATATGGTTCCATCGTATGTGAAATCGCTTATATATTGGATACCGTCTGTGTGGCGTCCGCCCTTGAACTGGTCACTTGAGAGGTCGTAGGTGTGGCTGTCTGTGACTATTTTTTCGTTTGTCTTTGAGAAGCAGACGTATCTTTGCACAGGAGCATGAAGGCTTGCAATCAGATAGCCCTGATGCGTACGGTTTATCGCACCGGTGACTGAACCGCCGGCATATCCGCCAAGGCCGTTGGTTAAAGCCCACTCCCTTCTTATGTTGTTTTTGAAATCGTTTTGTACTTTTATGTTAAATTGCATCGTAATCCCCCGAAATTTCACTAAAATTTTATAATATTTTAACATATAACTGTGAAAAAATCTATACGAAACGGCAAAAATCTGTTATCATTATAAAGATATATATTTTCAATATGCAAAGGAGAATTATAATGGAAGTATTTACATTGATTGCACGTAAAAAAAATGTGGCGCTGGTATTTGTTTCGTACCTGCTTGTGGCTCTTGCTGCGATAAGTCTTCTGACTATCTGCATCGGCTTTGCACCGGGTATTTTATTTGCAGTAGTATTTGGACTTATTGCATATCTTATGATAATGGCACAGAACACCGAGTTTGAATATTCATATTTTGACGGAGAGCTGCGTTTTGCCAAAATTAAAAACAAGAGCCGCAGAAAGCGTCTTGGAATATACAGCATGGAGTCTGTAGCAGCAATCGCACCGGCAGGAGACAGAAGCGTATACAATTACGAGAATGGAAATGAGCTCAAGGAAATAGACTATACCTCAGGTCAGAAGGATGTACCTTATTATGATATCGTCATCAAATCGCCTGAAGAGAATGTGCTTATAAAGGCGGAGCTTGATGACAAGTTCCTCACAGAGGTGGAGAAAAAATACAGATCAAAGGTTAAAAGAAGAGAGGAGTAATTACTCCTCTCCTTCCAAATGGTACATTTTGGATTTTGTTTTGCCGACATCGTGGGCAGAGATTCTCTTTATAGTCATATGGCAGAGGCCTTTTACAGTTTTCACATACTTTTGTGTTGTTGTTAAAAAGACTTTTAGGATTATCCATAGGTGCCTCCTTAAGCTTGTTTTATTCATTATATCATAACAGATTTTATAAAGAAAGTAGGGACTTTTATAATGTCAATTGCAGTTTTCGATTCAGGAGTCGGCGGAATAAGCGTCTTAAAGAGCCTGGTTGAAGTGATGCCTAACGAAGATTTTATATATTACGGTGATTCAGCAAATGCGCCTTATGGTACCAAAACACTTGAGCAGGTGCGAGCTTTGACCTGTGAGCATGCAAAGGAGCTGATTTTAAATCAGCATGCAAAGGGGCTTGTTGTCGCATGCAATACAGCCACCAGCGCGGCAGTGCGTATATTAAGAGAGCAATATCCCGATGTTCCTATCGTAGGGATAGAGCCTGCAGTCAAGCCTGCGATGCTTTTTATGGAAAATCCGAGAGTGCTTGTGATGGCTACACCTATGACTATCAGGGAGGAAAAACTTAAAAAGCTTATGGACAGATACAGACACTTGGGTGAGATTATTCCATTGCCTTGTCCGGGGCTTATGAATTTCGTTGAGAGAGGTGACTTGTACGGTGATGATGTGAGACAGTATCTCGAGGAACTTTTGTATTCATATTCGCATAATGAGATAGATGCGGTTGTGCTGGGATGCACACATTATCCGTTTGTCAGAAAAATGATACAGGAGGTGCTTGGAGATAGGGTGCGTGTGTTCGATGGAGGAAACGGTACAGCGCGTGAGATGAAAAGACGTCTCGCAGAAAAAGGTCTGCTGACAGACAGCACCGCTGCAGGTATTGTGGATTTTCAAAACAGCCTGACCGGTCAGAGCCACGAAGATAAAATACAGCTCTGTAAGGCGCTTTTTAACAAAAAAATTTAGTTGTTATTTACAGAATATTACAAATCTAAAAAAAGTATAAAATAATCATGGCTTTTTTAATAAAATATTTCTAAAATGTACATTGTTAGGACATAATTACCACATATACTTGTTCTTGTAAGAGGAACAAAACCTTTTACATTATTCCCTTTTTATTAATAAACATTTTCATAACTAAACTCCTCGAGAAAGGATCGCGTTGTTACCGCGTGTAACATCGCGGTCCTTTCTCACGTTTTGCATGCAGGCTGCGGAGCCGCAGCCTTACTGCTTTAGTTATGCATAACGCTTCCACATATATCGTTCAGCACACACATGTCACAGTGCGGTGTGGTTCGGGCAGTGCATACGGCGCGTCCATGATCAACAAGCCTGTGGCAGAAGTCATTGCTCTCCTCGGGTGGGATGATTTTCCAAAGCTCCATCTCCACTTTTTTCGGGTCTTTTATTCCATCTACAAGTCCTATACGGTTGCAAAGGCGTATGCAGTGTGTGTCGGTGACGATGGCAGGCTTGCCGTACACATCACCCATAATCAGGTTGGCACTCTTTCTGCCGACTCCCGGCAGCTTCAGCAGATCGGTCATATTGTCAGGCACAAGACCGCCAAAATTATCGCGAAGCATTCTCATGCAGGCACTTATATCACGTGCCTTACTCTTTCCCAGGCCGCATGGACGTACAATTTCTTCTATGTCGGAAACATCAGCATCGGCGAGAGCCTCGATGGAAGGATATTTTTTGAACAAATCCACCACGACTACATTTACGCGGGCATCAGTGCACTGGGCTGCGAGTCTGACTGATACGAGGAGCTTCCAGGCCTCGTCGTACTCGAGAGTACAGTCGGTGCGGGGATATGCGGTTTTTAGTCTTTTTATTACTTCAATGGCTAATTTTTCTTTTGTCATATGAGCCTCCTTATATTTGTTTTGTAACTATTCAGTAACTTTATTTTATAGTATACAAAAATGCGCGGAGATTGTAAAATGGATTTACGTGGAGCGGATTACGTGAGAGGAACGGTATGAAACTGGAAAATATGAATAACGCATATGCAAATAAAAAATGTACAAATAACAT
>OCHD01002278.1_pt1 | contig 10786 bp, 7 predicted proteins | sample 1538481 | NCBI WGS metagenome assembly OCHD01 (sample SAMN04571699, study PRJEB22368) | human gut metagenome | biome: human gut; material: stool | host: Homo sapiens | place: Luxembourg | collected 2012-09-07
GTCCTGTTACTACATTAACAGAAGGTCTCTGCGTTGCTATAACCATATGTATTCCGGCTGCTCTAGCAAGCTGAGCCAGACGGCATATTGCATCTTCGACCTCACCCGGTGCAACCATCATAAGATCAGCAAGCTCATCTATAATAATGACAATCTGTGGAAGCTTCTCCATTGGAGGGTCTATGCCCTCCTTATTCTTCTTGACAACAACATCATTATATCCCTTTATATTACGAACCTGCATTGCCGCGAACTTCTTATATCTGTCTGTCATCTCATTAACAGCCCAGTTAAGCGCCCCCGCAGCCTTCTTAGGATCCGTTACAACCGGTAATAACAGATGTGGTATTCCATTATATACACTTAGCTCAACAACCTTAGGGTCAACCATTATAAGTCTTACATCTTCTGGCTTTGCCTTATAAAGAATACTCATAATAATTGTGTTGATACATACTGATTTACCTGAACCTGTTGCTCCGGCAATAAGCATATGCGGCATCTTCGCAATATCCGCAATAATAGTCTTTCCTGCAATATCCTTACCAACTCCGAATGATATTGCTGACTGGCTTTCCTTGAATTCCTTAGACTCAACCAGTTCCCTGAAATATACACTTCCGGCTTCCTTATTAGGAACTTCAATACCTATAGCTGCCTTGCCCGGAATTGGTGCTTCAATTCTTATGTCGGCGGCTGCCAGATTAAGCTTGATATCATCTGATAAAGAAACAATCTTGCTTACCTTGACACCCTGTTCCGGCTGTAACTCATATCTTGTAACTGTAGGTCCGCAGCTTATATCAGTTATAGTAACTTTAACACCGAAAGTAAGCAGTGTCTCCTGTAATCTCTGTGCAGTTACTCTGTATTCAGACTTTCCACCAGACGCTGCACCTGGATTTCTCTTTAATAAGCTTACCGGTGGGAACTTGTATGCTTTCTTAGGTTTATTCACAGGCTTGACCTGTACTTCAGTCTTCTGCTCATCACTTAACTGTTCACTGCCCTGCTGCCCATTATTCTGGTTCACACTATTTTCTCTGTATTCTTCATTAGTCACATCATTTTCATATATATTATCATTATCTGATACATAATCATTATCATATGATGCAGTATTATCCTCTGGCATGTTTCCGGCCACTTCATCATCAACCATATAATCATCTGGCTGTATCTGCTGCATATGAGACTCATAGTCAGCATACACTGGCTCATCAGCCACATTTCCTGCTGCACCTGCATTACTATCACAATCATAAGCAAGCTCAAATGCATCTTCATCAGGCTCATAGATATCCTGTGTATACTGGTCATTACGTTCAGTATCAACATGAATTTCATGTATATCAATATCCTGTGCCAGTTCTTCATCCGTTCCTGTTATAAGAGTATCAGATGTTACTCCACGGACAACATTATTCATACGTGCATTGGCAAGATATTCTTCTCTTGCTTTCTTTTCCGCAAGCTGCTTTTCTTTCTTTTCAATCTTCTTAAGCCTTGCCTTAGCACGCTCTTCTTCCCTTAACCTGCGGTATTCATCATCAGACATGTCATTCTGTCTGCCTGCTGAATGTTCTTTGTATGCTGAATAATCCTCTCTTGCTTCCTGCATAATGCGCTGGCTGCCGTTTCCAACCTTCTTAAGCCCGGATATAAAAGACCTCTCCGTAATTATAACCAGACATATTATTGCAAGTATCATAAGTATTACGAATGTTCCAATTGAACCTATAGGGCTAAGTACCTTGCATAGCAATCCGCCAAAAAATCCGCCCCCGGCTTTATAATCAGCACAATATGTAAATATACTTCCTAATCCATTATCTGCAATATCCGGTTTATTATATAAACACTGAATCATTGCACATAATACAACAAACAATCCATATCCTGCTGCCGTCTTAATTCTCGCGACACGAAGCAGTTCTCTGTTTACCATAAGAAAGATTATGCTTACTGCAAGAATTACAGGAAATATGTATTCCATAACTCCAAATAAGCCAAACATAAGCCATTTAATTCCTCTTCCCAATGTTCCTGCAATATTAAAATTACTTAATACCATTATTATTGCACAGGCAATTGAAAAAAGAATAATACAATCATTCTTCAACTGGTCAGCCTGTGTCTGGACATTTTTCTTAGTCTGTTTCTTTCTCCCCTGAGCAGTCGTCTTTTTCCCTTGAGTATTAGTTTTTCTGCTTTGACTGGTATTCTTTCTACCATTATTGCTGGCTGTTTTTGCCATAAACCTTCACTCCTTCATATATTCATCACGCATCATGATATTATACCATTTATCTAATCTCAAGGCAAATAAATGTGCATTCTTCAAAACACAGAAAAAGCGGAATACACACATAACTGTGCATATCCCGCCTGTCATACATATGTATTTAATTACTCATCAAATATACTTACAATCTCGCCTTCCATAATCTTGTTCATATTCTTTACTGCACAGAAATTACCACACATAGAACATGTATCTTCCTTCTCAGGCTTAGATGAAGCTCTGTAAGCTCTTGCCTTCTCAGGGTCAATCGCAACGTCAAACATTGCTTCCCAGTCAAGAACCTTTCTTGCCTTGTCCATCTTATAATCCCAGTCCATTGCACCCGGTACGCCCTTTGCAATATCAGCCGCATGTGCTGCAATCTTAGAAGCAATAATTCCTTCCTTAACATCATTAAGATCTGGTAATCTTAAATGTTCTGCAGGTGTTACATAGCACAGGAATGAAGCTCCGTAAGTAGCTGCGATAGCTCCACCAATTGCTGCTGTAATGTGATCATATCCTGGAGCTATATCAGTAACAAGAGGTCCTAATACATAGAAAGGTGCTCCCTTGCATATTGTCTGCTGAATCTCCATATTAGCCTTAATCTGGTTAAGAGGCATATGTCCTGGTCCTTCAACCATAACCTGGACATCCTTCTCCCATGCTCTTCTTGTAAGCTCGCCAAGTGTAACAAGTTCTTCAATCTGTGAGATATCTGATGCATCCATAATACATCCCGGTCTGCACGCATCTCCAAGACTCATTGTAACATCATATTCTCGGCATATCTCAAGCACTCTGTCATAATATTCAAAGAATGGATTCTCATTTCCTGTCATCTCCATCCATGCATATATGATAGAACCGCCTCTTGATACAATATTCATAAGTCTCTTATCTGCTCTGAACTTCTTAGCTGTAGCCTTGTTGATACCACAGTGTATAGTCATGAAATCAACGCCGTCTTTAGCATGCATTTCTACAACATCAAGCCACTCCTGTGCAGTGATATCCTTAAGTGCCTTATGATAATATACAACTGCATCATATATAGGAACTGTTCCAATTGTTGCCGGACATTCTGATGTCAGCTTTCTTCTGAACTTCTGTGTATCTCCGAAAGAAGAAAGATCCATGATAGCTTCCGCACCCATCTTTACAGCGTTATTAACCTTGTCAAGCTCCATATCAAGATCCACGCAGTCTCTTGAAGTTCCAAGATTAACATTAATCTTAGTTCTTAACTTATTTCCGATACCATTAGGGTCAAGACATTTATGATTCTTATTGGCAGGAATGATAACCTGTCCCTTAGCTATAAGCTGTCTTAAACTCTCGACATCTATATTTTCTTTCTTTGCAACAATTTCCATTTCTTTAGTAACAATGCCTTTTCTTGCAGCATCCATCTGTGTTGCGTATTCCATATGTATTCCTCCATTCTGGGTAATTAACAGGGAAAAATCATAAGCCTTGTGGAAATTCGATATTGAAACAATCAAATGAAGAGCTAAAAAGCCCTTTTAAGAATCCCTACGGTGGCATTATCCACATCAGGTTATGGGTCGGAACTTAATCCCTCTCAGCAGCCACTGCTTACACAGCCCTTATGCTCCCCTGCAAATATAATATGTGATAAGTATAACAAATGTGTGGTATTTGTCAATCTGGTAATTAATTTGATAACTCTTGTAAACAAATCTTAAAATTCTAATTTTATAAAGTTGATATATTGCATTTTAAGTTTTAAATATACTATTAATCCACTTGTTTTAAATTATATTTTTTAACGGCTCAATTCTTTCAGGTACTAAAACAAAATCTTTCTACGGCCATTCTACAGCCATGTTTTATGATGACTCAATTCTTTCAGGTACTAAAACGGCCAGTAATGGGAGGAAGATGTCAGAAAAGTTTTATGATGACTCAATTCTTTCAGGTACTAAAACTACCGGCGACAAATGTACTCTCACTTACACGTTTTATGATGACTCAATTCTTTCAGGTACTAAAACAGAGACACCTTTATATAACAAAATCTTATCGTTTTATGATGACTCAATTCTTTCAGGTACTAAAACTAAAGACAGAAAAGAAATTAAAAGATGCAGGTTTTATGATGACTCAATTCTTTCAGGTACTAAAACTGTACGGCGGTTTTATTGCGCTGATGTAGAGTTTTATGATGACTCAATTCTTTCAGGTACTAAAACGAGAAGTGCATCCGGCAAACATGGCTTTCAGTTTTATGATGACTCAATTCTTTCAGGTACTAAAACATCAAATACCACTTTTTACATAAAAATAAAACACATGTACCTTTCATTTGCATAAAGCATCGCCTCCGAGTATATTATATCATCATTTATTTCTCTAAAAAAGCATTTTCTAAATTATTTTTAACATTACACTTTCCCATATGAACGCCTATAGATTCATCTAAAAGCCTTAAAAATACATATTCCTTGTCAAACTGACTATACCCATCTATGCCTATATCATGAACAATTTGCATAATGTTATATATCATATCTTTTTCATTCATATTATAGTTGCAAGGATAATTATCTTCAAAAAATTTTTGTAATTCCTCTATCATAGGCATAGAAAAAACCTCATCGTTAATAACATTAATTCCCGTAATGTTTTTTTCATTAATATATACAAATCCCCTTATGCTTGTTGTGACAATTATGTTTATATCTAATTCTAATGTCATAATCTCTAATTGCCTCATCAATGAAAAATACTGTTCTACATTAAGATAATGATCTATATTCTCTAACACTAACAGTATCTTATCTGGGTTACCCTTATAATACGCCTTCATGATTTTTATATATTCCACATACAAATCATAATTACTCATTTTTTCAATATATCCTAATTCTAGCGTCCTTGTGACTCCCAATTGTGCGATGTCTGTTATCTTCTCCTCCGTGAAATCAAGCATCAAACCAATACCCGATTCTTTCATATTACTATTAATCTTAGCAAATATTTTTTCATATCCTGCCACTATATCTTCATATATAAGTTGATTATCATATTTAGAATTAATATAATCTACATGCTTTTTCATAATACTATTTTTAGATATTTGAATATTGCTAATTAAATCACTTATATTTGCTATATAATATGTTGTATAATATTTCCTGCCAACAACTTCATCATCTATTTTAAAAACACAGTCATCCTTATCCTCATACTCTGCATATTTAGTGTTTGAAAAATATTTCACAATATTTTGTATTATATTATTTTTCTTTTGCACATTAATTCCACATAGTTGAGTAATGCATTCTATATTTAACTCTAATCTATCATTTATTGATAAAATCATATAACTACAAACCTTTCATCATTAGCTATTTTCTCGTTTAAACTTTTAGTTCCTACAAGTATCTTCATATCTTCATATTGTTTTCCTGTTATTTCTAACAACCTTATATTCCCATTTGCAGGCAAATTCTTTGCCAGTCTTTTCTGTAATCTCTCTGAATATTGTCTATTAGGACATGTTCTTATATAAACAGAATACTGAAGCATAACAAACCCTTCAAGAATAAGTTTCTTCTTAAAGTTTCTATATTCCCTTTTTTCCTTGTCAGTATCCACAGGAAGATCAAACATACATAAAACTCTCATAACATCATACCTCATCTGCATACTCCTCATAAGCATTAATATCCGGAAAAATAAGCTCTGTTCCATCTTTCAAATTCTTGGAAAACATCATTACATACTCCTCTAGCATATTGCCGAGATACATCTTCTTTTCCTTATATCTAATAAAATGATTAACAATATTTATTATTTTGTATCTATGATCTGCCTTAAAAAATTCCTGTCCCTCCAGAATTCTGTATGTATATAAATCTACTATCGGTCTTAATGGTTCCATTAAATCGTCAACCAGATTAAAACGGTTATATTCATTTTTATGATGTATTCCTATCTGACAATTCAATCCATATCCCACACACAATCTAGCAATATAAGACCTTATTATTGTATATCCATAATCAAGGCCTGAATTTAATAGTAAATCTTCATTTCCTCTTGAAAAGCTTGTCCCCATCAACTCATTAAAATAAACCTTCGCACCATGTGCCTCTCTGTTACTTTTTATCTCCATCTGTTATCTCATCGCAATATTCTTTTATTTTTAATGCAATAGCATTATCTTTACCAAGTATTTCCAATACCCCTGCCTGATTATTTAACTTTGCTATAATAATCTTTTTCCATAATTTATCATATTCTGTCTGACTGTACTGTATCTGATAATTAAGAATTTTTGATATATGACTATGATTATCATAATCGCAATAATATCCTATAGGTAAATGCTTAGCATCACAAAATATCATTCCCACATTATGTTCTGCTAAATATGATAGCATTCTTGATGTAAGTGTAATCTTCATATTATCAATAACCAGCAATGATACATCATCAACGGATATCCATATATCATGACCTTCCTTATTAATTATTATATTATTTAATTTAATACTCATTTTTACATCATTTTCAATCAATATTACCTTATACCCCATAATACCCCCATATACAGAAAAAGGGACACCACTTGGTGTCCCTTGAATTCGGCATAAAGCCTTATTTTAGTAGGTCTGAAAAAATTGAGTCATCACAAACCTATTATTATAGTATCACACTACTATCATTCAATCAACACTCAATTTAAATTTCTCTTTATATATTTTTGTTTCGTTTCCCAACACATCCGTATATATTTTGCATATATTTGTCGCATTTGTTAGTCCTATTGGATTTCTTTTTTCATATAAGGCCGCGCTTATCGGTTTCGTTTCAATATAGTTTTTAACTTTAGGCATTGTACGAGACAAAAATCTTTCTTTATAAACTATATCATTCTTGGTGTACTCAATAATATCATTCTTATAAAATGACAACCTATATTCATATCCTGACGAAGAAATATTTTCAAGACTATCACCAATTTTTAATAAACCTTCTTTTATAAGAATTAAAGCATATGCCTCTTCATCAAGAACATATTTCGCATTAGAATACTTAAAATCTGCATACTTAACTCCTATTATTCTATATGTTCCGTCTTTGTAATTGTAATACACATCAGCTCTATATGGTGTAAGTGTATCCATTATTACCCTCTTATCGCCATTCTTATACCCATAATTAGCAGATATATCAATGCAAGAACCGACTTCACTATCCACATACTTAATCTTTTTAATTATTGGACCATTATGATTTTTTGCATATTTTCTTATATAATCTCCTGTCTCCTGTTCATATGCTAAAAAAGGATTCTTTTCTTCTTTGTATTGTTCATATATTTCCATAAGATTTTTAAACGTTTCAGGATCATGTTTTGCCATCAAAAAGTTATCTGATTTTCCTTTTTTTATTATATTAATTATAGCCTCTGCATCCTTATTATTTCGAATATCATATCCTACAATTTTATATATTTTATCATCTATCTTTCTGGTTCCATATATAGATGCATTGCTTAATCCTCTATTTGGTTTTTTATCAACCTTATGATGATACCTAACAATACCATTATTCTTTTCCTCTTCGTCAAATACACCTTTGCTCTGAACTGACCTTTGAGGTTTCCCTTCTGCTTTTAACAGATTCTTTCGCATTTTAAGAACTTGTCCAAATAACGCCTCATCATAATATTTATTATCAAAACATGAATCCCTCTCATCACTCAAATATGTCTCATTTTCAAAATCAATAAATTTATTCTGAATATTTCTAAAATTCATGAGTCCCATTTGTGAATAGCACATAATAGCTGCATCTATCGCATGATGACTATATGATTTTTCTCTATCTTTAGGAAGATTCAGTTTTATTCTTAACTGATTTGTGACAGCACCTCTAATTACTCTTACTTTTGTATCACATTCTTTTCCTCCAAAAAACAACTGTATAGCATTAAGTACACTTCTTGATGCATATCTTGTATCATTAAGATTCCTATTAATAAAGCCTTTTAAGACATCAATTTTAGTTATATCTTCGTAATTAAGCAATAATTCTCTTTTCTTTCTAGGTAATGTCTTTGTGCTTAATACATAATTCATAAATTCATGCTGATCATATTGTCTATTAACTGTAGATAAATACATTAATGGGGTACGATTACCTTTATCCTGATTTTCCTCTTTATATACCAGGACTTTATTATTTCTGCTGTCATCATATGAAATACTTAATGGAATAATATGGTCTATCTCAAATAACTCATGATGATATAAAATATCCTGAACATTAATATACTTACCTGAATACGGACATTTTTCATTCTGCTCCACCCATAATTTCAATTCCAATTCTAAGCCCTTATGTTTTCTAAAATATTCATCTGTTATCTCTATGCCATACTCTTCTTTAATTTTCTTTTTAATATTCTTCAGTTCATTCTCTCTTGTCTTCTGAAATTTTTTAATCCTGTCTTTCTGTTCTGCATCATTTCTATCTCTCGGCATCTCAATAACAATATCTTCCGGATATCCATATTTCTTGATTAATGCATTTAAAGCATCTATTGTCATGCTTATAGATCTTCTGACAACAGGATTATATATTTCTTCTAATACAGGCTCTTTAGGCAGATAAACACTGTTTTCAAAAAGATTTATTTTATCTTTAAAAACACCTCGTTCTGCAAGAATATTCATCTGATTAACATTTCTGTCATACAAATCCGGTATTATTTCTCTCATTGCCTTAATTGATAATGACTGCCATTTAGTAAATAAACTGGAATTCTTGTATCTTAATTCTATCAACAGATTAATCTGTTCATTATTAAGATGCAATAATTCGCTCTCCATTATTGCATCTTTTATTCCTTCTCTTTCAGTATTAATAGTTAGTATTCGTCCTATTTCATCTAACTGTTCTATTGTTAATTCCTTAATATCATAGTTTTTTTCAGCAAAAATCTTACGCATTTTGTTGTATTGTTCAAATGTATGATATATATTTTTCTCATTCTTGTCTATTCTTGCGCCTTCAATTTTTTCAATCTTTTCTCCTATACATGAAGAAATTATTTTTTCCATATTAATTCTGTCACTATTCTGAACAATTTCAATAACGTCTTTCTTCTGCTGTGTAGTTAATTTCTTATTATTGACTGTAATATTATTAAGATCATTTAAAATGTTGAACTCCTGTGCTGTATAAGATGCCCCTGCTGCTCGTAATTCTTCTTTATATACGCTACATTTCCCTATTAATTTTTCAAATATATTCTTTTCTGTTATATATTTCCCATCTAAATCTTTTCCTGTTGTATATTTTCCATAATCTGTCCTTGACTTTTCATTCCCAGGGCCTTCATAATATTTCCTTTTTCTGTTAAATATTTTTAAATATTCATCAATAAATTTTTGATTAAGAATTCCATATTTCCCCTGAGTATTCAAAAATTTGTCTATTTCTTTTCTATATGAATTTGTCATAAAAACATTGCTCAAGGTAATCTTTTCGCCATTCTCATTTTCTGCCTCACACTCTCCCCTATATTGTCCATATTTTCTAAATCGTTCAAGCTGTATTTCACATGGTAGCATGTACTCTGATTCTCTTTGATTAATTGCGATTCCTTTCTGATAACTTCCCGTCACATTTTCTTCATTCAAAGCATCTTCGAGATATGATATTCCTCTATGCTTAAGCATATATTTTAAAACACAATAAATCTCATCTAATGTAAGTTGCTCATCTAGCCCAGCATTTCTTAATAATAAAACATTCGAATCAACTTCTTCAGGCAATTCTCCAAACATACTTACCCACAGTGTATTAAAATCTCCTATTCTTGTTTTTCTTCGTCTATTGAGTCTTCTTGCTTGTCTGTTATTTCTTCGTTCAATGTTCTTACTAGCATCAGCAGAATCAAATAAATCTGAAACCACACATTTAATATCTAATGTATCTTTATCAACTACTGCAATTCCTACTGACGCAATTCCTATATCTAACCCTATTATAATCCCCATATTATCCCCTTTCACGTCTTTACATCTAATATTCAGTAAACCATTTATCAAATAATTTATATTTATTATTACATATAATTATATAATAAACATTTTACACTATCCCACTCATTTTTTCAACGAATATGCTTTATATAAGATAAGATTATAAAACAAATTTCAGACGCGTATTACGAAATCTAGACTGCAGCGCCTTCGAATACTAAAAAAGACATATAATTCTGTAGATTCAGGTGCTTTGAGCTCGCCGGTACTTAATGAGCGCATAGCGCGAATTTAGTATCCGCTGCGAAGCGAGAGCAGCGCAAGCGTGCCTGAACTACAGAACTATATGTCTTTTTCATGTAGAGAAATAGGCGGCCGCACTAATTTCTTAATGCAACTGCCTATTCGTCTGCTATTTATTAATCTTCATCATCAGAAGCTGCTTCTGCAAAGCCCTGACGCTTTCTTGCCA
>OCHD01002286.1_pt1 | contig 10765 bp, 5 predicted proteins | sample 1538481 | NCBI WGS metagenome assembly OCHD01 (sample SAMN04571699, study PRJEB22368) | human gut metagenome | biome: human gut; material: stool | host: Homo sapiens | place: Luxembourg | collected 2012-09-07
GCGGCGGCACAGCGGGGTAATCGCCAGCAAAATCACCATCACAATTCCGGTGCGCCAGACCTGCGCATCGGTCGCGTTGTAGGTCGAACCGGAAATCCAGGTCAGCACTTGCGCCATTCGCGGGTCACCACTTGCCTGCAACATCATCAAAAGCATGGTGAACGCGGTGCTTAACGCCATCCCCGCCAGTAACATACGGTGTGGGGAAAATCCACCGCGGCCGGCGGCGATCATAATGATCAACAGCGTCACCGCCGCGCCGAGACTGCCTGCAGGTAACAGCCAGCCAAAGGCATTACCCGGCACCAGAAACAGCATCAACACCACGCCAAACGCCGCGCCGGAGCTAATCCCCAGCACTTCCGGGCTTGCCATCGGGTTTCCGGTCAGTCGCTGAATAATACAGCCCGCCACCGCCAGCATGACGCCCGCAAACAGCGCCGCCATAATTCGCGGCCAGCGCCAGGGCATTAAATCCTCGAGCAACGCCCCGCTCGCCCACGTCCAGCCGTGCGCATCACGACCAAACGACAGCGCCACCACCACAGCCATCAACAGCAGCACGCCGCCCGCGAGGGCAAACGCCAGCACATGTTGGCGTTCAGCCGCGACACGATCGTTGACCTTCATATCCGGCGCGCTAATGCTGCGTAAACGCGGCAACAGCCACAGTAGCAGCGGCGCACCGATCAACGCAGTGACCGAACCGGTGGAAACTTCCATCCACACGCGAGTCAGCCAGAGGATGATTTGATCAGAAAGCCACAGAATTAACGCACCAATCAGCGACGCCAGCATCAACCGTGGCAACAAACGCCGCGCCCCCAGCATTTTTGCCAGCAGTGGCGCGAACAACCCGATAAAGCCGATAATCCCCACTGCGTTCACCAGCAGCGCACTGATGACTATCGCCAGCGACAGCGCCGCCAGACGCGCGAGCGACAAGGCCAGCCCGAGATTGCGCGCCACGCCATCATCAAGCCCCATCAGGGTTAACGGACGAAGTAGCAGTAACGTCAGCATCACGCCGCCCAGCAACTGCGGCCATAAACGCTCAACGCCGCCCCAGTCGGTTTGCGTCAGCGTTCCGGTGCTCCACAGGAACATGCTTTGCAACTGGTCATGATGGAAGATAACCAGTAACTGATTGATTGCCCCACAATAAAGGCTCACTACCAGCCCCGCGAGAATCAGCGTTACCGGCGACAGCCGTTTCCCCCACGCGACGCCAAAGACAATTAAGCCAACAACGCAAGCCCCTGCCAGCGCAGCAAACTGGCTCGCCATAGCACCTGGGATCGCCCAGAGCGTAGTGACGGTAATCCCCAGTTGCGCGCCTGTTGCAACGCCCAACGTCGTCGGTTCCGCCAGAGGGTTACGCAGCACTTGCTGAAACAGCACGCCCACCAGCCCCAGGCCCGCGCCCACCAGCAGCGAAATCGCCAGACGCGGCAACAAGCTGTAGTGAAAAATCATCTGCTCGATGACGTCAATATCCGGCGACCAGGCAGCCTGCGCCCACTGGCTACGCGGCAGCGCCTGCGAGAAGTTCATCCAGGTCAGCGCCGTAGCGGCAATCACCAGCAACGCCAGCAATAACGCCGGAAAAAGCGCAATTCGTTTACTCACGCTTTACCTCCGATGGCGTTATCCAGAACGCGCACAAAGTGCATTGCCGAGAGCGTCGCACCATAAAACCAGACTGCGGGTACGCGCTGAAAGCGTCCGGCGCGGACAAACGGCATGGCCTGCCACAGCGGGGTTGCCATTAGCGCGTCCATGTCTTTGCTGTTGTCGTGATCAAAACAGAGCACATCAACATCTTTATACGCCGCCAGACGATCGATGCTGACGGCGGTACTGCCCCAGAAGTTGGTTTCCCCTTGCCAGGCATTTGGGATGCCGTACTCATCAAGAATTTCCTGAAACAAGCTGTTTGGACCGAAAACCAGCATATGGCGCGGATCGATAAGCGTCGTCAGCAATAACGGGCGTTCACCACGCTTCACAAAGCGGGGTTTCATGCTGCGGATAAAGTCTTCATAGTGCGCTAAATGCGTTTCTGCTGCGCTTTGCAGGTTAAGTAAATCTGCCATTTCCGTCAGTGACTTACGCGCCATCGCCAGCGGCTGTTTGCCATCGCTGAAGTTAAATCCACGCCCCGGCGCAATACGAGCCAGCATTTCTGGTGAAGGGCCATATCCTGCCGACCAGACCATAAACGATGGTTTCATTTCGGTCAGCAGTTCAAGGTTAGGTTCTGTGCGCAAACCGACGTCGATCACTGAGTCCGGCAATGGTGGTTCGCTGACCCACAGGCGATAGTTGATGGTATCCGCCACGCCGTAAGGCACGATGCCGAGCGCCAGCAGTAATTCCACCGGCAACCACTCCAGCGCCACAATACGATTGGGATCAATAGCCGCCGCGTGGGCGGTATTCATCTGCCATAACAACGGGGAAAGCGCCATCGCCGTTAACAGTCGACGGCGCGAAATAAGAGGTAAGCCGCTCATCAATAAACAAAACTCACAGGTGCAGCACCCGCCGGATGCGGCAAAATACCCATCGGGATGCCATAAATCATTTCGAGGGTTTCGCCGCGCATAATTTCCGCAGGCGTTCCCTGAGCAATCATTTCACCGCCGCGCAGGGCGACCAGATAATCACAGTAGCGTGCCGCCATATTGATATCGTGCAACACGGCAATGACCGTCAGGCCACGCTCCTGACTTAAACGGTGCACCAGCGACAGCACATCAACCTGGTGGGCGATATCCAGCGCCGAGGTCGGTTCGTCGAGCAACAGACAACGGCTATCCTGCGCCACCAGCATGGCGATCCACGCCCGCTGACGTTCGCCGCCAGAGAGACTATCGACCAGCCGATGCGCCAGCGGTTTTAAGCCAACCAGCGAGATAGCTTCCTCGACTTTTTCGCGATCTGCCGCCCCAAAGCGCCCCAGCGCGCCATGCCACGGGTAACGACCAATCGCCACCAGTTCACGCACGGTCATCCCTTCTGCCGGAGGAAGCTGCTGCGGCAAATAAGCCACTTTGCGGGCAAACGCTTTGCTGCTCCAGCTTTCCAGCGGTTGGGCATCAAGAAGAATCTCCCCTTCCGACGGCGGCTGATGACGGCCAAGCATTTTGAGCAGAGTGGATTTACCAGAACCGTTGTGACCAATCAGACCGGTCACTTTCCCGGCAGGAAAGGTTAACGACAGCGGATGCAAAAGCGTGCGCCCGGGCACACGAAAGGAGATATTACGCAGTGCAAAAGTGGTATCGGAATGATTCGTGTATTCCTGCATAACAGCCAACTTGTGAAATGGGCACGGAAATCCGTGCCCCAAAAGAGAAATTAGAAACGGAAGGTTGCGGTTGCAACGACCTGACGTTCTGCGCCCCAGAAGCAGCCATAAGTGTTAAAGCAGCTGGCGACGTATTCACGATCGAACAGGTTGTTAACATGCAGCGCCACGTTGGAGCCAGCCATGCCGACTCGCGCCAGATCATAACGTACTAACGCATCCACGACCGTATAACTTCCCACTTTAAAGGAGTTAGCCGGATCACCATAACTGGAGCCAGTATAACGACCACCGGTGCCCAGCGTCAGACCTGAAAGCGGACCGTCAAAGAAGGTGTAGTCAGCCCACAACGAAGCCATGTGTTTTGGCACCTGTGCAGGCGTATTGCCTTTATAGGTAGTATCGGTGGTGTATTCCGCATCGGTGTAAGTATAAGAACCGACTACGTTAACACTCGCCGACAGCGCCGCTTTCGCTTCGATTTCTACGCCACGAGCGCGGATCTCGCCACCTTCAACCGAGAAGAAGGAACCCTCAGGGTCCGCCATCAGGTTGTTTGTTTTAGTGAGATTATACACGGCACCAGTAACTACAATCGGACGATCTTCCGGTACATATTTCACGCCGACTTCATACTGCTTACCTTTAGACGGTGCGAAAATATTACCATCCTTCCCAACTTGCGAAGAAGGTTCAAACGATTCGCTATAGCTGAAGTAAGGTGTTACACCATTATCAAACAGGTAGTTAACACCACCACGCCAGGTAAACTGTTTGTCATCACGTTTATCGGTCGTCCCGGCAACGCGGTTAAGAGATTCTTGATCTGCCCAGTCATAACGACCGCCCAGGGTGACCAGCACTTTATCCCACTGCGCCTGATCCTGAACATAAACGCCCGTTTGTTTCTGCTTATTCAGAATGCGGTAAGGGCCGGAGTTTGCCGGATCTTTGGCATTGAAGTCGAAATCGGTATTCACCGGATTGTACAGATTGAGCAGTGGCACAGAGTCGTCGTAACCAAACCAGGCGTTGATGTCATTACGCATACGCATAAAGTCGACACCGGTCAGCAGGGTGTGGTCGATATCGCCAGTGGCAAACTTGCTCTGCAACTGGGTATCAACGGAGAAGTTTTGCAGCTTCTCATCATCAACGACGTATTTACGTGCCAGATAATGGCCTTTATCCGCTGGCGCTAATGCCGCACACTGTTTGCTGTAAGCATTCGCCGGATCGGAGCAGACGCCGTAACCATAAACGCTGTTTTGCGAGGTTTTGTTTTCAGCAAAGCGCAGGTTCTGACGCACAGTAAAGGTGTCGTTAAATTCGTGATCGAAGCTGTAGCCGACCATCTTCTCATTACGAGAATAGGTGTTGTTCTTCGCCCCTTCATTAAAGTCTGTCGGCAGACGCTTACCGTTCGGCAGCGGCTCAACGGTTCCCTCGGCAACCAGCCGTAATAACCGGTTTCCGGCTCGTTCTGGAAGTAAGAAAGGAAGGTGAAATTGGTTTTATCATCCGGACGCCAGGTGAACGCCGGTGCAATAGCATAACGCTGCTCTTCTGACCCTTTCTGCTGGGCATTGGCAGAACGCGCAAGACCGGTCAGGCGATAAGAGTAAACGCCGTCATCATCCAGCGCATCGCTAAAGTCAAAACCAGTCTGGAACAGGCTGTCAGTACCGGCTTTAAACTGAACTTCTTTGAGCGGTTCGGTGGTCGGACGCTTGCTGACCATATTCAACAGACCGCCAGGACTGCTTTTACCGTAAAGCACGGAAACCGGGCCACGCATAATTTCAGCGCGTTCCAGCATATACGGATCAATGACCGCATCGTTATAGAAGTTGCCCTGCAACTTCAGGCCATTCAGATAGTTATTCTGGCTTTGGCCTTCTGCCGCAAAACCGCGAATGATCAGGTGGTCATAGGTGTTGGATGCGCCACGCGTACCAACAGAGACACCCGGCGTGTAGCTAAGCGCTTCTTTTACCGACTTCGGCTGATGCAGCGCCATCTCTTCGGCGGTCACAACAGAAATAGACTGTGGCACTTTTTGAATCGGCGTATCGGTTTTAGTGCCGGTAGCTGACTGTCGCGCCGCAATAGTTGCAGCAGGCCCCCATGCGCTTTCTTGCGGCGCAGGTGCAGCGGTAACGGTGATAGTGTCTTCTTTCGGTTCAACCGCTGCCTGTGCATAAACAGACATGCCGCTAACCGCTGTGGCTACTACAACTGCGATTTTACGCAGTGAGTGTTTTGGCTGAGCAGTTTTGGAACGCGCCATTGGTATATCTCTGATGTAAAGTGAATGATAACGTAAACGAGAATGATTATTATAAAGATAAGATAATATTCGAAACGCTGGCGGGTTCGCAAGCGGTACGCAATCTGAGCGTTCCTGAAGGGTTAATAAACAACCAGATGAAAAGAAAGGGTTAATACTTTGGGTGGGATGTTATTTTACCGGATGGCAACTCGCCATCCGGTATTTCACGCTTAGACGTTAATTACTACCAAACATATCTTTAATCCAACCGGCTACACCGTCGCTGTCTTTCTGCTCTTGCTGAGCAGGTTGCTGTTGCGGCTGTTGCTGCGGCTGAGAAGACTGATCAAACGGATTGCTTGACGGCTGCTGCTGCATCTCACTCTGCTGGCACAGCGATTGCGGATCGCTGGTCCAGACCGGCAAGACACGCATGCCACCGCTGCAAACAAAGTTGCCGTCGTAGTCCACGCCCATATCTGCAATATCTTCTGGCGGAACAAGATTCAGCGGTGTTGGCGTCTGGTTAGCCAGATAACGCTGATAAATCGACATTGCCCCGCTGGCTCCATACAGTTTGGTCGGCTGGTTGTTATCACGGCCTACCCAGGTGATGGTCACCGTGCTGCCGTCAATGCCCGCAAACCAGGTATCTACGTTATTGTTAGTAGTCCCTGTTTTCCCTGCCAGATGCAGGTTCGGGTATTTCGCCCCAAGCTGACGACCCGTACCGCGTTGTACCACCTGCTGCATGGTCCATAGTGTCAGATACGCCGCCTGCGCCGGAACAGCGCGTTCCGCCTGCGGGAAGCTCTGATACAGCACTTTGCCATCTTCCGCGATTACCGAACGCAGCGCAGAAAGCGGTGCACGGTTACCGCCGCTGGCGATGGTCTGGAATGCCTGCGCCACTTCGATTGGCGTTAAGTTCAACGCCCCCAGCAGCATCGCCGGAACCGGATGCAGCTGATCTTTCGGCACGCCCAGTTTGATCCAGGTCTCCGTAACCGCAGGCAGCCCCAGTGCCATCCCCAGATTTACCGTCGGCACGTTCATCGAACGGGTCAACGCATCCACCAGCATCACTCTGCCACTTTCGCTATAACGACGATCATCGTTCTGCGGTGACCAGACCTGGCCATTCGGCTGACGCAGCGCGATTGGCGCATCCGCAATCCACGTGTTCAGGCGATAGATTTTCGGCTGGCTTAAGGCAGTCAGATAAGTCGCTGGTTTTGCAAGGGAACCAATCGAACGACGCGCCTGCATCGCACGGTTGTAGCCCGCAAACTGCGGCTCAGAACCTCCGACCATCGCACGAACTTCACCACTAAAGCGGTCGACGACCACAATCGCGGTTTCCAGATCGCTCAGCTTACGCTGTTTCTTCAGTGCCGGAATGCCTTCCACGGCGGCTTTTTCTGCCGCGTCCTGGGCCACCGAGTCAAAGGTAGTGAAGATCTTCACGCCGGACAGATCTTTTACCTTATCGCCTAATTTCGCCTGCAACTCCTGACGCACCAGTTGCATAAAGGCTGGCTGTGGAGAGATTACCCCACCGCGCGGCTGTACGCCCAGAGGACGCGCGCTGAGCATTTCATACAGTTCACCATCGATAATCTGCTGTTGTTGTAGCAAACGCAGCACCAGATTACGTCGCTCCAGCGCCAGTTTTGGGTTACGCCACGGGTTGTAGATGGACGCCCCTTTCACCATGCCAACTAACAGCGCCTGCTGGTCGAGGCTTAGCTCTTCTACCGGGCGACCAAAGTAATACAAGCTTGCCAGCGGGAAGCCACGAATTTCGTTGTCGCCGCTCTGACCGAGATACACCTCATTCATATACAGCTCAAGAATGCGATCTTTGCTGTAACGCGCATCCATGATCAACGCCATATAGGCTTCGTTCGCTTTACGCCAGTAAGAGCGCTCGCTGGAGAGGAACAGGTTTTTCACCAGCTGTTGCGTCAGCGTACTCGCACCCTGCACCGTGCGACCTGCGGTCAGGTTTGCCAGCACCGCACGTCCGATGGAGTAGAGGCTGATGCCGTCATGCTCGTAAAAATGACGGTCTTCTGTCGCCAGCAAAGTATCCACCAGCAAATCAGGGAAACCACTGCGCGGCACAAACAGACGTTGTTCACCGTTTGGCGAGGAGATCATGGTGATCAGGCGCGGATCAAGACGGAAGAAGCCGAACTGACGGTTGTTCTCCATATTGACGATGGTCGCCAGATGATCGCCATCAAAGGTCAAACGCGCACGCACCTGCCCTTCTTTGCTGTCCGGGAAATCAAACGGACGGCGGATCATCTCAATGCTGTTAGCCTGCACGGTAAATTCGCCAGGACGGGTCATTTTCGACACCTGACGATACTGGGTCGCCTCCAGCAGCTTCACCATCTCGTTCTTGCTGATGGTCATGTCTGGCTCAAGATTGACCATTCGGCCATAAACTGCCGCAGGCAGTTGCCAGACCTTGCCATCAATACGGCTACGAATTTTTTGATCGAGATAAACGCCGTAAATGGCGATCAGCACGGCAAAAACGATAGCCAGTTTTAGCAGTAGCCATAGCCAGCCGCGTTTGCCACGAGGCTTACGCCCTTTGCCTTTGCCCTTACCTTTGCGCGGCATCGGTTCTTCATCCTCATAGTCATCATAATCGTCGTAATCATCGTCATCTTCGTAACGACGACGGCTTACCTTTTGTTTGACCGGACGCGTCGGTTTCCCTTTGCGTCCAATTGGCTCGCGGTCATTCCCGGCCATGCTTTTTCTCCGCAATATTCAGGCGCAAAAGCCCGATTTTCTGTTCTTCTGTTACAAGACAGAAGAAGATATCTCTCAAAATTTGTGCTCGATCGGTCCCCTCTCCCTTGAGGGAGAGGGTTAGGGTGAGGGTGAACGTGCGCGCTGATGCCCTCACCCCGGCCCTCTCCCACAGGGAGAGGGAGAAAACCAACCTTACGAATACTTTTTCGTCCGTCGCGTCGGTGCAGTGTTTGCCGGGTCGTCCGGCCAGACATGTTTGGGATAACGCCCTTTCATCTCTTTTTGCACCTCACGGTACGCTCCTTTCCAGAAGGCGCTCAAATCTCGTGTGATTTGTAATGGCCTTTGGGCAGGGGAAAGCAACTCCAGCACCAGCGGCACGCGCCCCTGGGCGATCGTCGGATTGGTGGCCTCACCAAACATCTCCTGCATTCTCACCGCCAGCGCGGGCGGGTTATCTTCATGATAACGAATGGCGATCCGGCTTCCCGTCGGCACAGTGTAATGCGCAGGCAATTCACTATCCAGACGTTGCTGCATTCCCCAATCAAGTAATCCGCGTAGTGCCTGATAAATGTCGAGTGATTTCAGGCCGCGTAGTGAATGTACACCGGCCATATGTGGCAGCAGCCACGTTTCCAGCGTCGCCAACAAACTTTCATCATCAACCGCTGGCCAGTCATATTCTGGCAACCACTTTCCGGCGCATAACAAACGCAAGCGTAGCTGTTCCGCTTCCGCCGTCCAGTTGAGCACGCTTAAACCTTTATCACGGATGCCGTTAAGCATCGCCTGATGCAACTCGTCTTCTGACGGTTTCGCCAACGGCTGCACTTTCACCGTCAACTGACCGATTTGCAGCCGACGCCAGGCTTTCAGCGTACCTTGCGCGTCATCCCATTCCACGGTGTCAGATTGCTGCACCAGCTGCGGACAGCGTCGCACTAATTCATCAATATCGACCGGTAGCGCCAGTAAAATCCGCGCATCCGGCGAGGCGCTGCCCTGCAATAATAACGGTGCGATCAACCATTCGTGGCGGCTTAGCGCGTCGTCGGCATCGAGCATCGCTCCCATGCCGTTTGCCAGTTGATAGCGTCCATCTTGCCCACGGCGGCGAGCAATGCGATCGGCAAACGCCCCGGCAAGTAGCAGCGCGATAAGCGAACTGTCTGCCTCACCGCCGCGTACATTTAAGCGTTTTAACAGTTGCTGACTACGTTGCTGCCAGGCTGGTTGATTGCGCGAAAACGCCACGCCCAGGTCACTATTGCCCATCCGTGGCGGCTCTTCGAGAATGGCGGCAATTTTTGCCGCGGTAGCAGCTTCGTCGTCGCTCTTTGCGCTAACCAGCATTGCCGCTAAACGCGGATCGTTACCCAGCGCTGCCATTTTTTGCCCCTGCGCACTAAGCCGTTCACCGTCCAGCGCCCCCAGCATCTTTAACAGGCGTTTCGCGGCCAGTAAATTCACTGCTGGCGGTTGATCCAGCCAGCTCATCTGCGCCGGATCGCTGCATCCCCATTGCAGTAATTCCATCAGCAAACCGGAAAGATCGCTTTGTAAGATCTCCGGTTCACTTTGCGCGGCAGCGCGTTCTGCTTGTTCTTTGGCGATTAAATGCAGGCTGATACCCGGCTCCAGACGCCCGGCGCGCCCGGCACGCTGCGTCATCGACGCCTGACTGATTCGCTGAGTAATCAACCGCGTAAGCCCTGTTCGCGGATCAAAACGCGCCACCCTTTCCTGGGCACAATCCACCACCAGACGAATACCTTCGATGGTTAAACTGGTTTCAGCAATATTGGTCGCCAGCACCACTTTGCGCATCCCTTGCGGTGCCGGAAGGATCGCTTTTCGCTGATCGTTCAGCGACAACGCGCCATACAGCGGGCAGAGCAACACATCACTGCCGATACGCGAAGCCAGTTGTTCCTGCACACGCTGAATTTCTCCGACGCCTGGTAAAAATAACAGTAATGATCCACTTTCCTGACGCAGCATTTCAGCGGTGGCTACCGCAACGGCTTCGTCAAAACGCTGATGCGCGGGCAGCGGTAAATAACGGCGTTCAACCGGAAACGAGCGCCCTTCTGAGATGACGACGGGCGCTTCTGGTAGCATTTGTTGCAAGCGGTCGTTGTCCAGCGTAGCCGACATAATCAGCAGTTTAAGGTCATCACGCAGACCTTGTTGCACATCGAGTAACAGCGCCAACGCCAAATCCGCCTGCAAGCTACGCTCATGAAATTCATCAAGGATCACCAATCCAACACCGCTCAACTCCGGGTCACGCTGGATCATCCGCGTCAGCACGCCTTCGGTAACTACTTCCAGGCGGGTATTCGGCCCGACGCAGTTTTGTCAAGTTGTCCGGGGTTCGAATCCCCGATGCTTCACTAAAT
>OCHD01002291.1_pt1 | contig 10737 bp, 9 predicted proteins | sample 1538481 | NCBI WGS metagenome assembly OCHD01 (sample SAMN04571699, study PRJEB22368) | human gut metagenome | biome: human gut; material: stool | host: Homo sapiens | place: Luxembourg | collected 2012-09-07
GCGGCGGCTGCCACAAAGGGCGACGTTGTTATCGCAAATGTTATCCCTAAACACCTTGAGTCTATCACGGCAAAGCTGCGCAAGGTAGGCGTAAACGTTGAGGAAAGTGACGAGAGCGTTCATGTATGGGTGGACGGTCCGCTAATGAAAACTTCTGTAAAAACTATGCCGCACCCTGGCTTCCCTACTGATATGCAGCCGCAGTTCTCAACGCTGCTGACGCTTGCAGAGGGTACGAGCATCGTTACAGACGATATTTTTGACAACAGATTCAGATATGTGGCTGAGCTTAGAAGAATGGGCGCTGACATTTCTGTTGACGGCAAGGTGGCTGTTATACAGGGCGTTGGCAAGCTCAAAGGCGCTCCTGTTGTGGCAACTGACCTGAGAGCAGGCGCTGCCATGGTGATAGCAGGACTTGCCGCAGAGGGCACTACTGAGATAGACAATATTTTCTACATTGAAAGAGGATATGAAAAGATAGATGAGAAGCTCAGAGGGCTTGGAGCTGACATTCAGCGTGTTTACAAGCCTGACGCTAACGAAATGGAGCTTAGCGGCTGATAAATATTGATAACACTGCGGCGGCATATTATTTGCCGCCGTTTTTTACAGCATTTGAGAGGACATGATATGGAGCTTTTTATTTCCGACCTTGACGGAACGTTGCTTAACGGCAATGCAGAGGTGACGGAGTTCACAAGAGACACTTTGAACAGGCTCATGGCAAAGGGGCTTAACTTCACTGCCGCCACTGCAAGGACGCTTGCTTCCGCAGGAAAAATACTTTCGGGGCTTGACCTGAAGCTTCCCGTTATACTTATGAACGGCGTGCTTATTTATGATATGGCGGAGAAAAAATACGTCAAGATAAACAGCCTTTCCAGGGAGCTTTGCGGTCTTATCATAGGTCTTTCAAAAGGACTTGGTTTAGAGCCTTTTATGTACTCGGTTTCAGATAACCAGCTTTCCACAAGATATGAGAGGCTTATTTCACCTGCAATGAAGAGCTTTTACAACGAACGCAGAGAGAAATATTACAAGTCCTTCACGCAGGTCAGTGACCTTTCTCAGTACATCGACAATGTGATATACTTCACATTTATTGCAGAAAAAGAAAAACTTGTACCGCTGTATGACGCTCTTAAAGAGAATGAAAAGCTGAACATCACATACTATTATGATGTTTATGACCCCAAGCTTTGGTATCTTGAAGTGTTTTCTTCGGCGGCTTCTAAGGAGCAGGGCGTGAGGTATCTTCGTGAGAATTACGGCTTTGACTTTGTCACGGCTTTGGGGGACAACACTAACGATCTGCCTATGTTCAAGGCGGCTGATAAAAGAGTGGTAAAAAACGCCTGCAAAGAGGTGCTTGAAGGCTGTGACGAGGTGACAGGCACAAATGAAGAAGACGGTGTTGCAGAGTATCTTCTGAAAACTTTTGAAAGGAATTAGTTATGGCAAGGATATATCCACTTTTTTCATCAAGCAAGGGCAACAGCTCTTTTATCGGCAACAGTGACGGCGGGATACTTGTTGACGCAGGAGTTTCCTGCAAACGTCTTTGTGAGGCTTTGAAAGCTAACGAGATCGACCCTGCTGTGATACAGGGAATTTTTATCACACACACACATTCAGACCATGTTTCGGGGCTTAAAGTTCTCACGAAGAAATATCATATCCCTGTATTTGCCCAAAAGACCAATCTTGAGATACTTGTATCTGACGGCAAAATAGACCCCGCCTGTGATGTCAACGAGGTGGACGGCAATGAAGTCTGCATAGGAGATTATGCCGTAAAAGGTTTTGCAACATTTCATGATACCCCTGCAAGCTGTGGATATCAGATAAAGACCCCTGACGGCAAGCAGGTGTGCGTATGCACCGACCTTGGCACTGTTACAAATGAGGTCGATATGCACCTGAGCGGTTCTGACCTTGTTTTGCTGGAGTCAAATTATGATGAGTCAATGTTGAAAAATGGACCTTATCCATATGAGCTGAAAAGGCGCATCGCTTCAGACCACGGACACCTTTCAAACTCTGCCTGCGGAGAACAGCTAAAAAAGCTTATGACAGCAGGTACATATAAATTTATTTTAGGGCATTTAAGTCAGGAAAACAACACACCTTTGCAGGCTGAAAACTCGGCTGTGGGAGCACTTGGGGATTACGAGCGCAACAGCGACTATATTTTACATATAGCAAAGCCTGAGGGCAGCGGAATGGCGGTGGCATTTTGATAAGGATAAATCTTATTACAGTTGGAAAGCTGAAAGAAAAATACTGGCGTGACGCAGCGGCGGAATACTCAAAGCGTCTGGGGGCGTTCTGCAAGCTTGAAATAGTTGAGCTGAACGAGTCGAGGTTATCTGACAACCCCTCCGAAAAGGAGATAGCGGCGGCGCTTGAAAACGAGGCGAAAGCCATGAAAAGCTACACTGACCTCAAGGGCGCATACAATATTGCAATGTGCATTGAGGGCAAGCAGCTTTCAAGCGAAAAGCTATCCAGAAAGCTCAGCGAATGTGGTCTGAACGGATTCAGCACAGTGAATTTCATAATAGGCTCGTCATTCGGCATTGCCCCTGAGATAAAGGCGAAAGCTGACCTACGCTTATCAATGTCAGAAATGACATTTCCGCACCAGCTTGCAAGGATAATGCTTTTGGAGCAGGTCTACAGGGCGTTTCAGATAAATGCTAATACTAGGTATCATAAGTGAATTTCGGATATGACAGAACCGCCGCAACCAAACTCGGTTGCGGCGGTAATTTTTATCTTATTAATTATTCTTGCTGTAATACTTAGTCTGCTTATCGTAGACAACTTTCGGCGTGTAACGCTTTATTGCCTTGTTGTTTACCTTGATGTCAAGCTTTTCTACCCAGCTTGTTAATTTCTTCTGAAATTCATCGCTCTTCATTTCTTTTAGAATATCTTCATGTTTGTCCTTGGCATATTCTGTATCTCTTTCCTTAATATCGCCCTTGATAAGAATGTAATATGCGTTATCGTCCTCATAAGCTGTTGCAACGTCTGTGCTCATACCGCTTACTTCTTTGAGTATCTTGCCGTTTGTGGTGTCCTTCTGAGAATCGTCCATAGCACCGTAGTTCATCATTTTCTCATTTGCATATGGGTCAGGCTCTGATGATGAGCTGTCTGCGGAAGAATCTGTGTCTGACGCTGCTGTGCTTGAATCTGCTGTGCTGTCAGATACAGAAGATGTATCGTCGGAAGCTGTGGAGCTTGTGTCGCTCTCTGCTACAGAAGACGTGTCGTCAGAAGTCGTGCTGCTGTCTGAGGCTGATGAATCGCTGTCAGTGGCGGAGCTTTTCTTTGATGCAACATAGTCGTTGTACTCATCTATGATGCTATCAAAATCATCAAATGAAACTCCCTGAGCCTTTTCAAGGAACTCATCTCTTTTTGCCTTGGCTTCCTCATTTGCAGCGTCTGCTGAGTCTGTAGAAGAATCGGTGGCTGATGATGAAGAATCAGTTGATGCTTTAGTTTTTGCAAAGGAAATGGATTTATATCTCAGGTAGTTATCATCAAGATACTTCACCATTTCATCGTCTGAAACAGCTTCCTCGCCGCCCTCTGCATAGTAGTGATCAAAAAGCTCTTCCCTCATTTTCGAGCCTTTGAGTGCAAGCTTTACAGATTCCTTTGAGATACCCTCTGACTCGTAAAACTCGCCCTGAGAATCCCATGTGCTGCTTATGCTGTCATTAATGGACTTTATATCCTCATCTGAAAGAGTAAGTCCAAGCTCGTTGAACTTGTCAACTACAGCCGCATACTCCTTAGTTGCAGTGAGAGCATAGTCTGAAAGATACTCGTCAAATGCCTTTCCGTCTACCTTCTGATCGAAATAGTCCTTTTTGATGCCTTTCTGATAATACATCATCGTCATTTGATATGACATTTCTGTAAGCTCATTATAAATGTAGATTCCTGCGTTTATCTTGCTGTCACCTACTGTCATTACATAGCTTGTGTCCGAGCAAGCGGTAAGGCTCGCAGTACAAAGCAATGCGGCAGTAAGAGCAGCCGTTATTTTTTTAGCTTTAGCCATTTTATTATCCATTTCCTTTCCGAAAAAATCGTCTTACTAACAGGCAGAAAACCGCCTTAACTTTTACATTATACTACATTTGAGCCTATAAGTCAAGTGGATACGGCTCTCTTACACGCAAAAAACGGACGATCACTGACCGTCCGTTGTAATTCACTGATATTTTATCTATTGCTATTTCCTATTTTTATGTCTTTCCAATTTACTTGCGTACATTATCTTATCCGCCTGTGTAAACATATCTTCAAGCTCGTGGATATCTGTTATATGTTTACAAATACCGCCTATACTAACGCTGACCTCAAACTCGTTACCTGCAAACCTGTTATATACCCTAAGCCGGTCGTTGACCCTTGCAGAAAATCGTTCAGGATAGTTGTCGTTATAGTCGTTACAGCCTATCACCACAAACTCATCGCCGCCTACCCTTGCACATATTTCATGATTTTTTGTTGATGCCAAAACTGCGTCTGCGATCGCTTTTATTGCAATATCACCGCAGTTATGGCCAAAATTATCATTTATCTTTTTAAGGCAGTCCAGATCACAGACAGCGATAAAAGCCTTATTTTTCGGATCTGACATTCTGTCAATAACAAACTGGATATTTTTTTCAATGCCTATTCTCGAATAAACACCTGTCATAGCGTCACGGACTGCAAGATTGGCTATGGAGTTTTGTATCCGCATTGATTCCAGAGCATTGCTTACATGATTTGTCCAATTACGATAAGTGATATCTATCGTTTTTATTTCGTCACCGTAAGACAATATAGCATAACCATAGCACCGATCTATAAAATGTACCGGAGTAATAAAGAATGCACAAGGGCTTTCACGCTCTTCATCCAGATCAGGAAATATCTCTTTGAGTTCAAAAGGATTATGGAGAGTTCTGCTTTTGCCGTCAACGTTTCTTATATAAAGCACCATATTTTCTGTATATTCCTTTGGAACAGCGGATATCTCACCGACTATCTCATGCTCTCCAAGGCAATCCTCATTAAGGCAGAGATAATACCTCTTCTGACCAATGATAAGATAGAGAAAATATTGTATCCTGGCCATCAGATCATCGGGATCTTTAGAGCAAGCCATTATATCGGTCATACTGCTGTCCAAAAAGTCATGATAATTCATCTTGTTCTGAGATGATAAAAGATCACGCTTTGTATAGCTATAATCCTCATGACAGCCGCAGGAAGCACCTATCTCCACCTTGCCGCCGTCCTCTATAAGACCCTGCGGTTCAACACCTTTGATCCTTGCCTCAATGGTCATTACTGCGTTCACACCAGTTTCAAAGATCGGCGGTGAGCAAGAGGTTATAGCCGGCACGCAATGGATAGCCTCGTCTATTGCGTCATAACCTGCAACTATCATATCCTCAGGCACGCTCAAACCGTTTTTCTGATATTCATGAACAACGCCTATGGCCATATAATCACCGCAGCAAACGATAGCGTCAGGTTTTTTACGTCTGCCATAAATGATATTATTTGCCACCTCTGCCGCTTTATCATACCAGAAGCCTCCGTCAAAGCAGACAAAGTCCGGATCATACTCTATGCCATGCTTTTCAAGGGCACGCTTATATCCCGCAAGCCGTTCACGAGTGGTGGCAGTCTCCAGCGGACCGCTCAAAAAAAGTATCTTCCTGCATCCATGGACCTCGATAAGATGTTCTGTCAATTGCATAAAGGGTTTTTCGTCACGGGTATAAATACTTTCATAGTCCTTATAGCTTCCATCTATAAAAACCACAGGAACATGACATTTCTCATCTATATCCCTGCATATTTTGTCAAAAAGCCCAGGCATTTTCAACGTATCTGCCAGAACGATGACGCCATCGAGCTTATCATAATTTATAGCGTCATATATCTGCATTTCTCCAACAGACACTGCTTTTAAGAATGACTCTTTGACAAAGCTTGTGAAGATAAGCACATCATAGTCAAGCTGAAAAGCCTTTGTCATTACGCCTTTCAGCAATCTTTCCTGATAATAGCTTTCTGCCTCAGACAATATCACTCCAATGCGTTTTCTTCCCAAAATGTCTCACCTTCTCTATAATGTCGCATTTAGATGCACTACGCCCTACCTTTGTTCAGATATTATACCACGTTTGGTTTGATTTGTCAAAGTTGTTTTGTGAATTTTCGTAAATATTTTAACGACTTTTTTATTTTTGTGATAAAATTATTAAGCTATTTTCAATATTACCAATACCATTTGTTTAATTAAATTTGTTACAAATAGACTAAACAATTCACTTAATCGTTTTCCAAATTGCGAAAATTTTCGGTAGCATGTTCATATAGACAACAAAATAAAAACTTTCAAGAATATTGTTAATAAATAAAACATCACAGAGAGATCTTTTTTCACACGGTAATATTGAGCAAGAAAAGAACAAAAAAAGTTTCAAAAATGTCTTGACAAGTAAAAGATCATATGGTATAATATTAAAGTCGCTTGGATAGTGTGACAAATATGAAAATAATAAACTGGAGAAGTCGCCTAGCCCGGTTTATGGCGCACGACTGGAACTCGTGTATGGGTTAATAGCTCATCGAGGGTTCGAATCCCTCCTTCTCCGCCATAAGTCCACCGTAATTTTGATAGAATTGCGGTGAATTTTTATGCTATAATGAGTTAGACAAATCGGAATTTATGGAGAAAAATGAAGTATGGAACTGTGGGACGCTTATGATAGAGATTTCAAAAAGATTCAAGGTGTAACTCTGGTTCGAGGAGAGGCAATTCCGGAAGGTTTTTTTCATTTGGTCTGTGAAATAATCGTTAGACATATAGATGGAAGTTATCTCATCATGCAAAGGGATAAAAGAAAGCATTTGGGCGGAATGTGGGAGGCTACAGCGGGTGGTTCTGCTTTACAAGGTGAAGCCCCTGTAACCTGTGCCGCTAGAGAACTTCATGAAGAAACGGGAATTACCTCCGATAATTTAGTGGAAATAGGAAGGGTGCTCCACCACAACCATAAATCGTTTTATGTGGAGTATCTTTGCATTACGGATATAGATAAGGATAGTATCGTTTTGCAAGAAGGAGAAACATCTAATTATAAATGGATTACGGCTGATAGATTGCTAAAACTGTCCAGGGATGAGTTGGCAACGCAGCGTATTCTAAATTTCATTGAAGAACTTAATTTATAAATTCTGGTTTGACGTGGAGTGGCAGTGGAGTTGTCAAAAACAATGCACCCCCTCAAATCGAGAACTGCACCCCCCCTCTGAACCGAAGTTGCACCCCCTTTGATGGTTTCTATCAAAATTACGGTTCTTTGCCAAAAAATCTCGTAAACACGTTGTTTGCGAGACTTTTTATTTTCTAAAGATATGACACGCAAAAAACTTCATAAAGCAAAAAATCGGACAGCCCGAAGACTGTCCGATTGAATGTTTTGTGATTATTCTATGGTCGTGATGTCGCTTCCGAACCAAGTTGTTGATATCTCAGCAAGCTTGCCGTCCTGCTTCATTTCGTGAAGGATCTCCTCGATCTTGTCGCAAAGTGCCTGATCACCAAGTCTGAAGCCGATAGCGTACTCCTCTGGGTCAAGGCCGTCAGGAAGCACCTTGTAATCCTTGCCTGATGTGGATATCTCGTAGTTTGCAACTACTGAGTCAAGGAACGCTGCGTCTACCATGTTAAGCTCCAACTGCTGGAGGGCTTCAACATTTGTTGCAAGCTCTGTTGTTGTCGCACCATTTGCTACAACGTCAGATGCAAGAAGTGTTTCCTGTGCTGTTGAGCCGTTCTGTACGGCAATGTTCTTGCCTGCAAGATCAGCCTGTGAAGCAACGTCGCTTGAGCCGTTTACAACGAACACCATTTCATTCTTCATGTAAGGCTCGCTCATGAGCATTACTTTCTTTCTCTCATCGCTGACAGAAAGGCCGTTCCAGATACAATCTATTGTGCCTGCATTAAGGTCCTGCTCCTTTGTATCCCAGTTTACAGAGTAAGTTTCAAGCTCTACACCAAGTCTTGAGCAAACTTCCTTTGCAACGTCGATATCAAAGCCTACGATGTTGTCGTTCTCGTCTGTGTAGCCCATTGGCTTGAATGTTGGGTCAAGACCAAGCACAAGCTTGCCTGAGTCAAGAACCTTCTGAAGTGAGTTATCCTCGCCTGTTGCAGCGGCTGTGCTGTTTGCACCTGCTGATGATGAAGAATCAGATGTGCTTCCGCAGCCTACAGCCAAAAGCATCATGGCAGCAGCGGAAAGTGATGCGATAGTCTTAAAAATAGATCTTTTCATTATTAACTTCCTTTCGGGTATCTTCAAAATACCATTTCATACGTTTTAACACTTTAATATAATAACATATTATAACGTCACTGTCAATTATCATTATTGCCCAAACCTTTGCAGGCTGTGGGTGCTTTTTCATAGAAAATGACCGCAGATAGGCGAAATCAGCACTTACCAAGCTTTTTCGCTCTTTCCATGAACCTTGCATACTTGCCTATTACCGCTTCTCCCTGTGTGATACCTGCATTTTTCAGTATCTCCAAAGGCTTTTCGGGATAGTCAGCTGTGTATTCAAGCTCCAACTCATAGTCTGTCAAGCCGAGATATTCGCTTTTGTCAAGGCATATTTCAACATGGTCAAAATCCGTGCAAAGCTTTCGCTGTGTATTCAAAGAGCCTGCAAGGTCAGCGGCAGGAAAATCTCTCCCCACAAGCTGTGAAAGCTCCTGTGCGGTGAGCTTTTCAGGCAGGCTGTCAAGCTGTTGTTCATACTCTTTTTTCACATGAAGTGCACCGTTTTCGGAGATAGGTGCTTTAAGTTGCAAAAAAAATTTTTCGCCTATCTGCCTGACACGGATACTTGTCATGCCTGAATCTCTTTGCGGGATATAATAAAAATTGGTCTGCTCGATTATTTTGCCCCACTGAAAAAGCTTTTCAGCGGTCTTGTACTGCTCCTGTGTGAGAGAAATTTTTATCTCACGTTCTATATTTTCGCTCATGGTAGCCTCCTGAATATATTATCATTTTACTATATTATAGCAGTATCATGCCCTAAAGTCAACTGGCGTAAAAGGTTGACAAAATCCCATAAAAATAGTAGAATTTAAGTATATGATTTTAAGGAGAGTTTGAGATGTCAAGAATATTGACGCCACAGCAGAAGATAGAGCGGAGCATTGTGACTGATTTTCGCAGAGATATATGGAACAAGTTCGTAATGGGATATGAGCGTTACGATATGATAAAGCCGGGGGACAAAATAGCGGTGTGCATATCAGGTGGAAAGGATTCTATGCTCCTTGCTAAGTGTATGCAGCATTTGCAGAAATATCAGGGCATGGATATCGGGCTGGAGTTTATTGTAATGAACCCCGGTTACAGCGACGCAAACAGGCAGAGAATAATCGACAATGCGGCGCTTATGGGAATACCCATAAAGATGTTTGAGACGAAAGTTTTTGACATTGCATACAACACAAAACGCAACCCATGCTATTTGTGTGCAAGAATGAGACGTGGCTGGCTTTACAAATTTGCGCAGGATCTTGGGTGCAACAAGATAGCTTTGGGACATCATTTTGATGATGTTATAGAAACCATACTCATGAGCATGGTATACGGAGGACAGATTCAGACTATGATGCCGAAGCTACACTCGAGGAACTACGCAGGCATGGAGCTTATCAGACCACTGTACATGGTGAAAGAGGCGGACATTATCCGCTGGGTGGAGCAGAACGATCTGCATTTTATCCGCTGTGCCTGCCGTTTCACTGAGAGCTACGAGGGGTCAGAGAAAAAGGGTGAGGTATCAAAGCGGCAAGAAATGAAGGAGCTTATAGCAAAGTTTCGTGCCACCAATCCCAACATTGAAAACAATATTTTCAAGAGCGTTTATAACGTCAATCTGCGCACTGTGATACAATACGAATACAAGGGCAAGAAGTACAATTTTATGGACACATATGATGATTACGACCCAAGCGTTCAGGCAGATGACGATGATGATGAGGGGATAGAGTAAAACAGAGCAAAAAAATTGTGAAAAGGGCTTGACAAAGCGGCAGAGATAGTGTATAATATATTACTGTAATTGGTTTGCTGCTATGGCTCAGTAGGTAGAGCACGTCCTTGGTAAGGACGAGGTCACCGGTTCAAGCCCGGTTAGCAGCTCCATATTGGTGAGACCAAATGGATACTCACCTTAAAAAGCCCGTATTTACGGGCTTTTTTCATGCTTTTTAACCGGAAATTTTAAGGTGAAAACCGTGGATGCTTTTTCACGATTTTAGCCGACCTGAAGGATTTTAACCCTCGACAACTGCATATTGTCAAACAAATCGGAAGGCTTTGGGCAGATTTTGCTCTTAACTTGCCGATTTTTTATAAAAAAACTTTCACAAAGTTTTCAAGACCGTTTTGTCTAATATCACGAAATGTGATCAACGACAAAACGGTCTTTTTTTATTTCTCAAGGAAGGTCGTGATACCCATGTGGCAGCTTGGTTTTGTCAATATCACTTGACACATTTTATTCGAACAAGAATTATGCAGCGAGAAAGATATGATCATAGTAGAGCTTTCTTCGAACTGCCGGAGGCAGCCCACCGTTGGCGGTGCAGATTCTTCTGTTAGCCCAGTAACT
>OCHD01002293.1_pt1 | contig 10736 bp, 6 predicted proteins | sample 1538481 | NCBI WGS metagenome assembly OCHD01 (sample SAMN04571699, study PRJEB22368) | human gut metagenome | biome: human gut; material: stool | host: Homo sapiens | place: Luxembourg | collected 2012-09-07
GTGTATACTCCCCGTTGGGCTCATTGTGACGATAATCATGCCTGGATAGAGGTTTGGACCGACGGGCAATGGAAATATTTGGGAGCTTGTGAGCCGGAGCCCCGTTTGGATATTGCTTGGTTTACTGCTCCGGTACGCCGGGGATTGTACATAGAAGCCCGGGTTTTCGGAAAATATAAGTCGGACGAGGAGATTACTGCGATGAACGCAAATCTGACGGCAGTGAATGTGACAAGCCATTATACTGATGTAAAAAAAGCTGTGATTCGGGTAGTCGATTCGGCGGGCCGACCGGTAGAGGGCGCTAGCGTGGAGTATAAAATATACAATTATGGGGAATATTATCCGGCTGTCACATTGACTACCGATAAGCAAGGGATTTCCTCCTTGACGGTGGGACAGGGAGATTGGATAATCTGGGCTTCCAAAGACGGAAAATTCGGTTTCGGAGAATTGGAAGCTGCTCATCGGGATACGTTGAAAATTGTAATGGATAAAGGGGGAAACGAAAAAGAACAGTATGCTTATCATATAATTCCTCCGGTTGAAAAAGAATATCAGGCTTTGGTCAAGGATGAAGAGCGGGCAGAAAATGACCGGCGTTTTATGCGGGAAGATTCTATCCGGAATGCTTATATTGCTACTTTTATGACTGAAGATGCGGCTCAGGAAAAGGCAAAAGCCTGGGGATACCCTTTTAAATCCTTTTTCCGTTATATACAGGCTGCCAGGGGGAACTATGCGGTCGTTCTTCGTTTTCTGGAGGGGGAAAGCGGAAAGGGAGAAGAGAGAAAAGCTGTGGCGATGGAGCTGTTGGATGTTTTACCGGAAAAAGATTTGCAGGATATCACGGTCGATATTCTCGAAGATCAGTTGGAAGGGGCTTTTGTATATGCTTCCCATCCCCGTTGCCCCGAATATAAGACCCGGGAGTATAGGAACCTGTACCGGGAGTATATTTTAAATCCCCGGATAAAAAACGAATTTATCTCGGCTTACCGAAAGGTGTTATCGGCTTATTTAAATCGGGAAAGTATTCGTACGCCCGAAGAATTGCTCCGGAAAATGGAGGAAATAAAAGTGTTGGATAGTATAAATACGATCAATATCTTAACACCTCCTGCCGGTGTATTGAAGACGATGATAACTGATACACGCTCCAAGGAGCAATTCTTCGTAGCTGCTTGTCGTACCATGGGAATAGCTGCCCGTTTAAATCCGGTGGATGGGAAACCGGAATACAGGGTAGACGATCATTGGAAACCGGTCAGTTTTGTTGCTCAGCAAACAGCAGGGCCAAAGGGAGAACTGATGGTTGTTTATAAAGGAAAAGCCGTAAAAGATCCGGCTTATTATACGCATTTTACTCTTTCCAGAATCAAAGATGGTAAGGCCCGTTTATTGGATCTGGGCAGTAATGCGCAGGTCGATATGGGCGGTGGTGCTACTTACAGTACAATCTTCCGTTCTCCGGTGGCCTTGGAAGAAGGATCCTACATTTTAGTGAGCGGTAACCGTAAAAGTGATGGTTCTGTTTTGTCCAATATGTTGACCTTCCAGATAAAAGCCGGTAAATGTACTCGGGTGAATCTGGTTTTACAGGAAGTACAAGAGACTTTAACCGTGTTGGGGGATATTGATACGAGAATGAAATATATACCGGAGAGCAAAGAAAAACCGGTAAGAATAGAATTGCCTCGCAAAGGCTATACAGCTCTTGCTTTGATCGGAGTAAATCAGGAACCGACGAATCATTTGATAAGGGATATGAGCGGAATGAAGGCGGATTTCGAAGCGAAAGGGATCCCGATGGTATTTCTTTTCCCCGATTTACCTCAACTGGAAAAGTTTTCCCGTTCTGATTTCCGGCCCTTACCCGTAAACATGCATATTGGATACGATTATCAGGGAAAAGTGGCCGGGATGTTAAAAGAAAGATTGGGTATAAAGAACGGGGATAACTTACCGATTATTGTAATGGTGAATAAAAAAGGAGAAGTTGTTTTCCTTTCCCAGGGATACCGGGTTGGTTTAGGAAATCAGATTTTGAGGTTTATGAATTTATAAATCTAACATATTCCGGAAGTCTGGGGAAAGGAGCGGGATACGGATTTATAAATGATATTTTAATTCGAATGCCCGGAAAGTATGGAGGTAAGAGAGAACTTTCCGGGCATTTTTATTTCATCGTTTTTCGGAAAAAATGCTGTACCTTTGTTGTATGACAATAGGTGCGGGTTTATTATGGAAACGAATGTGCAATTGGAATTAGCGTATAATTTTCTGCAATATACGGGAGTAAATGTCTTTTTGACGGGAAAAGCCGGTACGGGGAAAACGACTTTTTTACATCGATTGAAAAGATTGTCTCCTAAGCGGATGATTGTGCTCGCTCCTACCGGAGTTGCTGCTATTAATGCCGGGGGGGTAACAATTCATTCTTTTTTTCAACTTCCTTTCGGTCCTTATAGAGCACCCCTTACGAATAAATTGCCGGAGACGAAAGAGCGTTTTACCAACAAATTCAGTAAAGAGAAAATCGATATTATTCGTAGTCTGGATTTATTGGTGATTGACGAGATTAGTATGGTCAGAGCGGATTTGCTGGATGCTGTTCACGATGTCCTGTGCCGCTACAGAGATAAAACTCGTCCTTTCGGAGGGGTGCAATTATTGATGATAGGGGATTTACAGCAATTGGCACCTATTGTAAAGGAGGAAGAATGGAGTTTATTAAGGACCTATTATAAGTCGCCTTTCTTTTTCAACAGCCTGGCTTTGCAGCAAACCTCTTATGTGAGCATTGAATTAACTCAGGTTTACCGGCAATGTGATGGGGAGTTTATACGCTTATTGAATGCAATACGGGGAAACTGTGCTGATCAGACGGTTTTCGATTTACTGAATCGTCGTTATATACCTGGTTTTAAGTCCGGAAAAGAAGAAGGATATATTACGCTTACGACTCACAATGCCCAGGCTCAGTTGATCAATAGCCGGGAACTGGAAGAGATCCCGGCATCTGCTTATTCCTTTCTGGCAGAAGTAAAAGATAATTTTCCGGCTTATGCTTTTCCTACGGAGGAACGTTTAGTATTGAAAAAAGGAGCTCAGGTCATGTTTGTGAAGAATGATTCTTCTCCGGAGAAGCGTTATTACAATGGGAAAATCGGTAAAATTACAGAAATAGGCGCGGAACGGATCCGGGTAAAATGTGCAGATGACCGGGAGGAAATAGAAGTAGGAAAAGAGGAATGGACCAATACAAAATATACGATTGATCCGGAGACGAAAGAAATTACTGAAACGATAGAAGGGGTTTTCCGGCAATATCCTTTAAAAACGGCTTGGGCCATTACAATTCATAAAAGTCAGGGATTAACTTTTGAACGGGCCATTATTGACGCTGGAGCTGCTTTTACGTACGGACAGGTTTATGTTGCCCTTAGTCGCTGTAAAACCTTGGAAGGATTGGTGCTGAGTTCTCCTTTGAAAAACAATGTTTTGATCAGCGACCGGACGGTGGAAAGTTTTACCGAAAGGGTGGAGAAGAGTCAACCGGATGCGATTGATTTGGAAAAGGCCCGTCTTCAATATTATACGGAATTGGTGACGGATTTATTCGATTTTATGCTTTTGTGGAAGCGTTTACAGAGAGTTGCTTGGGTTTTCGGAGAACATTTGGGTAAATTGTATCCCGAATGGACTGCTCGTTATCGTCAGGCCAGGGAAAATTGTTTTTCGGAAATCGTCTCTGTCGGTGAGAAATTTAAAATACAGTTGACACGGTTGATTGCAGCCAGTGAAAATGCCGAGCAGGATAAACGGATCAGGGAAAGAATTAGTAAAGGAGTGATTTATTTTTCCGAAAAATTACAGACGATCGTATTGGATTTGTTGGAAAATTCCGTTTTAGAAATAGATAATAAAGAAGTACGTAAAATCGCCGAGGAAGCTTTGGGGCGTTTGCAACAGGAAGCTGCTGTCAAGCAGGAGACTTTGACCGCTGCGGAAAATGGTTTTTCTGTGAAAAGCTATCTGGCGGCGCGTTCCCGGGCAATGCTGGAAAAACCTAGGATAAAAATGCGGAAGAGTACCGATAAAATAGATATTTCCGCAGATATCGGGCATCCTGAATTATACAATCGTTTACGGCATTGGCGGAAAGAGGAGGCGGACAGGCTGAAATTGCCGGTTTATACCATTATGCAACAGAAAGCGCTTTTGGGAGTAGCCAATACCTTACCGACGAGTGGAAAAGAATTATTAAAAATTCCGGGTATCGGAAAAAAGGTAATGGAAAAATACGGGAAAAAACTATTGGAAATTGTAGATGAATTCAGGTTGGGTATAAACGAGCCGGAGTAAGATATTGAACTTTTTGTATAAGATACCGTATATTAAGGGTAATTACAAATTTACAACCTTTAATATTGAGAATATGAATTATGGTATCAGTGTTTTATTCCGGGCAATTCCGGTAGTAATGGCCTTCATTTGTTTTTTTCTGGGAGGTTTTATTTTTTTATATGGAAATGATGCCGCAAGGGACGTAGCGGGTCCTGTGGTATTCTTTTTAGGGGCCATATGTTTGGCTTTGTACGCTACGGCAGCTACCATTATCCGTCAATTGATTCATAAATTTCACCCTTTCCTCAAGTACCTTATTCCGGGTTTTGGATATTTGGTGGCATTAGTGACGATTGGCTGTGGAATATGGATTTTCAGTCAGGGTACTTCCGGTTTTATTGTCTCCGGGCATGTGGTATGCGGAGTGGGATTGATTACATGTTGTGTCTCAACGGCTGCAACTTCTTCTACAAAATTTTATTTGATTCCTCAGAATTCGAGTTCCGGGAGTTTGGCTTTGAATAAAGAAGGTTTTTCAGGATTTACTGAAAAAATTCTGATTCTGTTGACAGTCATCTTTTCTATTATCGCTTGGGTTTGGTGTATTATTTTGCTTTCTCGTATAGCAGAAGGGGCAGAATATTTTGTTGCCGGTACGGTAATGGGTGGCCTGGCTTGTATTTGTAGCAGTCTGATAGCCCTTGTGGCCAGTATTTCCCGGCAGATTCGCAACGATTACGGAGAAAAAGATCGTAGTTTTTGGCCGAAATTAGTTTTTTTCTTTGGTACAGTCTGTATTCTTTGGGGATTGGTCGTTATTTTGACGATGATCGGAAATGTAGCAAACACAACTGGATTTATAATGATTGGCTTGGGATTGGTCTGTTTTAGTATTTCCAGTAAAGTATTGTTGTTAGCTAAAGTTTGGAGACAAGGATACGCCTTGGCGAACCGGATTCCCTTGATTCCTGTGATTACGGCACTTTTGTGTTTATTTATGGGGGCTTTTCTCTTTGAGGAAGGTATTCTGGATAATGCTTTTTTTGTACCGGCACGGGTATTGGTTGGCTTGGGAGCCATTTGCTTCTGTCTTTTCTCTATAGTGAGTATATTGGAGAGCGGAACTTCAAAAAAATAGAGGAAAAGCTTGTTCCCTTTTAGGAGTGAATACATACTTTTTATTTACGGAGTAAAGGGTTCCTATCAGGCAACACAAAATTGATAAATCAACAGAAGGAAATAATTACACATTAGGGACGTGCCCTAATGTGTAAAATCAGAGAGATTCGGATAAAATCGATGGGGGAACTTAAAATAGCAAAAAAGGTCTGTCCCTCTGGAGCTTTTATTTTTCTCCTTTAAGCTCCCCAACCGGTCGTGTTCCAATTAACCGGCACATATTCCACCCATCTTTCGCCTTTTGCATTTGTCCGGATAATGCTTTTCTTTTGGGCCCTATGCAATCCGCTCATATTTGATACAAGAGGAGTCAGCAGGAATAGGACAGCAAAGGCACAAATCAGCAGGATAAATCCCATTGTGAAAATGAGGGATGTCAGATAGATCAAAACGATCATGGTGAGTGGGACATAAACGATCATCAGGCAGCAAAGCAGAGGGTGTTTGTAAGTCTGGACGATAACGAGCACCGTTTGTACCAATATCGCTAATCCATAGAGAATCCCACTTCCTTGTTCCAGGATAGGCTGGATATGCCGGAGTTGTTCGTTGTTTACCACGAACGACAATACTATGAATGTAATGAAAATCAAACCGATCAGTATCAAAGGGGACAGGTAAAGGAGGGGCATTTTTAACTCCAGCATTTCTTTGAAGGTGGCAGTAGAAAAATAAAATGCAGCCAGTACAAATAAAGTGGATATTAGCAGGACAAAGAAATAGAGGATTTTATCCCAAGAAAAACTGAACGTGGCGAAAGCATGTACACAACTATATTGCGGGTCGTCTAGGGCTGCATATAGCAGTAAGGCAAATTCCCAGCCAATCAGAATCAACCACCAGATGGTCATGGAAAGACGGTTAAACCAACCTTTTTTAACGATCAGTAAAACCATAATCAGAGAGAGCAAGGTTAGGCCACACCGTCCAGAGTGCCCCGCGAATACCTTTCCAAGTAGATTGGGAGATTTTCTGACTCAATGGCAAGAGCGGATTCAGACGCGCATATTGATGGGTAGTCGAGTCCTTTGTAGAGAGGATTGTTTCTTTTGTCTGCTTAGCTCCGGAGGGATGATTTTTTGCATCACCCATCGATGGGAGAAGGAAAAAAAGTGTGAGGAGAAAGAAAAATACTTTTGTTGACATAGGTATCAATTTAGGTGTTTTTACAAATATACTCATTTATATGCAAAAAGAAACAAAAATGTTTATTTTGTCATATTTTTGCATATAGAGGAAGTTGATGTTGTGAATTTTTTCGGTTAAGGTTTTCCCTTATAGTCGTCAAATTATCTGAGGGAGAAACATATCGGGGGATAAAAAAGTAACTGATTCGTGGAAAAGAGGATAAGTAATAAGAAGGGCTTACACTTCTGTAGAGAGGAGGAATATCGGGAATACAGAATGATTAAATTCTCTCAGGGGAATACCCCTTGGAAAAAAATACTTCTCGTTGTGAACCTCATACTTTCCTGACACCAACAACGGATCTGATTTTGGAAATTGTTGCTGTAATCGGCTTTTATGCCGAAGAAAGCGGGTCGTCGTAAGAAAAATGCGATTTATTTTCTGGGTAAAAAACGAGGTGAAACAGACATCCTTTTGTTCTGGACACTACCTTCCCCCGTCTCCGGAAACTATTAAAAAAAATAAGGGAAAAGCTTATTTCCCTTTTAGGGGTAAATCCTTATCTTTGCAAAAAGATAAGGATTTTTGGTTATGGAAAATAAGCCTTTGGCAGAACGGATGCGTCCGAAAACGTTGGATGATTATATCGGACAGAAACATTTGGTGGGAGAAGGAAAAGTTCTGCGTAAAATGATAGAATCAGGGGTAGTCTCTTCTTTTATTCTGTGGGGACCTCCGGGGGTGGGGAAGACGACTTTAGCCATGATTATTGCAGAGCAGTTGGAGAGGCCTTTTTACGTATTGAGTGCCGTCAGTTCCGGTGTCAAGGATGTGAGGGAAGTCATCCAGAAAGCTGAAAGCCAGCGTTTTTTCAATACGCCTAATCCTATTTTGTTTATAGATGAAATACATCGATTTTCCAAAGCCCAGCAAGATTCTTTACTGGCGGCTGTAGAAAAAGGAACGGTGACATTGATTGGTGCTACTACGGAAAATCCTTCCTTTGAAGTGATTTCTCCGCTTTTATCGCGCTGTCAGGTTTATGTACTGAAAGCTCAGGAGAAAGCGGATCTGGAAGAATTGATCGATAAGGCCTTGACAAAAGATTTTTATCTGAAAGAGAAAAATATTCTGGTGAAGGAGAAAGAAGCTTTAATCTCTTTTAGCGGAGGGGATGCCCGAAAGCTACTGAATATTCTGGAATTGGTTGTAAATGCTCAGACGGGCGACCCAATTGTCGTGGACAATGAGACGGTACGGAAAGAACTTCAGGAAAACCCATTGATGTATGATAAAGACGGGGAACAGCATTACGATATTATTTCCGCCATGATAAAATCTATCCGGGGAAGCGATCCGAATGCGGCTCTTTATTATATGGCCAGAATGCTGGAGGGAGGGGAGGATCCTAAATTTATTGCCCGGCGTTTAATTATCTCTGCTTCGGAAGATATCGGATTGGCTAATCCGAATGCCATGTTAATTGCCAATGCTTGTTTTGAAGCTGTACATAAAATTGGAATGCCGGAGGCCCGGATTCCTTTGGCTGAATGTTTGATTTATCTGGCTACTTCTCCTAAAAGTAATTCAGCTTATCTGGCTATTAATCGGGCGATGGAGGTGGTAAAAAAGACAGCTAATGTCGCTGTTCCCCTTTATTTGAGAAATGCGCCGACCAAGTTGATGAAAGAGTTAAATTACGGAAAAGATTATAAATATGCACATGATTTTCCCGGGAATTTTGTCGATCAGGAATACATGCCGGAAGAGCTGAAAAATACAGTATTTTATTATCCCCAAAACAATGCGCAGGAAATAAAGATTTTCGAACGGTTGAAAAATTGGTGGAAGCGAAAGTATAAATGAGGATAGTTCCGTACCCAAGAGGGCGGAGTAAAAAATGGTGTGGATATGCAGCAGAAACAAAAAATTTTGAAGGAATAATTTAAGCTAAATCATATGAAATTAATCGAGGAAATTAAGAATTCGGAAATGTTCTTTTTATTAGCAGGACCTTGTGTGATTGAGGGGGAGGAAATGGCGTTGCGGATAGCGGAACACATAAAGGGAATAACAGACCGTTTGAAAATACCTTATGTATTTAAAGGGTCTTTTAAAAAAGCGAATCGCTCGCGTTTGGATTCTTTTACCGGTATAGGAGATGAGAAGGCTCTGAAGATATTGTCGAAGGTGAGAAAAGAATTCGGAATTCCGGTTGTGACGGATATTCATTCTCCGGAAGATGCTCTAAAAGCTGCAGAGTATGTGGATGTATTGCAAATACCTGCTTTCTTATGCCGCCAGACGGATTTATTGGTGGCTGCCGCTAAAACCGGAAAAGTAGTCAATGTAAAGAAAGGACAATTTCTTTCTCCTGAAGCGATGCGTTTTACTGTGGAGAAAGTGAGGGAGTCGCAGAATCCGAATGTGATGGTGACGGAGCGGGGGACTACTTTCGGTTATCAGGATTTAGTAGTGGATTACCGGGGGATACGGATTATGCAACAAGAATGCCGTTGTCCCGTGGTTTTGGATGTAACCCATTCTCTTCAACAGCCGAATCAGAGTAGTGGGGTGACAGGAGGACAACCGGAATTGATAGAAACGATAGCTAAGGCGGGTATAGCCGTCGGAGCGGATGGTATATTTATCGAAACCCATATGGAACCTGCCCAGGCAAAATCAGACGGTGCTAATATGTTGCGGTTGGACTTAGTGGAAGGGTTACTGGAAAAATTAGTGAGGATTCGGAAGGCTATTTTGTAAACCGTAAAAAAGTTTAAAAAACAAAATTTTTAGATAAAATAATTTATTAATCGTTTTCTTTGTAACATAAATCTCTGTATGGGAATAGTGAGAAACCTTTTGATAAATTATAGGACATGAGTATAAAGGCGATCGGGTTTGTTGGTATAGGACTGTTTCTTTCTTTTTTTTGTGCTTTGGGAAAAGAATCGTCTCCTTTCTTTTCTACAGACCGGAAAGAAAAGGATTCGCTTTTTGTAGGGAAGGGAACGCTTCCGGTCAGGTTACAGGGTATTGTAACGAACCGGAAGGGAGAGGCTTTACCGGGAGCTACGGTTTTAGAGAAAAAGACAGGGCGTGGGACGAGTACGGACATATATGGCCGTTTTGAATTAGATGTGGCTATGGGAAATGAGGTGGTTGTATCTTTTATAGGGTATGCTTCCCAGGCCTTTGTTTGTACGGACTCATCGGTTTTGCAAATTGTTTTAGAGGAAGAGTCGCTTTTATTGGAGGATATCTTGGTGACCGCTTTGGGGATTCGTAAAAAAGAGACTTCTCTGGTGTATGCTGCTACAGAAATTAAAGGGGACGAAATCGTAAGGGTCAAAGATCCGAATCTGATTGTTGCACTTATGGGGAAAATTGCCGGTATGCAGATTCATAAGAGTTCTTCCGGGCCGGGAGGATCGGCTCAGGTGTTGTTGAGAGGATCCCGTTCTGCGGCCGGAAATAATCAACCTTTATATGTGATAGATGGAGTGCCTATGTTAAATTCCGGAGGAGAACAACCATACACGGCTATCGGGGGAGTGGCTGACGGCGGAAACCGGGATGGAGGAGATGGTATCTCTAATTTAAATCCGGAAGATATAAAAAGTATAAGTATATTGAAAGGCGCTCCTGCAGCTGCCTTATATGGAACACAGGCGGCGAACGGAGTGATTCTGATTACTACTAAAAAAGGACAGGCGGGCAAGCAAGAGGTTACTTTTTCTTCTCATTTCCTGTTTGAAAAAGCGATATCTCTGCCGAAATTCCAGAATGCTTATGGGGTAAGTGATGGAATTGAGAGTTGGGGAGAACGAACGGTTACCAAAGCTTACGATCATGCCGGAGATTTTTTCCGCAGGGGGTATACCGCTATTCATACTTTTACGATTTCGGGGGGAAATGAGAAACAGCAGACATATTTCTCCTATGCGAATACGAGTTCGAAAGGGATTGTTCCGCATAATCGTTTGAGCCGTCATAATTTTAATCTCCGGGAGACAGCTGAATTTTATCAAGGACGGTTAAAGCTGGACGGGAATATCAGTTTGATCCGGCAGATG
>OCHD01002294.1_pt1 | contig 10734 bp, 10 predicted proteins | sample 1538481 | NCBI WGS metagenome assembly OCHD01 (sample SAMN04571699, study PRJEB22368) | human gut metagenome | biome: human gut; material: stool | host: Homo sapiens | place: Luxembourg | collected 2012-09-07
TCCGGCCGCCTGTGGGGGGCCGGACTGGACGTGACCGATCCGGAGCCCCTGCCGCCGGAGCACCCCCTCTGGCGCCAGCCCCGGGTCCTGATCACCCCCCACACCGCCGGCGGCGACCACCTGCCCGACACCGCCCGCCGCATTGCCGCCATTGCCCTGGACAACCTGGGCCGCTACCTGCGGGGGAAGCCCCTGCGCAACCAGGTACGCTGACTACCGCGTCGCCTGGCCGTATCAACTATTTGAATGTATAAAGATTTCTTACAATATGTTATCATATTGTTATCACACCTAAAAAGGGGGAGGCTATCGTGGCCGTCCATCGTGCAATGCGTTCCTGCCGCCTAGCAGATGATCTTTATCTAAAAGCCAAATATATTGCAACAACCGAAAAACGTTCTTTTAATAATTGGTTGGAAATCATTCTCCAAAAAGAAATCGCAGCTTACGAAAAGGAGAATGGACCGATTTTAGTTCAAACCGATGACCTTTATCAATAACTGTTTCTCTCTGCACATTTAAACCGTCGTTTTTGTGAAAGAGAGGTGTGTCAATGTCACCTCACATCGAACCGTGGCTTTTTAAAAAACCCGTCATGCTCTATGCCCTTGGCAATACCATTATCAAAAAAGATAATGGCAGTCGCATGATAAACGCCTATTTTGTAGAACCAGATGCCAAAATGACACAGCTATCCGATTTGAAGTCTCTCTTGTTGCCGCTGGGACTTCTTCCGATTCTAATTCCAGGGTATCTCTATCAAAATGGATGCCCCAAAGAGCCAGTTCAGACGTGGAGGGAGCACCCAGTTAAGATTGAAACTTTTTATCTTCAGAACTTACAGGAAGCTGCTATCCCTTATGAGATGCCCTTTGGAAAAATTTCTTCATGCCATGATAATCAAGATTTGATTCAGGCGGAATATTTTCATTTTCTTGATAAATCTCTTGAGTCAAAAAGATATTTAATTGCTTCAAGCGAAATTATCCGAACCTTCTTCGCACCCAATAGCAACCTCCTAAATTTTTTATATTCTGAAAAATTCATTTCAGATTATGTTACGTATCACCCATCCTCCGACTGCAAAAAACACGAGCTATTGCTGTCTGATGATACCCCAAAGTCTTTTAGGGGAGATTCTACTCTTCGTTGGCTATACTGGCTACTTTCCTCTGATTCTGCCTACACGGAGTGGAAATCCGTCAAGTCAGCATACCAAGCAAGACAGAGTTTCCAAGCAAAAATCCCATTTCCCCTGTCCGGTCAGTTAAGCTGCCGTGTAATTCCGTACAGGGATAAGTGGATGATTTTGAGCATTAAAGAGCTTAATTTAAAACTACCCAGTCATGATATTGAGGTACGCTCTTAGTTCTGCATCATCACCATCAAGATAGAAAAAGAACTGATCTGAATTATGATATATAAAATACGGTTCTTTAATATATGCAGGCCAAATAGGATAAAACTTTGTTGGATGTTCAGTTAAGAAAATTGCATACTTGAGAAAGAATTTGGCTGTTATCTCTGAAAACCGTTTGATTTGAATTTTGTAAAGATACCATGTCGCAAGTGAGCCTGTTTTTGTTCTCAGCACCTCGGAGACTTCGAGGCCTGTAGGAGGATATCCCAATGGTTTGGATTGTAGTAAATAGTAGGAATCACCAAAGTACGCTTTTGCCCCAGACGGTAGTATCTGCCCCGTCCTTTCATCAAAAAACGAACCCGATGAACTGATCCCAGGCACTTTTGAAGGCCAAAATTTAACCAAATCAGCGGCTGCATTTATATATTCGAGGTTGTATTCACGACTTGGCGTCTCTCCGATATTTAAAAATGTAGTCCCTCCTCGTTCGATGCGCTCAAAGGAATATTCATAGGCTTTGCCAGAATTCGTGGTTATTCTAATTTTATCGCACCGTGCTCCAGAATCGGGTGGGCAAAAAAAGCCCATTTGCAAAGCAAAGGATTCTTTTGCTACTGTGATCCGTAACGGCATCAGATGGCTATTGAGATTTCTAAGCCGCCGGCCATATAAGGGATCGAAATGAGCCTGGCGCTCATCACACTCTTTATTTGGAGAAGACGGATCATGACGAAAGTGTCGTACATTTACGCCCGGTGCCGTAAGCAAAACATTTTGCGCACATAGCTCGCAAACAAAGTAACCACTTTTGGCAGATGCGCCATTTGGATACATTTTACATGCACTCTCGAGACTGATTCGCTTATATCCGATGTCAGCGTCCCATACACATACATGTGATAAAGGCATACAGCTTCACCTCGTAAAAAATATACAAATGCATTATAGCAGAAAATAATTAAATCTGCAACTTTTCAACAATTTTCGAGCGTTAAGAATGGTAATACACTGTCGGATGACCTGTGAATGCATCAAATAGATTGCACTTTGATCTATTGTAAATTTCAGCAGCAAAAGAGCCGACGCAGGAATTTCCTGCGCCGGCTTCTTACATTAATTATTTATCATTTTTCTTCAAATATCGTACCTTCTTCGCCGCTTCCCAATGTATCGCCTCCGCGTTGATCGGCGGTAAAGGGTCACCCCAGGAAATAGGTGCGTCAGCTATCTTTACCTCGACAGGCAGCCCACCGAAGGGGCGCACGGCATTCGGAGTTGAGATACTCAAAAACGTATTTGGGCTGCCTTCAAAATGCAGGTGCAATTTTTGCCCGCACACGGCTTTCTCCCAGGGAATCCTGATTGTTCCCTGCCCACGGCCTTCTTGTACTACGATACCGTCACCTACGATAATCTGAGGAAAATGAAGTTCATAGAGCTTTTTGCAAAAGGGCGCCTTGTCCAGCTTCTGCGCAATGCGCCATAGTCGATCCATGTTACGGCTGTACTCAATGCGCTTTTTCGCACCATCCTTACCGGAGATCCTGTGGCCGAAAATATATTCTTTTTCCTCCAGCGACATGTCTGTACACGCCTGGATTACCGTTGCAAAATTCCGGCGCAAGATCCGCATGGGCGGGTGAGAATCCGATGGTGTCAAATTATCGGATTCGTCGAGCAAGAAAAAGCCTAACTGCTCGCTGGAAACTCCAAATTCTTTCAACAATTTGAAGGAAAAATTTGAATAATCAGACCCGCGGCACGGGTCCTTAAACTGATTTCCAAAACAGGCGATGGGTAATCCCCCGATATCCTTGTTCGCGCCCATGTTCTGCTGCACAAATTCCCTTCGCTTCTGCAAAGCATCCTCAATTTCAATGTGAACGGGGACGCACCTCAGTGCATTTTTCGTCTTTACCTGCTTACTATATTCCAATTTGTCATTCAAAATTTCATCAATTTTCAGGTAGTGACGGTCTGGATGATCTGGGAACGAGCGAAAATCATTCCACCGCAGTCCACGGCACTCCGCGGGGCGCATGCCAGTGTACAATGAGATCAAAATGCCGCAGAATCGACCATCCTCCAGCACATGTTCCGCCGCATACAGCGCCAGACGTCCCTGCTGCCCGATTGTCAAGGCTCGCGGGCAATTATCGCTCAGCTCCGCGTTTGCCACTGCCGGGACTAATATCCTCTGCATCATCAAAGTCGTAAGATTATTTGACTTTTCTCCCGCACGATTTTTTGAAAGAATGTTGTAAGCATGTCCGCATGTAGCGGCGTAGGAAAAGACGTCCCGCAATGACGAGATGATCGTCTTGACGGTGGCTTCTTGGTATTGGCATGCCTTGGCGACCTTGGAGACGGCGTGCAGAATATTTGCCGGAGTAATTTCGGAGATTGACATATCCAGATAGCTTGCAACCTTTTTGATGTAGTCATCGTATTGGCGCAGCGTCGCACAGTTTTCAAAACTGTATTGGTCTCCCTTCTGAATTGCCCAGCGACGATCTTTTGCGATAGAAATGCAGTGCTTTTCCCAATATTTATCCAGGGACATATCTTCGTCAGTTTTAAACACCATGTTAATTTTCCTCCAAATTCAGTTTTGTCGTAATGGAAATGCTGTCACTTGACTTAAAGTTGATAATCAGATCCTTTCCAGTCTCGAGGTTGCCATGCGAAATCTTACTGAGATCTACAGTCAAATCGCCGCTGATTCTACCACCAGGTGTAGCCACAATAGCGTGATCTTCACCACTGCGATTGATTTTGAAATCAAATGCCGCACAGGGTATGCCTACCAACGAGAAGATATAGTGCTCCAACACTGCGGCCAGTTTTGCTAGCTCCCGCGGATCGTCGTACGCACAGTAGTTCCGCGCGAATACGCTTTCGGGTGCGTTGCCGCATAGATAACGGATCTCTTCCGCATCACATCCGCATGATTCCAATGTCGATCTGAAAGTGGCTCTTAAAGTTCGTTCTGAATTTTTCGTCAAACTCTTTAACTCTGTCTGTTTTGAGAAATCGAAGCTTTTGAAAAATCCTTTTAACCACCGATCAAACTCGTCGGGGCGCATCCGCCGTGCCGCGTTTTTGAAGCTACGCATAAACGGCGCATTTTCTTGTACGTTCGGCGCATTGTTCTTTACCTTGTGGTAAAGCTTTGCCATCGTCGGCGACAGTGGAATAGTCCGTCGCCGCGGCCCATTTAACTCTTCGGTACGATAGACTTCTCCTGCAGACCTTGCCTCTGCCGAAATTTCAATAGCAACAACTCCCGTATAGGTGTTTGAGAAGGAAAATGATCCCCACGTTAACGCACACAGCTCGTTGATCGTGATGCCTGTAGTCAACATCAAGATTAAGCCCAAATATAGGTAGCCGTGGTTACTCTCAAGATTTTCGGCGCAACTCGCAATAATCCGCCTTGCCTGAGCGTGCGTCAGAATGTTTTTCTCGAAATGCCGACTCGCGTCCCGCGGGCCAACGACTGTGCGGCGGTTTCCCATGGTAAAAGTGTCTATGAAGTGCTCTGAGATCAAATGGTGAGCTTGCTCATACGCAATCAATGCCCGGAAGGCGCAGATTTGCCCATTGATTTGATAACTAGAGAACCCACCTTCGCGCAAATGAAAGGCGAACATCTCTTGTGTAATCGCACAAAAAGGCGTCCAACCGAGTTTGCTCACGAGCAGATCAAGCAGTTTCTTGTGCTCCTTTTTAGTAGAATTTGCCCACTTCATATCCAGGGCGACCCGATCAAAGTCCGCCGCGATCAACGCGCCCAGCGGCAGATTCTGAGCAAACTTTTTCCGTAACGAACATCCCGCTTTTGTGTTGGGATCAAAGGCGCACCGGAGGCACTCGGGAACCAATGTGCGCACATACTCCTCCAGTCCAATTGCATCAGGTGCGCGGAAAATATGTCCCTTGTGTTCATAGCAAACGCGTCCTGCACCATCGATGTGCACCCCATCGCTGGAGCGCAAGGAAAGAAATACCGTGGGCCCCGCCTTGCGCGCCTCCACGCGGTAAGTGACAATTACGCCAAAGAAATCGATACTGCTAACCTTCATATATTAACCCTCATGCGGCACAGTGGCCGGAGGGGAGGTATTTAAATTTTAGTTATTATAATCGTGGGGTTATTTCTCCTTTCGAGCGAGCAATTCGTACTCTCGCATATATTAAAATCTCTTACAGCGGCTCCCTCCCCTCCGTCCACGCCCGCGCCTGCGGCAATGAAGCAGTAGTAACTAGCCTTTTTTTAGTAAAAAAAAAGACAAAGTCACCCTAAGGTAACCTTGTCTCAAAAACATGTGGTGTCTTCAAATCGGAAAGAGGATAAACTTCTTCCCCTAATAAAAATACTTCGTAATTATACTTCTACGATACCATATTTTCTGATCATGTCAACCCCCTTTGCAGGACAAATTTTTCGTTCTTTTTAGAAATGCTATTGGATGCGTTTTATGGGGCAAAAAATAAAGTGTGCAATCATTGCACACTTTATTTTTTACTGCATCATCAATTCCTTTTTTCAATAGTTCCTTTTCCACTGGTGTTAACTGGCGCTGTCCATTTTCGATTGCCCGCTTACATAAAAACTTGACTCCTTGTTCTGGCATATTTCTCTCCTTATGGTCCTTTGGCTTTTCAACCGTTTCACGTCTGCTAGCAGCTCATCTATCCTATTTTTAGTATACCGCATCCGCCCCCATCTTTCAACTACCCCGGTACTTACGTCTACAATATCCGGCTGGAATTTTTCTATTCCATCAACCCCCTCGATTTTTGACCCCTCCCGTGCCTGAACCACCCGCCAAACACCCCGTTTACAGGTCAAATTTTTGCCTGATGCGCATCATCCTCAAACCCACAAACCCTTACGCCGCAACGGCTTTAAGTCCTTGCCGATAGGGACTCTCTGGATTGGAAGGACTACGACGCGGACACCATCTGCAAGCGCGTGACCTCCAAGGTCCAGCCCGGCAGCATCGTGCTGTTCCACAACGCCGCGCTGCATACACCGGAGGCGCTGCCCGCCATCCTCACCTGCCTCATCAACGATGGCTACACTGTGGTGCCCATCTCCCGGCTGATCCTGCCCCAGCCCTACACCATCGACCACACCGGTCGGCAGTTCCCTGCGGAAGAATTGTCTTAAAAATGCCAAAATGCACTTGTTTTTCAATAAGCGGAAATGCGGCGGAATTAGACCTACCCTCAAAAAGGGCAGGACCGACACCCACTGTCCATGCAGCGGTTGTCGGTCCTGCCCCGTATAAGGAAGGGGGTTAGATCATATACTTCAGAACATCTTGTACTCGTTCAGAGCCATGGCCACGTAGCTGATCATGGTGTTGATGTTGGGGTGCTCCTCCAGACCCTTGCGGACCACACCCACCACCTCGTCGGTGACAGCCTCCAGATTGAACTCCTCGTTAAGATGGGTGTAGATACGCCCCCACTCCGGCTGGTCGTGGAGGCTCAGGATCACCTTTTCTCCCGTGCACAGGGCCGCGGGCACAAATAGCCATACTTGTATATGCAAAGCTCTACAACTATGATTTTTGCATAAATTGCTTGTGTTTAGTTGTATGAGCATGTATAATATATATAGATCGTCAAAGGTGCCGGATGCAGGGCAGCCGCGGCTGCCGCTGCGTCATTTTCATTTCTCCCGTTTTGTCATTTTGCTCAAAAATTGAGCCTCGATCATTCTTTTGGAGGACACAACACTATGGACCGTGCTGCGATGCTCACTCTTGACAAAGCCAATGCCAAACCTCTGCACATTCAAATCGAGGAATCCATCCTCCAGAAGCTGGAATCCAGAGAGTGGGCGCCCGGCAGGCTGATCCCCTCCGAAAACGAGCTGAGCCATATCTACGGTGTCAGCCGCACCACCGTGCGCAACGTTATCACCAAGCTGGTGCAGGAGGGACTGCTGTTCCGCATCCCCGGCAAGGGCACCTATGTGGCTGAGCCCAAGATCGTGGCTCACTCCCTGACCTACGCCGGTATCCGTGAGCAGCTGGAGCAGATGGGCTACGAGGTCTCCACCCGTCTGATCTCCATGGGTCTGGAAACTGTGGACCAGAAGATCATGGAGCACTTCCCCGGTCTGGACGACCCCCACTTCTATGTGGTGCGCCGTCTGCGCATGCTGAAGGGCGAGCCCCTGAGCATTCACATCTCCTACCTCCCCCACGCCTACTGCCCCGGCATCGACCAGTACGACCTCAGCAGTGAGCAGCTGTGTACCGTGCTGAGCCGCGTGTACGATCTGAACCGTGCCAAGGCGGTCGAAACGCTGGAATCCGTGGCAGCCAACTCCACGGAGGCCTCCCTGCTGAACATCTTCCCCGGCCAGCCGCTGCTGCTGCTGCAGGACCGCATCCTGGATGCCAGCGGCCGCACCTTTGAGTACAGCAAGGTGGTGTTCCGCGGCGAGAAGATCAAGATCACCATGGAGATCTGACGCCGCGTCTCACAGAATACAGCAAAAAGCATCCATCCTTTCGGATGGATGCTTTTTTTGTTGCAGGAGGAGGACACCCATCGGGAGTGTCCTCCTCCTGCCTTTTCTGTTCCCCTGCCGCCCCTTGTTAACGGCAGGTCCCCCATCAGCGTGAAGCCTGCGCCGCACTCAACCGGTGAAGCCGCCGCCCACATCCTGTCCCAGATCACAGGTGTAGACCCACTCCACTGTGTCGCCGTCCTGTAAGACGTACCGCGAGCAGCCGTAGTTGGGATACCAGCCGTTGACGGCGTACATCCAGCCGGACCCGCTGCCCGCATCGAACTCATAGAGGTTGCCGATGCCCTCGATATACGCGCTGTTGTATACCGGCGTGAAGCTGGATTCCATGTGGAGCTTGTTCTCGCGGCACACCCGCTGCAGAACATCGTAGACACTCTCGCCCTGGGAGAAGGTGACCTCCGTGGCGGGCAAAAGCACGCCGTCATCAGGCACCAGCGGTTTCTTACTGTCGGCGCACTTATCCCAGTTATCCAGGATCGTGGCGCAGGAGATGGAGATGGTACACGTCAGCTGGGTGCCGGTATCCACCGCCGCGTCGCCCGGCTCCACCGGTGCGGGCTTGCCATCGGGCACGGGGTCGGTCTGGTACTGGTCCTTCCCCTCCGTCTGCTGGGCGCCGCCTGGCGGCGTATCCGCCGCGCCGCCCTGGACGCCGCAGCCCGCCGGCAGCAGCAACAGTACCGCCAGCAAAAGCGCCGCAATGGGTAATTTTTTCTGCTTCTTCATCATGCGATTCTTTCCCCTCAGTTTCTTTCGCGCGTTAAAGCGCCGCGCAGGGTTGTTTTTCACAGGCGCTCGCCGCCCAGATACACGGCCTGCCGCTCCAGCGTGTCATCGCACACCACAAAGTCGGCGGGCAGCCCGTCGGCGATGCTGCCGGTCTCCCCCGCCCTGCCGATCTCTCTTGCGGGGATGGCGGTGGCGGCCAGAACTGCCTGCTCCACGGGGACGCCGAAGGCGGCGGCGTTCCGCATGCAGTCGTACAAATTGGCAGCGCTGCCGGCGATGGTGCCGTCGGAGAGCCGCGCCACGCCGCCGGCAAGGAACACATCCTGCCCGCCCAGCGTGTACTGTCCGTCCGGCATGCCGCAGCAGCGCAGCGCGTCGGAGATGAGGCAGACGCGGTTCGGGAACAGCCTGAACGCCATGCGCACGGCGCTGGGATGGACGTGGTGTCCGTCGCAGATCAGCTCCGCCGTGACGCTCTCCCGCTCCGATGCCGCGCCGATCGGGCCCGGATGCCGGTGGTGGATGCCGGGCATGGCGTTATAGAGGTGGGTCAGATGGGTGGCTCCCGCGTCAAAAACGGCGGCGGCCTCCTCGTAGGAGGCTTCGGTGTGGGCCACGGAGACGGTACACTTTTCCGATGCGCGGCGGGTAAATTCCACCGCGCCGGAAAGCTCCGGCGCCACATCCGCGATGCGCAGCAGCCCCTCCGCCGCGTTGTACAGGCGGGCGAAGGCATCGTAGTCCGGCAGGCGGAGATATGCCGCGTTTTGGGCGCCCTTTTTCTTCTCGGAAAAGAAAGGCCCCTCCATCTGGATGCCCAGCAGGCGGGCGCAGCCTTTCGGCGCGATGCGGTGCAGCCGCACCGCCGTGCGGAACGCCGTTTCCAGCACGTCGTAGGGCAGCGTCATGGACGCGGGAGCAAAGGACGTGACGCCGTTTTTTGCCAGATAGGCGGCCATTTTTACAAGGCCGTCGTAGTCCCCGTCGGAGAAGTCCGCGCCGGAGTTGCCGTGGGTGTGTACATCCACCAGTCCGGGGATGACCCGCGCGCCGCGAAGGTCCACGCCCTCCCCGTCCGCCGCGTCCGCCAGCACGTGAGCGAACCGGCCGTCCTCCACGGAGAAGCCGCCGGAGACAAAACGGCCGCCCACAAAAATCAAACCGTTTTCAAACCGCATATCACACCTCCGGCAGGCTGGCCGCCGCCACAGACTGGCCCACGCGGCGGAACTGCTCGTCCGGCAGGGTCACGGAAACGCGCAGCGCCGGATACTCCTCCGCCAGCACACGGCGGCACTCGGATACGATGAGCTCGCCGCCGATGCCGGAGGCCACGCGGCCCAGCACCATCAGATTTTTCAGCTCATACACCCCTGCGTACAGCGGCAGGGTGTGGCCCAGATAGACGCCGATGTCGCGGAAAATGGCCAGCGCCCGGGGGTCGCCCGCCGCGGCCAGCTCCTGCACGGCGCTGAGCTTTTCGGCGGGGGTCAGCATCTCCGGCAGCGGAATACCGGCGGCGGGAGCCAGCCGGATCACGGCGTCCTGCGAGAAATACTGCCCGCCCACGCCGGTATCGCCGGACCAATCGTCCTTCGCCGCCTGCGGGCTGAGGTCCACGGGGGCAAAGGCCAGCTCATTGAACCAGCCCAGGATGCGGCCCTCCCCGTCCACGTAGCCTGCGGCCTGGCTGGTGCCCATGGCGAGGCCCATGACGCAGGTGTCCCGCAGGCTCATGGCTCCCGCCAGTGCCGTGACATCGCCGTCGTTGGCCACCGCCACCGGCACGTTCCCCAGCGCCGCGGCGGCGCGGGTGTAGATGGTGCGGACCAGCTCGTGCTTTTCCGGAGGCACCTGCACGAACAGAGACGACACCATGGGGGAATCATTCAAAATCACACCGGCGGAGGACACGCCGATGGCGTCCACCCGCGGCAGATGGGCTGCCGCCGCACGGAGCGCCGACAGGATGCCGTCGTAGTGGTACTGGGGGTCCGGCTGCGTCTTGGGGTGCCAGACCACCTCCTCGGCATAGACCATTTCGCCGTTGATAACGGCGGAGACCTTCCGGTCGGAGCCGCCGGCG
>OCHD01002295.1_pt1 | contig 10732 bp, 10 predicted proteins | sample 1538481 | NCBI WGS metagenome assembly OCHD01 (sample SAMN04571699, study PRJEB22368) | human gut metagenome | biome: human gut; material: stool | host: Homo sapiens | place: Luxembourg | collected 2012-09-07
GCTGCATGACAAAGTCATCGGGCATTATCTGAACATAAAACACTATCAATAAGTTGGAGTCATTACCCGCCCCGAAAACAATGTAATACTCTTCCTGTTGCACGCTGGAGATTCCTACCGATGACAACGGCATCATCTTCTGATTTCTTAATAAGAAGGTATTAAATTCATCTGGATTGCTGATACTACTTACCGGACAAATAAAGGTTTCGATAATCATTTGGCGGGAAGTAAAAAGAATATTGATTTGCAAATCGCCATAATCATTCATTTTAATAATTAATGCGCTCTCGCTATTTGTCACATCAATATTTTGTTCAGGTACAGTTTGCAGCGCCGTCGCCAGCGCCAACGGATTCCATGTCATATATTATTCCATATAGATTTAGTTTAAATATTAATAAAATGAATATTTGCAGTACGTAATTATCTTACCAGCTATAGACAAAAAAAAACCATCCAAATCTGGATGGCTTTTCATAATTCAGACGAACTAGCTGCGCTGACGAACCGCTTCAAATAAGCAAATTCCGGTTGCAACCGAAACGTTCAGGGAAGAAACACTTCCTGCCATTGGGATGCTGATCAACTCATCGCAATGTTCACGGGTCAGGCGACGCATACCTTCACCTTCCGCGCCCATCACCAGCGCCAGGCGTCCGGTCATTTTGCTCTGATAGAGTGTATGATCCGCCTCGCCTGCCGTACCGACGATCCAGATATTCTCTTCCTGCAACATACGCATGGTGCGCGCAAGGTTAGTCACCCGAATCAGTGGAACGCTTTCTGCCGCGCCGCAGGCTACTTTTTTCGCCGTAGCGTTGAGCTGTGCGGAGCGATCTTTCGGCACAATCACCGCGTGAACGCCAGCAGCGTCCGCGCTACGCAGGCACGCGCCGAGGTTGTGCGGATCGGTTACACCGTCGAGGATCAGCAGGAACGGTTGATCGAGCGAAGCGATCAGATCCGGCAGATCGTTTTCCTGATACTGACGTCCTGGCTTCACGCGGGCGATAATGCCCTGATGCACGGCACCGTCGCTTTTCTCGTCGAGATATTGGCGGTTTGCCAACTGGATAACCACGCCCTGAGACTCAAGGGCGTGAATCAGCGGTAACAGACGTTTATCTTCACGGCCTTTTAAAATAAAGACTTCCTGAAAACGTTCAGGGGCGCGCTCCAGCAGGGCCTGCACTGCGTGGATGCCGTAAATCATTTCGCTCATTAATGTACTCGTTGTTTACGTTTTGCCTGATGCACTACGTTTATCCGGCCTACATGATCTCTGCAATATATTGAATTTGCGTGATTATGTAGGCCGGATAAGGCGTTCACGCCGCATCCGGCATGAACAAAGCGCATTTTGTCAGCAATCTAACCCTCTTCTTTTAAAGAGGGTATTGATCACTCTGCCACTTTTTTCTTCGCCGCACGCTTCGCTTTGGTCGCTGCGGCTATTTTCTGCGTTTTCGCCGATGGCTTTTTCGCTTTTCTCGCGTCTTTCTTCGCCGCTTTCGGCTTCGTTTTTTTCTCACCGCGGAAGGCGCTGTCTGGCTCAAAGTTTACCTTTTTACCGACCTGACGACGCTTGCCGCCTTTTTTGCCTGCATCGCCTTTTTTCGCTTTCTCGCGCGCCGTTTTACCGACGTTGCGCGGTGCGCGTTCACTGGAGATCAGACTAAAGTCGATTTTGCGCTCGTCCATATTAACCGCTTCGACGCGAACTTCCACGCGATCGCCCAGGCGATAAGTCTGGCCGCTGGATTCCCCCATCAGGCGTTGCCCTACCTGGTCAAAGCGATAGTAGTCATTGTCCAGCGAAGAGACATGGACCAGACCATCAATGAACAAGTCGTCCAGACGGACGAAGAAGCCAAAGCCAGTGACGCTGGAAATTACGCCTTTAAAGACGTTACCTACCTGGTCGAGCATGAAGTCACACTTCAGCCAGTCAGCGACATCGCGCGTTGCTTCGTCGGCACGACGTTCCGCCATCGAACAGTGCTGACCCAGTTGCAACATCTCTTCCATCGAATAATGGTAGCCGCCGGTTTCAGTGGTGTTGCCCTGATGCCCCTGCTCTTTCGCCAGCAGATATTTAATTGCGCGGTGCAGCGTCAGGTCTGGATAACGACGAATCGGTGAAGTAAAGTGCGCATAGGACTGCAATGCCAGACCGAAGTGACCACGGTTTTCTGGATCGTAAATCGCCTGTTTCATCGAGCGTAGCAGCATGGTTTGCAGCATTTCTGCATCAGGACGGTCGGCAACCGACTCCAGCAGTTCCGCGTAGTCACGCGGTTCCGGCTTGTTACCACCCGGCAGCTCCAGCCCCAGCTCCGCCAGCACTGAACGGAAAGAGGTAATCGCTTCGGTGCTCGGCTTGTCGTGAATACGGAACAGTGCCGGTTCTTTGGCTTTCTCAACGAAACGCGCCGCCGAGATATTCGCCAGAATCATGCACTCTTCAATTAATTTGTGCGCGTCGTTACGCTGGGTCTGTTCGATACGTTCAATACGGCGTTCAGCGTTGAAAATGAACTTCGCTTCTTCGCTCTCAAATGAGATCCCACCGCGTTCTTCACGGGCTTTATCCAGCACTTTATAGAGGTTATGCAACTCTTCGAGATGCTTAACCAGCGGGGCGTACTGCTCGCGCAGATCCTGATCGCCCTGCAGAATATGCCAGACTTTGGTGTAGGTCAGACGCGCGTGAGAGCTCATCACCGCTTCGTAGAATTTGTAGCCCGTCAGGCGGCCTTTCGACGAAACCGTCATCTCGCACACCATACACAGGCGGTCTACCTGCGGGTTGAGCGAACACAGGCCGTTAGAGAGCACTTCCGGCAGCATCGGGATAACCTGCGAAGGGAAGTACACCGACGTGCCACGGTTACGCGCTTCTCTGTCCAGCGGCGTTGGCGGACGCACTCGCGACCCATAAACGCCAGCCGCCGCCGCGTTTTTTCTCGCAGTAAACTGCATCGTCAAAGTCACGGGCGTCTTCGCCATCAATGGTGACCAGCGGTAAATCGCGCAGATCAACACGGCCCGCTTTTGCTTCTTCCGGCACTTCTTCTTTCAGCCCGGCAACCTGTTGCTCAACAGCCTGCGGCCAGATGTACGGAATTTCATGGGTACGCAGAGCGATATCAACCGCCATGCCGGTGCCCATATTGTCGCCCAGCACTTCGACGATTTTACCCACCGCTTTGGTGCGGCGAGTCGGACGCTGAGTCAGTTCGACTACGACCACAAAGCCCATCCGCGCGCCCATGATCTGATCGGGCGGGATTAAGATATCGAAGCTCAGACGGCTATCGTCAGGAACCACAAAGCCGACGCCCGCTTCAGTAAAGTAGCGACCAACAATCTGGCTGGTTTTTGGCACCAGTACGCGGACAATACGCGCTTCACGACGACCTTTACGGTCAGCGCCCAGCGGCTGCGCCAGCACCTGATCGCCATGAATGCAGGTTTTCATCTGCTCGCTGGAGAGATACAAATCATCTTTACGCCCTTCAACCCGCAGAAAGCCGTAGCCATCACGGTGGCCAATAACGGTACCTTTCACCAGGTCGAGGCGTTCCGGCAGCGCATAGCACTGACGACGAGTGAAGACCAGTTGACCATCGCGCTCCATCGCGCGCAGGCGGCGACGCAGGCCTTCAAGCTGCTCTTCGCCTTCAATGTGCAGTTCTACCGCCAGCTCATCACGGCTGGCCGGTTTTTCACGTTTGGTTAAATGTTCGAGGATAAATTCCCGACTAGGGATGGGATTCGCGTATTTTTCAGCTTCGCGTTCCTGGAAAGGATCTTGTGACATCTCGGTTCCTCCGTTGTCATCTCTGATGAAGATTTTCGTCACTCCACCAGCAATAATTTATAAAGCGGTTGATTCTCTTCAACCAAATCGGCAAGCGTGTAGTTATCCAGTTCCGTAAGAAAACTTTGCACGGCCTTAGAAAGCGCCTGTTTCAACCGACAGGCAGGTGTAATGTGGCAAAACTCACTGCTGCAATTCACCAGCGATAAGGGCTCCAGCTCGCGCACCACATCACCAATACGTATCGCACTCGCCGATTTACCCAGGCGAATGCCGCCATTTTTTCCACGAACAGCAGTCACGTAGCCGGCACGACTAAGTTGATTGATTATTTTGACCATATGATTACGGGAGACGCCGTAGACGTCAGTCACTTCAGAAATACTGGTCATCCGCCCTTCTGGCAATGACGCCATGTAGATCAGCGCACGTAATCCGTAATCAGTGAAACTCGTTAACTGCACATCAACCTCAAAAGGGAAATCGGGAAAAAATACATTTATATTGATGATAAACCAGCCACAAGCTGTGTCGCTAATTTATTTCAGTTCGGGGAAGGAAAAAAGCGAGGATTTAACACTGTGTCGGATAGCGTAATGGCTTAACCGACACAGCAATGTATCACACTGTTAGCCCGGCAGGCAAAATATCTGCCAGGCGTACCAGAATTACGCGTCGAACGGATCGCGCAGAATCATGGTTTCAGTACGATCCGGACCGGTAGAGATGATATCGATCGGCACACCAGTCAGCTCTTCAATACGCTTGATGTAGTTCAGCGCCGCCTGCGGCAGACCGCTACGATCTTTCACGCCGAAGGTGGATTCAGACCAGCCCGGCATGGTTTCGTAAATCGGCTCTACACCTTTCCAGTCGTCAGCTGCCAGCGGAGTGGTAGTCACTTCGCGACCATCCGGCATACGGTAAGCCACGCAGAGTTTAACCTCTTTCAGGCCATCCAGAACGTCCAGTTTAGTCAGGCAGAAGCCAGACAGGGAGTTCAGCTGTACCGCACGACGAACGGCAACGGTGTCCAGCCAGCCGGTACGACGACGACGCCCCGTAGTTGCGCCGAATTCGTTACCCTGCTTGCAGAGGAACTCGCCAGTTTCATCAAACAGTTCGGTCGGGAACGGACCTGCACCTACACGAGTGGAGTAAGCTTTGAGGATACCCAGAACGTAATCAACATAACGCGGGCCCAGGCCGGAACCGGTCGCCACGCCACCAGCAGTGGTGTTGGAAGAAGTTACGTACGGATAAGTACCGTGGTCGATATCCAGCAGCGTACCCTGCGCACCTTCAAACATGACGAAATCGCCACGCTGACGCGCCTGGTCGAGCAGGTCAGAAACGTCAACCACCATAGAAGTCAGGATGTCGGCAACAGCCATCGTATCATCCAGAACTTTCTGGTAATCAACCGCTTCAGCTTTGTAGTAGTTAACCAACTGGAAGTTGTGATATTCCATCACTTCTTTCAGTTTTTCAGCGAAGGTTTCTTTGTCGAAAAGGTCGCCAACACGCAGACCGCGACGTGCTACTTTATCTTCATAAGCAGGCCCGATACCACGACCGGTGGTGCCGATCGCTTTCGCGCCACGCGCTTTCTCACGCGCGTTATCCAGCGCAACGTGATAATCAAGGATCAGCGGACATGCTTCAGACAGCAGCAGACGCTCACGAACGGGGATGCCACGGTCTTCCAGTTCTTTCATCTCTTTCATCAGCGCGGCCGGAGACAGCACAACACCGTTACCGATGATGCTGGTTACATTCTCGCGGAGAATACCTGATGGAATAAGATGGAGAACGGTTTTTTCACCGTTGATTACGAGAGTATGGCCTGCGTTGTGACCGCCCTGGTAGCGTACAACATATTTAGCCCGTTCAGTCAGAAGATCGACGATCTTACCTTTACCTTCGTCACCCCATTGGGTGCCCAGTACGACGACGTTGTTACCCATTTTTCAAAATCACCGTTTGCTTAAAAATGGATTCTACCATCGCTTTTTCAGAGTTACAGCACTTTTTGCACTCAAAAATGACCTCGATCAGTCTGTTTTTTGTTCAGCCAATCGTTTTCCTCAACATGTAGTAGACCACAACGCCCGCAACCACAAGTCCACCGCCAAAACGACGTAAAATATTATCGGGCAAATTGGTCATCGCAGAGATCATCTTCTTCCATGCCTTCGGGTAAAGCATCGGCCCTAAACCTTCCAGTACCAAAACCAGGGCAAGCGCCAGCCAGATTGTCGAATTCATTCATTATCCTTATAGAAAAAGAAAACCACCGACATCCCTGAGGATGCGGTGGCTTTATTGACCTGTACCGCAGTCGTTATATTAACGCGTTGCGGAAGTCGGCGTCTTCATGTAGCGGAAGAAATCGCTATCCGGGCTCATGACCATCACGTCCTGATTGCCAGAGAAGCTGTTCTCATAAGCACGCAGGCTACGGATGAATGCGTAGAAGTCCGGATCTTTACTGAATGCATCAGCAAACAGTTTGGCTGCTTCGGCATCGCCTTCACCACGCATGATGCGGCCCTGACGCTCAGCTTCTGCCAGCGTTCTGGTCACTTCATAGTCGGCAGTCGCGCGCAGTTTTTCCGCTTCTTCCTGACCTTGTGAACGGTGACGACGCGCTACCGCTTCACGCTCGGCGCGCATACGGTTGTAGATCGCTTCAGACACTTCGGTCGGCAGGTTGATCTGCTTGATACGCACATCGACAACTTCAATACCCAGCGCCGCCATACTGTTCGGGTTGATGACCGGAACTTTGCCCTTCGTCTCAGCCGTTACGCGCTCTGCCGCTTCGGCAATGGCGTTATCTGCCGCCGGGGTAGTAACTTCATCTTCTGTACCCGCAGAACCGGAGTTCAGCGCGTCACGTACTTCGAGGGTCAGACGACCACGGGAATCGGTGACGATATCTTTCACGTCCAGGCGACCAATTTCAGAACGCAGACGGTCAGAGAACTTACGTTTCAACAGCACTTCCGCTTGCGAAATGTCGCCACCACCCGTTGCCAGGTAGTAACGGCTGAAATCGCTGATGCGCCATTTGATGTAAGAGTCGACGATCAGGTCTTTCTTCTCTTTGGTCACAAAGCGGTCGGCCTGGTTGTCCATGGTCTGAATACGTGCGTCGAGCATTTTCACCGTTTCAATGAACGGTATCTTGAAATGCAGACCCGGCTCATAAACCAGAGGTTTGTTGTCATCGTCACGCAGTACCTTACCAAAACGCAGCGTAATACCGCGCTCACCTTCTTTGACGACAAAGACAGACATGTAAAGCACTACCAGCACGATGATGATAATCGCGATAACTGACTTACGCATCGTTATTCCCCCTGACGCTGGTAGTCGTTACGCTGCGCGTTGGCGCGGCGTTGGTCCATAATATCGCCCTGACTGGTGGACGACGTGTTGCTTGCTCCACTGGTTGTGGAGGAAGAGGCTGGCGGCAGACGCAGCAGATTGCTGGCACCGTTATCGCTCTTCGCCGCAGGGGCGTTACCACCTTTCAGCATCTGGTCTAACGGCAGAACCATCAGGTTGCCACCTTTATCGTTAACCAGCACTTTGCGGGTGTTACCCAACACTTTTTCCATCGTCTCGATATACAGACGCTCGCGAGTAATTTCCGGCGCGGCTTTATATTCCGGCAGAAGTTTAGCAAAGCGCGCCACTTCACCCTGAGCTTCCAGGATGGTCTGGGCCTTGTACGCACGCGCCTCTTCGAGGATACGTTGCGCCTGACCGTTCGCACGCGGCTGAACTTCGTTGGTATACGCTTCTGCTTCACGAATGTATTGCTGTTCGTTTTCACGCGCGGCAATCGCATCGTCAAACGCCGCTTTTACTTCTTCCGGCGGACGAGCAGCCTGGAAGTTGACGTCCAGCAGCGTGATACCCATGTCATACGGACGAATCGTCTCTTCCAGTTCGCGCTGAGTATCGCTACGAATCACGGTACGACCTTCCGTCAGAATGCGGTCCATGGTGTATTTACCGATAACTCCACGCAGGGCGCTGTCGGTAGCCTGACGCAGGCTGTCATCCGGGCTGGTCACGCTATACAGATATTTTTCCGGATTGGTGACGCGGTACTGCACGTTCATCTCAACGCGCACTACGTTCTCGTCCGACGTCAGCATCACACCAGAAGCGGCCAGTTCACGCACGGCTTCCACGTTCACCGGTTTGACTTCGTCGATAAACGTCGGTTTCCAGTTCAGACCCGGCTCAACCAGATGGCTGAATTTACCAAAGCGTGTTACCACGCCGCGTTCGGCTTCTTTAATGGTATAGAAACCACTGGCCGCCCAGATAATGACAATCGCTGCCGCTGCGATGGTAACGACACGACCGCCAAGCTGCGGGCGCGGGCCTTGCGATGAACTGCCACCGCCAGATCCGGTGCCTTTACCGCCGCCCAGACCACCGAGCTTTTTGCTCAGTTTGCGGAAGATATCATCTAAATCAGGTGGCCCTTGATCGCGACCGCCTTTGTTTCCATTTCCCTCAGAGTTGCCGCCAGGTTTGCTGCTTCCCCACGGGTCGCGGTCTTGTCCGTTATTACCGGGCTGATTCCACGCCATGTTTGTGCTCCATATTTGTTATGCGGTGATCTCTGTTGTCTTTCGACGCCAGAGGATATGACTCCACGCTTCAGACGCTACGCCGTTAGATCAGGTAATCGATCAACGCCGGTTCTTGTTTACAGAGGCGACGCCAGTCAACGATCGGCATACGAACTTGCAGACTTACGCTGCCGTCCTCCTCCATCCACTCTTTTTCTATTGCCTGAAGCTGATAAAAACGACTTCTCAGACGCCCTTCCTGCGGTGGCAGACGCAATGTATGCTGCGCCACCTCGCCGGAAAGCCGCTCCGTCAAAGCCTGAAAAAGCTGTGGTATCCCCGCTCCGGTCTGTGCGGAAAGCCAGACACGGATCGGTTTGTTCTCTTCGTCCCGATCAATACGCGGTTCGAAATCTTCCAGCATATCGATCTTGTTCATCACCAGCAGGGTTGGGATCTCGTGAGCGTCGATCTCTTCAAGAACCGTATTCACCGCTTCGATGTTTTCTTGTACACGCACATCCGCCGCATCAATGACGTGCAGCAGTAATGTGGCTTGCCGCGTCTCTTGTAACGTGGCTTTAAATGCCGCCACCAGATCGTGCGGCAGGTGGCGAATAAACCCTACGGTATCTGCAAGTACGGTTTCACCGACATCTGCAACGTCAATACGCCGCAACGTCGGGTCGAGGGTGGCAAACAACTGGTCTGCCGCGTAGACCCGCGCTTCGGTGATGCGATTGAAAAGGGTAGATTTACCGGCGTTGGTATATCCCACCAGCGAAACAGTAGGAACGTCGGCTTTGATACGCGATTGCCGCCCCTGCTCACGCTGCTTTTCAACTCTTTCCAGGCGCGACTGTATCTGCACGATGCGATTACGCAACAAACGACGGTCGGTTTCGAGCTGGGTTTCACCCGGACCACGCAAACCTATCCCGCCTTTCTGTCTTTCAAGGTGGGTCCAGCCACGCACCAGGCGCGTAGCCAGATGGCGCAGCTGCGCCAGCTCAACCTGCAACTTACCCTCATGGGTACGCGCACGTTGGGCGAAAATATCTAAAATAAGGCCGGTGCGGTCGATAACACGACACTCGCACAAACGCTCCAGGTTACGCTCTTGCGCCGGGCTCAGGGCATGGTCAAAAAGAACGACCGAAGCACCCGTCGCTTTGACAGCTTCCGCAATTTCAACTGCTTTACCTTCACCTACAAAATACTTTGGGTGCGGCGCTTTACGGCTACCGGTAATCACCTGCAATGCTTCGACACCGGCGGAAGAGACCAGAGATTCAAACTCCTGGAGGTCTTCCATATCTTTGTCTTGCGTAAAATAGATGTGTACCAGTACCGCCTGCTCACCAGCATCATAACGGTCAAACAAGCGTATAACCCTCTAAATAGATCAGCGGGGAACGCAGGATCGCTGGCTCCCCGTGTAAAAAAACAGCCCGAAACCTTATTCGGTTTCTTCGCTGTCCTGTTGCGCGGAAGTATTCTGCGCGCTGCTACCATGATGGTAGTTACTGCTGGTACCGCCACCGGCGTTGTTACTGTGATGAGAAACCGGGCGAGACGGGACAACAGTAGAAATCGCGTGCTTGTAAACCATCTGGCTGACCGTGTTTTTCAACAGGATCACGAACTGATCAAAAGACTCGATTTGCCCTTGCAGCTTAATACCATTCACCAAATAAATAGAAACTGGAACACGTTCCCGACGCAGTGCGTTCAGGAACGGATCTTGTAAAGATTGCCCCTTAGCCATTCTCTCTTTTCCTTATATGCTTATTTGTACTTTGAACCTTTCGATTCTGAAAAAATTGCGCACGATACGTCTCAATTGTACACATTCAGCCTGCGATAGCACCAACAACCTGTAATACTTCGTCACGCGCCTGTTCTGGTTTTTCACTGTCAAGCCAGTGAACCCCTTCCCAACCACGCAGCCAGGTTATCTGCCGCTTCGCCAACTGTCTCGTGGCGCAAACACCTCGATAAACCATTTCATCGTATGAGATTTCGCCTTCAAGGTAAGACCACATCTGGCGATAACCCACGCAACGAATGGAAGGCAAGTCCGTATGCAAATCTCCTCGGGCAAAAAGCGCCCGGACTTCTGCTTCAAAACCTGAAGCCAACATCTGATGAAAACGCTGCTCAATGCGTTGATGGAGCAGTTCACGGCTCGCCGGGGCGATGGCGAACTGATGCACCTGATACGGTAGAGCGTCTCCTGACGTTTGCGTCAGTTCCGTTAAAGTTTTACCCGAAATGAAAAAAACTTCCAGTGCCCGGGAAAGTCAGG
>OCHD01002296.1_pt1 | contig 10730 bp, 10 predicted proteins | sample 1538481 | NCBI WGS metagenome assembly OCHD01 (sample SAMN04571699, study PRJEB22368) | human gut metagenome | biome: human gut; material: stool | host: Homo sapiens | place: Luxembourg | collected 2012-09-07
GCGCATAGGTGTATACATAAACATTAATAGTGTCTACTTTATTAATAGCACTTCAAGATAACTTTAACTTCACACTTGATAAAGCAGGCTCTAATACAGATACAGTTAATAAATATAAAGAACTTAGATTCTATGCAGGTGCTACTTTAACAATTGCTGGTAAAGCAGGACAATCAATAAAGAGTGTTGTCTTTAATACAACTTTTGCTGATAAAACGGCATCATGCGCTCCATCTGCTGCTACAACAAAAGACGGTGCTGCAGATGTATCTAAAGTTAAAGAAACAGTTGATACAACAAATTTAGTTGTCTCTTATACATTTGTTGATCTTGGTGGTGTCACTTCTGTTACATTCACAGCTTCTAATCAACTTAGAATTAGCTCTATTGTCATTACATACGGCGAATAATTAATAATAAAGTTTATCTTTGAACAAAAAGGCGTAACTACATATTGTGGTCACGCTTTTTTAAATATTTTAATTTGTAAATGCATTGTAAAACTTTATTGATTAAAGGACTAAGTAACCGATTACAAATTAAATATTATAAATTTATTCAAAATTTATCTAAATTTTGTTCACATTTTGTTGTTAAATTTGCCTCTCTTTGATATTATTTTAATAAGGAAGATATTAAATTCTTCCACTGCATATATATCGGAGGGGAAAATGAGTTCTGATACTATATCTATTCTAAATGCAATCGTAAAGTCATGTGATTTGGAAAATAGTATTTTTAGTCTTACTTTTTCAGCCAATAATTATATGCATTTTAATAGAAAGGCTGTTTTATCAGCTTTATTGATCGGATAATGTAAGACGGCTTTTGGCGTCTTTTTCATTATTTTGTTCAAATCAGGTAATTTAAAAGGAGAAAAAGGAGCTTACCTGAGGCTCTAACGCAAATGAACAAGAACAAAAAGTTATTAGTGTTATTGCTTGCACCTGTTTTAGCACTTAGCTTAGCTGCATGTAACAACAATAACAACACAAGTAGTACAACAAGCAGTAGTACATCTACAAGTTCTAGTACTAACACAAGTAGTACAACCACCCCATCTTCTACAACAACAATCAGCTCTAGTACAAACACATCAACAACTACTCCAGATTCTTCAAGTAGCAGTTCTACAACACAAGGTAATTTATTAGATGAAATTACAGGCACAGCTGATGAAAGATATGCCACATATAAAGCTACAGCTAATGGTGCTGTTGCAACAGCTTATGCAGAATTAGTCGCTGTTGAAACATTCACACCAAACAACAATAGCAACCTCTATTTAATGGATGGAACACATGCTATTAAAGCTATCAATGTTAACGATTATAATGTTGTTCAACAATTAGAAGTTGGTAAAGTTTATAAAGTTGTCGACGTTTATGATCAAGCAAAGAATAGACTTAATGGTAAAAACCAAGCTGTCACATTCGAATTAGTCGAAGGTGGCGAAACAAAAGTTCAAGCAGTTAAGACAAACCTTGACCTTGCTGCTGCAACAACAGATAATGTTGACACAGTTGCTTATTCAACAACAGGTGTTGTTACAGATGTTATCAACGGTACAACAAAGAGTATAAAAGTTGAAATTGCTGGAAAAACATACACAGTTCAAGCAAGAGGCGCAAATGCTGATGCAGTTAATGAAGTCTTAATGTCAGCTTCCAATAATCAAAAAGTTAACATCAAGTCCGCTGTTGTCTATAAAGTTGATACTCTTAACGTTTTAAATGCTGCTGATATTGAATTTACAACTCCAGATACACCAGAGTTCCAGATGTTCCAACCAAATATAAAGGTACAATTGGTGCTGCAACACAAGACGGTTTAACAGTTGGTTCTGTCAGTGCTGAAAAGACTCTTACATATACAGTCGAAGGTGACAAAGTCACAGTTGGTGGAACTGATGAACTCGTCGCTTATGTTAAAGCTGATGAAGCTACTGGTGTTACAGCTGGTAACTATATCGGTATTAAGATTACAGCTCCAGCAGATTTAGATGCTTCTTTAAATCCAATTGTTGTCTTTAATTCACAGCAATTAACATGGACTGATATTGCATCAGAAGGCTCTGCTGAACTTAAATTTGAAGTCACAAGTATTACAAGTACATATACAATTTCTGTTTATTGGGAAGGTTCATTAGAAAAAGCTGCTCAAGTTTTCACAGTTGAATTTGCCACAGGAACAGCTTTACAAGAAAAAGAAATTACAATTGTCGATTCTACAATTAGTGAACTCTTAAAGAAAGACGGCTCCAAAATGTGGACAGATAGAGAACAACTTTATAGAGTTGAAGCAGTCGTTTCAGAAATTACAAATACTACAATGGGTAATGGTAAAGTAATGGATCCAGCCACAGGTGAAGAAATTACTTTATATGGACTTTGTGATTCTGTTGAAGTATTTGATAATGCAACATTAAAATTCTCAAATAATAAGACATTCTCTTCTTTAAACCTTGTTAAGGGTGACAAAGTTACACTTGTTGTTCAATATTTAGTTTATGGTTATTCAGCACCATATACTCAAGAAGTTCAAGGCTATCTTGAAGAAAAAGTTGCTGGTGTTAATGATGTTAAATATACAGTTGCTGTCACAGCTGATGCTGAAAAAGGTACAGTTGAATTAGACAAGACTCAAGTTGCTTTAGGCGAAACAGCCGTTGCTACTGTTACAGCTAAAGAAGGCTGGGCAGCTGCTAAAGTTGAATTCAATGGTGTCAAATTAACACCAAATGCTGAAGGTAAATACGAATTTACTGGTGCTATTTACACAAATAGCTTAGTTGTTGAATTTGCAGAAGATCTCCAATACGACATTACAATCAACACTCCAGAAAATGGTACAGCTGAACTTAGTGCTACAAAAGCTAAGATTGGTACTGAAATCACTATTACAGTTTCACCAGCTGAAGGTTATAAAGTTGACTATGTAAAAGTTAACGGAGAAAGAATTAGAGCAGTTGATGGAGCATATAAATTTATACTTAGTGGAACAACAAGTGTTGAAGTTGCATTCATGGATGCTAATACATTAAGGAGTTCAGCATATGTTATTTGTGCTGATAAGTATTCAAATGTCAGTGGACCATTCCCATCATCTATCTCAGAGCTCTTAGATAGTGGCGAGGATATTGTTACAAGTGTTTCTGCAACAGGTTCTGTCGCTTATAAATCTGGCGATGCATTGATGTTTGGTTCTGGTAGTAAGCCAAATACAACATTTGTAATTAATCTTTCTCAAAAAGTTACATCTATTATAATTCGTGCAACTGCTTGGAAAGGTAGCACATCAACATTAACAATTGATGGCTCAGTTGAATCTTCAGTTACAACATCTCAAGGAACTGGTGATGCTTCAGGATATGCTGATTACACATTCACATTTGCTGAAGGTGTTGATACAATTACAGTTAGTGCAGCAGGAAGATATTTGATCTCTGGCCTTACGTTCCTCTACGCTTAATCATCAAGCAATAAATAAAAATTAATTAATCCCCTGTGTTTTAGCACAGGGGATTATTGTTCTATAAGGAGTTTCAAATAAAAATGAAAAGTAAGATTAAAGTAGTTTCTATTTTAGCATTATTAACTATAGGTTTAGTTTCATGTGGAAAAAGTAATGAACCTATTAGCTCTTCTAGTAGTTCTTCTATAATTAGTTCTTCCACTATATACTGTGGTAATGTTTCTACTTCTTCTTCAAGTAGTGAAGTAATCTCTTCATCTACATCAATTAGTTCTTCTAGTGAAGATTTATCTTCTTCCACTGGTGAAAACTTACTAGGTTATATTACTGGTACACCAGAGACACGTAGAGAAGCATATATGGCAACAGAAGATATGTATATGAATACTTTTTGGGGCGTATTTGAAAAAATAGAATCTTATGGATACAGTTATAATTTATATTTTATGGATGGCTCTATCGGATACAGAGTTAAAAATGTAAAAGATCCTAATGTGGTATCTTCTTTAGAAATTGGTAAAGTTTATGAAGTAACTGGTGATGTTGATACTTCTGTCTCTAGTAATCCAAGTACTAGTGGAAAAGAAAATGATGTTATTTTTAGACTTGTTGAAAATGGTGAATCTAAGATACAAAGTAAACCTATTAATTTAGGAAATACTAGTGTTACAAATTCAGATCAATTCTCATTAACTTATTTCGATACAGGCGTTATAAAAACTGCAGGTGATAAACCAACTGTAACTGTTAATAATGTTGACTATATTTTAACTAGTAGCGGTGGTACAACAGAAGAAAGTTCTGTTTTATCACTTTTAAGCTCTTTAACTGTCGGTCAAAACGTTAAATTAAAACAAGGCGTTTTGGACAAAGATGGTAAGATCAAAGTTATTAGTGTCACAGATATAGAAGTTGTTGAATAAAAATATGCCTAGTAAACTATGTTGTTATAGTATATTAGGCATTTTTATATAGAAAACTATTCGTTTATAGGAGGTGTAGATTTTGTTTTTTCTTCGTTATAATCAACGTCGAGATTTTCAATATATGCTCCGTGCAAATATTGTTTAACTAATTCATTTGCATCTCCGTCAGCGTTTATAAAAGCTTGCATTGAGTATGGACCAAAGGCGTCTGTTTCATAATCATCTAAAGTTTTAATAAATAAAATTTCAGTATTTTCGCTTTTTAAAAAGCTAATTTTTTCTGAGAGTATTTGTCTACTTACTTCTTTAGTATAAGTGTTGATTATTTGCTTATCTAACACATCGTACATTTTAAACTTATCAGTATCTTCAATTGAATAGGCAATATCATTATTGTTTGTTAATGCAACTGCAATTATCATATCTTATTTTTCCTTTCGAGTTTAGTTTGTTCGAAAGGATATTTTTTATACATTTTATAAGTAGTTTCTTTTTATTCTTTCATTTAAAGAACAACATAGTTCATAAGGAATAACATCGTATGCTTTTGACATATCTTCTACTGTTAAATTTTTACCTATTAATTCGACAATTTGTCCAACTTTAAATTCTTTTTTTGAAAACATTATCGTATGGTCCATCATGGTGTTTCCGACCTTTATTAAAATATTACCAGCCAGATATCCAATAGTATTTCTAGATCTCATAAACCCATCTTTATAGCCTATAGGTAATAAATATATATAGCCGTCATCTGGAACTAGACTTGTTGTTCCGTAACCTATATTTTCATCTTTATGAACCTTTTTAACACTCCAAATAGGAGCTAACAACTCTATTGCTGGTTCGGTTGTTATTATTTTGTTTTTATATAGTCCATATAAACTTCCCCCTACCCTTATTGCATTTGTGAAATCATCAGAGTAATCAAGTGCTGAACTTGATCCAGTGTGAACTATTAATTTTTTAAAAGAAGAGAATTTTATTAATTGTTCTTTAAATAATTTGTTTTCTTTTTCTATGTTAGTAGGATCAGAGTGGTGTGTATAAATTCCTTTAAGATTTAAGTGTCCTTTTTTAATTATCTCTATTGCTTTATCTACTTCATTTATTTCTATACCATCTCTGTTTAAACCTGTATTTATATTTAAATGAATAGGTAAATTTAAGTGCTTAGAGGCTAGTTCGTTTAACTTTTCTAAAGAGTGTATAGCTAAATTTAGTTTTAAATTCATGGCTAATTTATATTCGTTAGTATTCTCTAATAACAATATTTGATTAAAAACCAAAGATTTTCTAATCATCATAGCTTCTTCGATAGTAGCTACGACAAACGATGGAGAATTAAGATTAGAGAAAAGCTTAGCTATTTCTGAAATTCCGTATCCATAAGCATTAGCTTTTAAGACAATAAAAAGCTTTTTATTGTCTATGACTTTCTTTATCAAATTATAGTTATCAATTAAAGTATTTTTATAGATATTAATATATGCTCTCACTAAATCACCTTATATTAGTGTATGCATATATGCAAATAAAAAAACCGTTAGAATCTAACGGTTTGTAATAACTTAACAAAAGCGTCGTAGGCTTTATCTTCGTCTTCGCCTTCGATTTCGATTGTGAATGCTTCGCCTTCGTTTACGACTGTGGCCATAACATCCATAATGGATTTTAAATCAGCCTTATCGTTTGAGGTTGAAGTTATCATTGTTATATTTGATTTGTAGAGATTGGCTTCTTCAACTAAATCAGCACCATGTCTAGAAGTTAGACCATTAGGATTGGTTATTTTTACTTCGAGTGTTCTCATTATAAGGCCTCCTTATTACACATATATAAATTTTAATTTATATTAATTGTAAAATCAACGAAAATATAAGCGCTTAACTAATTATTTTTTTATAAAAATTAAATTAGCCGTGTAATCCACGGGTTTGACGATCCATATCTTCGACGACAATATCGTATATTTCACCGAGCGATGCACAGTATTCTAATACTTTCCAAGGTGTGTTTGTATGAAAGTGAATTTTAATTAATTCATCGTCACCGACGGCTAATAAGCAATCACCTTCAATGTTTTTGGTGATATATTCACTTATTTCGTCTTCTGAAAGGTTTTCGCCTTCAATAAGCAATTGAGTATCGTATCTATATTCTGTCATAATTCTTTCCTCGTACTTTTATTTTAGCACGTATGGAATGTTTGATAAAGTGGGAAAAATTAAGGCTTTATTATAAGAATATCTTATGCACTTATAAATAAAATGTTATGAAATTTATTTTTTATAATTTTTTAGTTTCTAAAACTGCAAAAAAAGTAGAAAAATGATACTAAAATCTACTATTTGCTATTTAAGGCTATATTTTAGTTTGTTATAATATAAACAATAAGGGTTAAATTTATGGATATATACTTTAGTATATATTTTTAATAACTCTTGTTAGTAAAGGGGAACTTAATGCCACACGTAAAAAAAGCGATCATCCCAGCTGCAGGTTTGGGAACTAGATTCCTACCAGCAACTAAATCGATGCCTAAAGAAATGCTTCCTATCGTCGATACACCAACTATACAGTTTATCGTTGAAGAAGCTGTTAAATCAGGCGTCGAAGAAATTCTTATTATTACTAATTCAAACAAGCACATTATGGAAAACCATTTTGATGTTAATTACGAATTAGAGATGAGACTTAAAGAAGCAGGTAAAGACGATTTAGTTAGTGAAATTAGACAAGTTGCTAGTTTAGCTAACATTCACTACGTAAGACAAAAAGAACCAAAAGGCTTAGGAAACGCTATATTGTGTGCACGTACCTTCGTTGGAAATGAACCGTTTGCTATTTTATTAGGTGATGACTTAGTAGTAAACGAAGGAAAACCAGCTTTACTTCAATTAGTAGATGCATTTAATTTAAAAAATACTTCTATTATTGGAGTTCAAAAAGTTGAGCATAAAGACGTTTATAAGTATGGTATTGTTACTCCTTCAAGAGAAGTCAAAGAAGATAAAAGACTTTTCAAGATTGTTGACATGGTTGAAAAACCAGCTGTTAACAAAGCACCAAGCGACTTTGCTGTTTTAGGAAGATACATCCTTACACCAGAGATATTCGATATATTAGAAAACACCGAACCAGGTGTCAATGGTGAAATTCAATTAACTGATGCTATTAGAGAGCTAATGAATCACCAAGCAATGTACGCTTGCGATTTTGCTGGCACAAGATATGATGTCGGCGATAAATATGGGTATGTTAAAGCCACTATTGATTTTGCTTTAAAAAGAGCCGATACAGGCCAAAAAGTAAGAGATTATATCAAAGAGTTGGCTAAATTATACTCATAAACACTAGAGTTTGTTTGTTTCTTGTTTTATAATAAATGAGTTTTGGAGGAAACTATGGATAACACTAAGAAATCTTTTCTTTCGGTCGATGGTAACACTGCTGCTGCATTAGCTAGCTACAACTTCACAGAAGTTGCTGCCATTTACCCAATCACACCATCATCCCCGATGGCTGAACTTGTCGATGTCTATGCATCACAAGGCAAGAAGAACGCCTTTGGCACAGAAGTCAAAGTTTGCGAACTTCAAAGTGAGGCTGGTGCCTCTGGTGCCGTTCACGGCGCATTACAAGGTGGCGCTCTTGCCACAACATACACCGCATCTCAAGGTTTACTCTTGATGATCCCAAACATTTATAAATGGGTCGGTGAATTACTTCCAGCAGTTGTACACGTCGCTGCTAGATCATTAGCTACAAGATCACTTTCAATTTTCGGTGATCACCAAGACGTTTATGCAGTCCGTCAAACTGGTGCTTGCATGCTTTGCTCACATTCTGTTCAAGAAATTGCAGATCTTGCACCAATGGCACATTTAGTTGCAATTGAAGCTTCTACCCCTGTCATTCACTTCTTTGATGGTTTCAGAACATCACATGAAATTCAAAACGTTGAATTCCAAGATGACGCTGAATGGAATAAACTTCTCGATAGAGACGCAGTTGAAGCTTTCCGTAAGAAGGCTTTAAACCCACATGGACACGCTGTTACTAGAGGCGGTGCTGAAAACGACGATATTTATTTCCAAGGTCGTGAAGCTCAAAACCTCCACGAAGCACACATTGTTGATGTTGCATGTGAATATTTTGAAAAAGTTAGCAAACTCACAGGTCGTCACTATGCTCCATTTACATACTATGGTGCACCAGATGCTGATAGAGTAATCATTGCTATGGGTTCTGTTACAGAAACAGCTATTGAAGTTGTTGATGAAATGAACGCTCATGGAGCTAAAGTTGGTCTTGTTAAAGTTCACCTTTATCGTCCATTCTCAAATAAACACCTCGTTGATGTCATTCCAGCTACAGTTAAGAAAGTCGCTGTCTTAGATAGAACTAAGGAACCAGGTGCTAACGGCGAACCTTTATACCTCGATGTCGTTGCTGCCTTTGCACAAGAAGGCCGTAAATTTGATGTCGTCTTAGGTGGTCGTTATGGTCTTTCAAGTAAAGATACACAACCAAAGCACGTTAAAGCTGTCTATGACTTCTTAGATGCTGATAAGCACTGGGATTCATTCACAGTCGGTATTAACGATGATGTCACACACTTAAGTGTCCCAGTTGATGATAGCTTTAAAGTTAAGGCTGACTACACATCATGCTTATTCTATGGCTTAGGCTCTGATGGTACAGTTTCAGCTAACAAATCATCCATTAAGATCATCGGTGATGCTACACACCAATATGCACAAGCTTACTTCGCCTATGACTCAAGAAAAGCTGGTGGTGTCACACGTTCACACTTAAGATTTGGTCACAGCCCAATCCACTCAACATACTACATCGAAGATGCAGACTTTATCAGCTGCTCACTCGATAGCTATATCGTTAAGTTCGATATGTTAAAGAACTTAAAGAATGGTGGTACATTCTTACTCAATACTGATATGACAGATGAACAACTCATCGCCAGTATGCCAAACCGCATGAAGAAGCAATTAGCTGACAAGCACGCTAAGTTCTATGTCATCGATGCTAACAAGATTGCTGCTGAAATCGGTATGGGACGTCATACAAATACAACATTACAAGCTTCATTCTTCTATCTTAACCAAGGCATTATGCCATATGAAGAAGCTCAATCTTGGATGAAGAAATTCGCTGAAAAGAGCTATAAGAAGAAGGGTGACGATGTCGTTAAGATGAACTGGAACGCTATCGATGCCGGTGCTGAAGGCTTAAGAGAAGTTACAGTTGATCCAGCTTGGTCTGATCTCACAGTTAACAATGTTAAGAAATCTGATGAAGATGACTACTTCACAAACTACGTCGAAGTTATTGGTAGCTTAGATGGTTATGATTTACCAGTCAGTAAGTTCATGGAATACGAACTCTTAGATGGTACAATGAGAAACAACGTAACATTCAAAGAAGCTCGTTCTATTGCTGACCGTGTCCCACACTGGATTAAGGAAAACTGTATCCAATGTAACCAATGTGCATTTGTCTGTCCACACGCTACAATTAGACCATTTGCTCTTTCTGATGATGAAGTCAATATGCTTCCAGAAAACGAAAGAGAAGATGTCTTACCATTAATGGGCGGTGCAAACTGCAAGGGACTTAAGTTCCGTATTCAAGTTAGCCCACGTAACTGTGTTGGTTGTGGTGTCTGTGTTACACAATGTCCAGGCAAGGCTGGAAAGAAAGCTCTTGTCATGGAAGAAGCTAAGACACAATTCGAACACGAAGAAGCTGCTAGAATCCTCTACAAAGAAATTACTCCAAGAACAGACCTCTTCCCAACAACAATGGTCAAGGGTGCTGCTTTCTTACCACCATATCAAGAAGTCTCAGGCGCTTGCGCTGGTTGTGGTGAAACTCCATACTATAGACTCGTTTCACAATTATTTGGACGTGATATGTTAGTTGCTAATGCAACAGGTTGTTCTTCAATTTATAACGGTTCAACCCCATTAACAGCATTCGTTACAGATAAGAATGGTGAAGGTGTCGCTTGGGCTAACTCCTTATTCGAAGATAACGCTGAATTCGGCTTCGGTATGAGAGTTGCAACAGACTTCAAACTTGATCAAATCGTCGGTATCATGACTGCAAATAGAGAAGGCTGTGAACCAGAATTACAAGCTTTAATTGATGATTACATTGCTAACATTAAAGATAAAGCTCACATCCGTACAATCCTCAATCCATTAGTTGCTGCTATTGAAGCAAGTGCTAACGAAGGAATTAAGGCTGTCCTCGAACACAAAGCTGACTTACTCGATAAGTCTGTTTGGATCGTCGGTGGTGATG
>OCHD01002297.1_pt1 | contig 10724 bp, 2 predicted proteins | sample 1538481 | NCBI WGS metagenome assembly OCHD01 (sample SAMN04571699, study PRJEB22368) | human gut metagenome | biome: human gut; material: stool | host: Homo sapiens | place: Luxembourg | collected 2012-09-07
AGATCGCGAATTGCCGCTATTTCGTGATAGCGAAAATGCCGGGCAGCTCTTTAACAGCGATGGTGAACAGGATGTCGGCAACCCGCTGCTGGCTTCATGGGGTAAGCTTGGGCGCGACTACATTTATCTCCTTTCTGACCTGGAGAGCAGCCAGGAGCTGGACGCCTTTGTCGATGTCACGCCAGATAACCTGCTGCATAACATTCAGTCTGACATTCTGGAACTGGAAAACCGCGCCGTTGCGGGTGTGAACATCGAAGAGTTTTCCCGTAGCGATAACAAACGCCCGCTTGATCCACTGGATAGCAGTATCACATTCCACGTTTGCCATAGCCCGCAGCGTGAAGTTGAAGTTTTACACGATCGCTTGCTGGCGATGCTGGAGGAAGACCCGACACTTACTCCGCGCGACATCATCGTGATGGTGGCTGATATCGACAGCTACAGTCCGTTTATTCAGGCAGTGTTTGGTAGCGCACCTGCGGATCGTTACCTGCCTTACGCCATTTCCGACCGTCGTGCGCGGCAGTCACATCCGGTACTGGAAGCGTTTATCAGCCTGTTATCACTGCCTGACAGTCGCTTTGTGTCAGAGGATGTGCTGGCGCTGCTGGATGTGCCGGTGCTGGCGGCGCGGTTTGACATCACCGAAGAAGGGCTGCGTTATTTACGCCAGTGGGTCAACGAATCCGGCATTCGTTGGGGGATAGATGACGACAACGTTCGCGAGCTGGAACTCCCCGCCACCGGACAACACACCTGGCGATTTGGCCTGACGCGTATGTTGCTGGGCTACGCGATGGAGAGCGCGCAGGGCGAGTGGCAATCGGTTCTACCTTATGATGAATCGAGCGGCTTAATTGCAGAACTGGTGGGGCATCTGGCTTCACTGCTAATGCAGCTAAACATCTGGCGTCGCGGGCTGGCACAGGAGCGTCCGCTAGAAGAGTGGTTGCCGGTTTGTCGCGATATGCTCAACGCCTTCTTCCTGCCGGATGCGGAAACCGAAGCGGCGATGACGCTGATCGAACAACAATGGCAGGCGATTATCGCCGAAGGTTTAGGTGCGCAGTATGGCGACGCGGTGCCGCTGTCACTATTGCGTGATGAACTGGCGCAGCGTCTGGATCAAGAACGTATCAGCCAGCGTTTTCTCGCCGGACCGGTTAACATTTGTACTCTGATGCCAATGCGTTCAATTCCGTTCAAAGTGGTTTGCCTGCTGGGAATGAACGACGGCGTTTACCCACGTCAGCTTGCGCCATTGGGCTTTGACCTGATGAGCCAGAAACCGAAGCGTGGCGACCGTAGCCGTCGCGATGACGACCGCTACCTGTTCCTGGAAGCGTTAATTTCCGCGCAGCAAAAACTCTATATCAGCTATATCGGGCGTTCCATTCAGGATAACAGTGAACGTTTCCCGTCGGTACTGGTGCAGGAACTGATCGACTACATCGGGCAAAGTCATTATCTACCGGGCGATGAAGCGCTCAACTGTGATGAAAGCGAGGCAAGGGTAAAAGCGCATCTTACTTGCCTCCATACCCGGATGCCGTTTGATCCACAAAACTACCAGCCAGGCGAACGACAAAGCTATGCTCGTGAATGGCTACCTGCGGCCAGCCAGGCTGGTAAAGCACATTCTGAATTTGTTCAGCCGCTGCCGTTTACCTTACCGGAAACCGTGCCGCTGGAAACGCTACAACGATTCTGGGCACATCCGGTGCGGGCGTTCTTCCAGATGCGTTTGCAGGTGAACTTCCGTACTGAAGACAGCGAAATCCCAGACACCGAGCCATTTATTCTGGAAGGACTTAGCCGTTATCAAATCAATCAGCAGTTATTGAATGCACTGGTTGAGCAGGATGATGCCGAACGCTTGTTCCGCCGCTTCCGGGCGGCAGGGGATTTACCGTATGGCGCTTTTGGTGAAATTTTCTGGGAAACACAGTGCCAGGAGATGCAGCAGCTTGCCGACAGAGTCATTGCCTGTCGCCAGCCGGGGCAGAGTATGGAAATTGATCTCGCCTGCAACGGTGTGCAGATAACTGGCTGGTTGCCGCAGGTGCAGCCGGATGGCCTGTTGCGCTGGCGTCCCTCTTTATTAAGTGTGGCGCAGGGAATGCAACTTTGGCTGGAACACCTTGTCTACTGTGCCAGCGGTGGTAATGGCGAAAGTCGCCTTTTTCTATGCAAAGACGGTGAGTGGCGTTTTCCGCCGCTTGCAGCCGAACAGGCTTTGCATTACCTCTCACAACTGATTGAGGGGTATCGTGAAGGAATGTCCGCGCCATTGCTGGTGTTACCTGAAAGTGGCGGCGCGTGGCTAAAAACCTGTTATGACGCGCAAAACGATGCCATGCTGGATGACGATTCCACGTTGCAAAAAGCCCGTACGAAATTCCTTCAGGCTTACGAAGGCAACATGATGGTGCGTGGCGAAGGTGATGATATCTGGTATCAACGGCTCTGGCGGCAATTAACACCAGAGACAATGGAGGCCATCGTTGAACAGTCGCAACGTTTCCTGTTACCGCTGTTTCGCTTTAATCAGTCATGAGTGCTGTATAAAAATTGCGCAATTCATTCGCTTACATTATGATGCGCACCAGTCACGGACTGATGGATATATAGACATAGGCTGACTCGTGCAGCACAAGATTAAATTCTGGCAGATGATTTGCGTTAACCTGTTGAATCTGGCCAGAAAATAAAGTTGATTATGAGGTCCGTGAATGCCCCGCAGCACCTGGTTCAAAGCATTATTGTTGTTTGTTGCCCTTTGGGCACCCTTAAGTCAGGCAGAAACGGGATGGCAGCCGATTCAGGAAACCATCCGTAAAAGTGATAAAGATAACCGCCAGTATCAGGCTATACGTCTGGATAACGGTATGGTGGTCTTGCTGGTTTCTGATCCGCAGGCGGTTAAATCGCTCTCGGCGCTGGTGGTGCCCGTTGGGTCGCTGGAAGATCCCGAGGCGTACCAGGGGCTGGCACATTACCTTGAACATATGAGTCTGATGGGGTCGAAAAAGTACCCGCAGGCTGACAGTCTGGCCGAATATCTCAAAATGCACGGCGGCAGTCACAATGCCAGCACGGCACCGTATCGCACGGCTTTCTATCTGGAAGTTGAGAACGACGCCTTGCCCGGTGCGGTAGACCGCCTGGCGGACGCTATTGCAGAACCCTTGCTCGACAAGAAATACGCCGAACGTGAACGTAATGCAGTGAATGCCGAATTAACCATGGCGCGTACGCGTGACGGGATGCGCATGGCGCAGGTCAGCGCAGAAACCATTAACCCGGCACACCCCGGTTCAAAGTTTTCTGGTGGTAACCTCGAAACTTTAAGCGACAAACCTGGTAATCCGGTGCAGCAGGCGCTGAAAGATTTCCACGAGAAGTACTATTCCGCCAATCTGATGAAGGCGGTTATTTACAGCAATAAACCGCTGCCGGAGTTGGCAAAAATGGCGGCGGACACCTTTGGTCGCGTGCCGAACAAAGAGAGCAAAAAACCGGAAATCACCGTGCCGGTAGTCACCGACGCGCAAAAGGGCATTATCATTCATTACGTCCCGGCGCTGCCGCGTAAAGTGTTGCGCGTAGAGTTTCGTATTGATAACAACTCGGCGAAATTCCGTAGCAAAACCGATGAATTGATTACCTATCTGATTGGTAATCGCAGCCCAGGTACACTTTCCGACTGGCTGCAAAAGCAGGGATTAGTTGAGGGCATTAGCGCCAACTCCGATCCTATCGTCAACGGCAACAGCGGCGTATTAGCGATCTCTGCGTCTTTAACCGATAAAGGTCTGGCGAATCGCGATCAGGTTGTGGCGGCTATTTTTAGCTACCTCAATTTGTTACGTGAAAAAGGGATCGATAAACAATACTTCGATGAACTGGCGAATGTGCTGGATATCGACTTCCGTTATCCGTCAATCACCCGTGATATGGATTACGTCGAATGGCTGGCAGATACCATGATTCGCGTTCCTGTTGAGCATACGCTGGATGCAGTCAATATTGCCGATCGGTACGATGCTAAAGCAGTAAAGGAACGTCTGGCGATGATGACGCCGCAGAATGCGCGTATCTGGTATATCAGCCCGAAAGAGCCGCACAACAAAACGGCTTACTTTGTCGATGCGCCGTATCAGGTCGATAAAATCAGCGCACAAACTTTCGCCGACTGGCAGAAAAAAGCCGCCGACATTGCGCTCTCTTTGCCAGAGCTTAACCCTTATATTCCTGACGATTTCTCGCTGATTAAGTCAGACAAGAAATATGACCATCCAGAGCTGATTGTTGATGAGTCGAATCTGCGCGTAGTGTATGCGCCAAGCCGTTATTTTGCCAGCGAGCCAAAAGCCGATGTCAGCCTGATTTTGCGTAATCCGAAAGCCATGGACAGCGCCCGCAATCAGGTGATGTTTGCGCTCAATGATTATCTCGCAGGGCTGGCGCTTGATCAGTTAAGCAACCAGGCGTCGGTTGGTGGCATAAGTTTTTCCACCAACGCTAACAACGGCCTTATGGTTAATGCTAATGGTTACACCCAGCGTCTGCCGCAGCTGTTCCAGGCATTGCTGGAAGGCTACTTTAGCTATACCGCCACGGAAGATCAGCTTGAGCAGGCGAAGTCCTGGTATAACCAGATGATGGATTCCGCAGAAAAGGGTAAAGCGTTTGAGCAGGCGATTATGCCCGCGCAGATGCTCTCGCAAGTGCCGTACTTCTCGCGAGATGAACGGCGTAAAATTTTGCCCTCCATTACGTTGAAAGAGGTGCTGGCCTATCGCGACGCCTTAAAATCAGGGGCTCGACCAGAGTTTATGGTTATCGGCAACATGACCGAGGCCCAGGCAACAACGCTGGCACGCGATGTGCAAAAACAGTTGGGCGCTGATGGTTCAGAGTGGTGTCGAAACAAAGATGTAGTGGTCGATAAAAAACAATCCGTCATCTTTGAAAAAGCCGGTAACAGCACCGACTCCGCACTGGCAGCGGTATTTGTACCGACTGGCTACGATGAATACACCAGCTCAGCCTATAGCTCTCTGTTGGGGCAGATCGTACAGCCGTGGTTCTACAATCAGTTGCGTACCGAAGAACAATTGGGCTATGCCGTGTTTGCGTTTCCAATGAGCGTGGGGCGTCAGTGGGGCATGGGCTTCCTTTTGCAAAGCAATGATAAACAGCCTTCATTCTTGTGGGAGCGTTACAAGGCGTTTTTCCCAACCGCAGAGGCAAAATTGCGAGCGATGAAGCCAGATGAGTTTGCGCAAATCCAGCAGGCGGTAATTACCCAGATGCTGCAGGCACCGCAAACGCTCGGCGAAGAAGCATCGAAGTTAAGTAAAGATTTCGATCGCGGCAATATGCGCTTCGATTCGCGTGATAAAATCGTGGCCCAGATAAAACTGCTGACGCCGCAAAAACTTGCTGATTTCTTCCATCAGGCGGTGGTCGAGCCGCAAGGCATGGCTATTCTGTCGCAGATTTCCGGCAGCCAGAACGGGAAAGCCGAATATGTACACCCTGAAGGCTGGAAAGTGTGGGAGAACGTCAGCGCGTTGCAGCAAACAATGCCCCTGATGAGTGAAAAGAATGAGTGATGTCGCCGAGACACTAGATCCTTTGCGCTTGCCCTTACAGGGTGAGCGCCTGATTGAAGCCTCTGCCGGCACAGGCAAAACCTTTACGATTGCGGCGCTCTATTTGCGCCTGTTACTTGGACTAGGCGGTTCCGCCGCCTTTCCCCGCCCGCTGACCGTTGAAGAACTGCTGGTGGTCACCTTTACCGAGGCTGCCACGGCAGAATTGCGCGGTCGTATCCGTAGCAATATCCACGAGTTGCGCATCGCCTGTCTGCGTGAAACCACCGACAATCCACTGTACGAACGCCTGCTGGAAGAGATCGACGATAAAGCGCAAGCCGCGCAGTGGTTGTTGTTAGCCGAACGGCAGATGGATGAAGCGGCAGTCTTTACTATTCACGGCTTTTGCCAGCGCATGCTCAACCTGAATGCCTTTGAATCCGGCATGCTGTTTGAGCAGCAGCTGATTGAAGATGAGTCTCTGCTACGCTACCAGGCCTGCGCCGATTTCTGGCGTCGCCACTGCTACCCGCTGCCGCGTGAAATAGCCCAGGTCGTCTTTGAAACCTGGAAAGGGCCGCAGGCGTTGCTGCGCGATATTAATCGTTATCTGCAAGGCGAAGCGCCGGTTATCAAAGCACCGCCGCCCGATGATGAAACGCTGGCTTCCCGTCACGCGCAAATTGTGGCGCGTATTGATACGGTAAAACAGCAGTGGCGCGACGCAGTGGGTGAACTGGATGCGCTGATCGAATCTTCTGGTATTGATCGACGCAAGTTTAACCGTAGCAATCAGGCTAAATGGATCGACAAGATCAGCGCCTGGGCAGAAGAAGAGACAAACAGTTATCAGTTGCCGGAGTCGCTGGAAAAATTCTCCCAGCGTTTCTTAGAAGATCGCACGAAGGCCGGGGGGGAAACCCCGCGACATCCACTGTTTGAGGCGATCGATCAACTGCTTGCAGAACCATTGTCGATCCGCGATCTGGTGATCACCCGCGCATTGGCTGAGATCCGCGAAACAGTAGCGCGTGAAAAACGCCGCCGTGGCGAATTGGGTTTTGATGACATGTTAAGTCGGCTCGATTCCGCGCTGCGTAGCGAAAGCGGTGAGGTGTTGGCAGCGGCGATCCGTACGCGATTCCCGGTGGCAATGATCGATGAATTTCAGGATACCGACCCCCAGCAGTACCGAATTTTTCGCCGTATCTGGCACCATCAGCCGGAAACCGCATTGTTGCTAATTGGCGACCCGAAGCAGGCCATATATGCATTCCGGGGTGCGGATATCTTCACTTATATGAAGGCGCGTAGCGAAGTTCACGCCCACTACACTTTAGACACCAACTGGCGTTCCGCACCAGGAATGGTGAACAGCGTGAATAAGCTTTTCAGCCAGACTGATGACGCGTTCATGTTTCGCGAAATACCGTTTATTCCAGTGAAATCAGCCGGGAAAAATCAGGCGTTACGTTTTGTATTTAAAGGTGAAACGCAGCCTGCGATGAAAATGTGGCTGATGGAAGGCGAAAGCTGCGGCGTTGGCGATTATCAAAGTACCATGGCGCAGGTATGTGCTGCGCAAATCCGCGACTGGCTACAAGCCGGACAGAGGGGCGAAGCGTTGCTGATGAACGGCGACGACGCGCGTCCGGTGCGTGCTTCGGACATCAGTGTGCTGGTGCGCAGCCGCCAGGAGGCCGCCCAGGTGCGCGATGCCTTAACGTTGCTGGAAATCCCTTCCGTTTACCTTTCGAACCGCGACAGTGTTTTTGAAACTCTGGAAGCGCAGGAAATGCTTTGGTTGTTGCAGGCGGTGATGACGCCCGAACGTGAGAACACCCTGCGTAGTGCGCTGGCAACGTCAATGATGGGGCTGAACGCGCTGGATATCGAAACGCTGAATAATGACGAACATGCGTGGGATGCGGTAGTTGAAGAGTTCGATGGTTATCGGCAAATCTGGCGCAAACGTGGCGTTATGCCGATGCTGCGGGCGCTGATGTCGGCGCGTAACATTGCAGAAAACTTGCTAGCAACGGCAGGCGGTGAGCGGCGTCTTACCGATATCTTGCATATCAGCGAACTGCTACAAGAAGCCGGAACGCAGCTGGAAAGTGAACATGCGCTGGTACGCTGGTTATCGCAACATATCCTCGAGCCAGACAGTAATGCCTCCAGCCAACAAATGCGTCTCGAAAGTGATAAACATCTGGTGCAGATTGTCACGATCCACAAATCGAAAGGGCTGGAATATCCATTGGTCTGGCTGCCGTTTATCACCAATTTCCGCGTCCAGGAGCAGGCGTTTTATCACGATCGCCACTCGTTTGAGGCAGTTCTGGATCTTAATGCTGCGCCAGAAAGCGTCGACCTCGCGGAGGCCGAACGTCTGGCGGAAGATCTGCGTTTGCTTTACGTGGCGCTGACGCGTTCGGTTTGGCATTGTAGTCTCGGCGTTGCACCGCTGGTGCGCCGTCGTGGCGATAAAAAAGGTGACACCGACGTCCACCAAAGTGCGCTCGGGCGTTTGCTGCAAAAAGGGGAACCGCAAGATGCGGCAGGGCTTCGCACCTGTATTGAAGCATTGTGCGATGGTGATATTGCCTGGCAAACGGCACAAATTGGTGATAACCAACCCTGGCAGGTTAATGATGTTTCTACAGCAGAGCTGAATGCGAAGACGTTACAACGATTGCCCGGCGATAACTGGCGCGTCACCAGCTACTCTGGTTTGCAACAGCGTGGTCACGGTATCGCCCAGGATTTGATGCCTCGGCTGGATGTCGATGCTGCAGGCGTTGCCAGCGTCGTTGAAGAACCGACGTTAACACCACATCAGTTTCCGCGCGGTGCGTCACCGGGGACGTTCTTGCACAGTTTGTTTGAAGACCTGGATTTTACCCAGCCGGTTGACCCGAACTGGGTGCGGGAAAAACTGGAACTCGGCGGCTTTGAATCGCAGTGGGAACCGGTATTGACCGAGTGGATCACGGCTGTCCTCCAGGCACCTCTCAATGAAACCGGCGTAAGCCTGAGTCAACTTTCCGCCCGCAATAAACAGGTGGAGATGGAGTTTTATCTGCCGATTAGTGAACCGCTTATCGCCAGTCAGCTTGATACGTTAATCCGCCAGTTTGACCCGCTATCCGCAGGCTGCCCGCCGCTGGAGTTCATGCAGGTACGTGGCATGTTAAAAGGCTTTATCGACCTGGTGTTCCGCCACGAAGGGCGTTATTACCTGCTCGACTATAAATCCAACTGGTTGGGTGAAGACAGTTCGGCTTACACCCAACAGGCTATGGCAGCAGCGATGCAGGCACACCGCTATGATCTGCAATATCAGCTTTATACCCTGGCGCTGCATCGTTATCTGCGCCATCGCATTGCTGATTACGACTATGATCGTCACTTTGGCGGCGTTATCTATCTGTTCCTGCGTGGCGTTGATAAAGAACATCCGCAACAGGGGATTTACACAACCCGACCCAATGCAGGGTTGATTGACCTGATGGATGAGATGTTTGCCGGTATGACCCTGGAGGAGGCGTAATGAAATTGCAAAAGCAATTACTGGAAGCTGTGGAGCACAAACAGCTACGCCCGCTGGATGTGCAATTTGCCCTGACCGTGGCGGGAGATGAACATCCTGCCGTCACCCTCGCGGCAGCCCTGTTAAGCCACGACGCCGGGGAAGGGCATGTCTGTTTACCGCTTTCACGACTGGAAAATAACGAGGCGTCGCATCCGCTGTTGGCGACCTGTGTCAGTGAAATCGGTGAGCTACAAAATTGGGAAGAATGCTTGCTGGCTTCACAAGCGGTCAGCCGGGGAGATGAACCCACGCCGATGATCCTCTGTGGCGATCGTCTTTATTTGAATCGCATGTGGTGTAACGAGCGGACGGTAGCGCGCTTCTTCAATGAGGTGAATCATGCCATCGAGGTTGATGAAGCTCTACTGGCGCAAACCCTGGACAAACTTTTTCCAGTAAGCGATGAAATTAACTGGCAAAAAGTTGCGGCGGCAGTGGCGCTGACGCGGCGGATCTCGGTGATTTCCGGCGGCCCAGGCACCGGTAAAACGACCACCGTGGCGAAGTTGCTGGCAGCGTTAATTCAAATGGCCGACGGCGAACGCTGCCGTATCCGTCTGGCTGCACCAACGGGTAAAGCTGCCGCGCGCTTAACCGAATCTCTCGGCAAGGCTTTGCGACAGTTACCGCTGAGCGATGAACAAAAGAAACGCATTCCGGAAGATGCCAGCACTTTGCACCGATTGCTGGGTGCGCAGCCGGGTAGCCAGCGTTTACGTCATCATGCCGGTAACCCGCTGCATCTTGATGTGCTGGTGGTAGATGAAGCGTCAATGATCGATCTGCCTATGATGTCGAGACTGATCGACGCCTTGCCAGATCATGCGCGAGTGATCTTTCTCGGCGATCGTGATCAACTGGCCTCGGTTGAGGCTGGGGCTGTGCTGGGCGATATCTGCGCTTATGCCAACGCGGGCTTTACCGCCGAGCGTGCCAGGCAGCTAAGCCGCCTGACGGGGACTCACGTTCCGGCAGGAACCGGCACAGAAGCGGCATCTTTGCGCGACAGTCTCTGCCTGCTGCAAAAAAGCTATCGTTTCGGCAGCGATTCTGGCATTGGTCAGTTAGCTGCGGCGATCAATCGTGGTGATAAAACGGCAGTGAAAACCGTTTTTCAGCAGGATTTTACTGATATCGAAAAACGACTTTTACAGAGCGGCGAAGATTATATTGCGATGCTTGAGGAAGCTCTTGCGGGTTACGGACGTTATCTGGATCTGCTGCAAGCGCGTGCCGAGCCGGATTTAATCATTCAGGCGTTCAATGAGTACCAGCTTTTGTGCGCCCTGCGGGAAGGGCCGTTTGGCGTGGCTGGACTGAATGAGCGAATTGAGCAGTTTATGCAACAGAAGCGCAAAATTCATCGTCATCCGCACTCTCGTTGGTACGAAGGCCGACCGGTGATGATTGCCCGTAATGACAGCGCGCTTGGGTTGTTTAATGGCGATATCGGTATTGCGCTGGATCGCGGGCAGGGGACGCGCGTCTGGTTTGCGATGCCGGACGGCAATATTAAGTCTGTG
>OCHD01002299.1_pt1 | contig 10714 bp, 9 predicted proteins | sample 1538481 | NCBI WGS metagenome assembly OCHD01 (sample SAMN04571699, study PRJEB22368) | human gut metagenome | biome: human gut; material: stool | host: Homo sapiens | place: Luxembourg | collected 2012-09-07
CAGGAGAATATGGAGGCGGCCATAGCAGAGGGAAATAATTTGGTGGAGTTCATTAAATCCGAGGGATATTTTCGATTCCAAGCGGACAGTGAAGTTTCATCCAGAGATTTTTACACAGTATATCTACAGTGGTGCATGGACAATGCTCTAAGCCCACTGGCGCAGAAAACCGTTATCAACTACTTAAAGCAAAACAGCCGTCAGTATAATCTGGAGTACACCAACAAAATCTCCATAGGCGACGGACGCTTTGCCAGAGGCTTCTGGGGTATTCAGCTTCTGAAAAAATAAGAACAAACTCAAAAGTACGTGTACTATCCGTACCAAGTGTACCAAATCGGTACGCATGGTACACTTGGTACATGTACTTTCCAATTCACAATTATTTTTAGAAGGGAATGAAACACATGAAAAGAACAGAAACAGAAAAATATTTTGAAAAGGATGGTGCTGCTGGTTGAAATACGAGGTTCCCATTTGGGAAAAAGCAAATCTGACCTTTGAAGAAGCGGCAGCCTATTTTGGCATCGGCATTAACAAGCTGCGGGATTTGACCAGTAATGATAATTGTCCGTATGTTTTGTGGATTGGCTCCAAACGGCTGATAAAGCGCCGAGCCTTTGAACGGTATCTGGAAACGGCATTTTCCGTTTGATTTTTATATTTTGCTGTGGAAAATGGGGCCTGGATATGATAAAATAATCCTGTCAATTCAGGCTCTTTCCACAGCGGAAAGGAGTTTGACAATGTCCGCAAAGAGAAAGGATAAAAAAGGCCGTGTTCTTCGGACAGGAGAGAGCCAACGCAAAGATCTTACTTATCAATACCGTTACACAGATTCCAGTGGGAAACGGCATACGGTGTATGCGCCAACGCTGGATGGGCTTCGCGAGAAAGAGAAAGAAATCAACAGCGCTGAAAATGCGGGAGCCAGCTACAACGATGGCGGGATTACCGTAATTGAATTGCTGGAGCGCTATATCAGCCTGAAGCAGGGTGTCCGCTACGCAACGACAGTCGGCTACGGATTTGTTCTAAGTCTTGTGAAAAAAGAAGCTTTTGGACAGCGAAGAATCCGGGATATCAAACCCTCTGACGCAAAGCTCTGGTTCATGAAGCTGCAAAAGGACGGCAGGGGCTACAGTACCATTACCAGCGTCCGCGGCGTTGTGAAGCCCGCTTTTCAGATGGCCTACGAGGAAGAAATTCTGCGCAGAAATCCCTTTGACTTCAAGCTGTCCGACGTGGTGAAGAATGACTCCAAGAAGCGAATCGCACTGACCCAGGAGCAAAGGGATACCTTCATGGGCTTTATCAAGGGTGACAAGCATTTCAGCCGATACTACGATGAGTTCACGGTGCTGCTGGAAACGGGAATGCGCGTCAGTGAGATGTGCGGGCTTACCAGGGAACAGCTGGATTTTGCCAATCGACGCATCTGGGTGGATCACCAGCTTGTCCGTATGTCAGATGGGACGCTCTTTGTAGAGAAAACCAAAACCGAAAGCGGATGCCGTTTCCTGCCTATGACAGACAATGTCCGAGATGCTCTGCAACGTATCCTTGCGAATCGGAAGAAACCGGACATTGAATACTGTGTGGATGGGTATAGCGGCTTTCTGCTTCTGGACAAGAACGGAAAGCCCTGCGTGGCGATGCACATTGAGCATCATATGCAGTGGGCTATGAAGAAGTACCGAAAGCTCCATCCTGACGATCCGTTTCCAACCATCACGCCCCATGTTCTGCGGCACACCTTTTGCACCAATATGGCCAATGCCGGAATGGCAATCAAGGACCTGCAATACCTGATGGGACACTCGGATGCAGATGTGACATTGAATGTCTATACCCATGCTTCCTATGCGCACGCGGAGTCCGCCATGTGGAAGATATTACAGTTCCAGCCCAACGGAAACTCCCAAAAGTTCGGTTGAGGTTACACCAAATTTACACCAATTGGCCATAGAACGGTAAAGAGATGTAACGGGTTATACACCAACGAAATTCTGAAAAGCGAAACTTTTTGACTTACAAAGCGATATAAAAGGAAGAAAACAATGGTAAAAATTTTATTTATATGCCACGGCAATATTTGCCGCAGTCCTATGGCGGAGTATATTCTAAAGGACATGGCCGTGCGGGCGGGAGTGGCCGACCGGTTTGAGATCGACTCCGCCGCGGTGAGCCGGGAGGAGATCGGTAACCCCGTCTACCCGGCTGCACGCCGGGAATTGGAACGGCACGGCGTTTTCTGCGGCGATCACACCGCACGGCAGGTGACCGCCGCGGACTTGCGGCATTTCGACCGGATCTATTATATGGATAGCAGCAACGCCCGGCTCCTGAGGCGGCTGCTTCCCGACGACCCGGAGAAGATCCGGCCGCTGCTTGACCGGGACGTGGCCGATCCCTGGTATACGGGGGATTTTGGCAAAACATGGGACGACCTTGTAGAGGGCTGCACTCAGATTATGGAGGAATTTGGATGAATCAGGAAATTTTAGAGGAAAAGCTGGCGGAGCTGCCCCTGTACTGCTACCAGTTCTTCGATCCGCAGGAGCTGGAATTCTCCCAGCGCGTCCGGTGGATCTGCGAGCACGAATGCCCCATGTACGGCAAAAGCTGGGCGTGCCCTCCCGGCGTCGGCAGTGTGGAGACATGTCAGGAAAAGTGTATGCGCCACAAAAACTGCCTGATGATCGCCACCGTCACGGAGGTCCCCGACATCGCCGACATCACCCAGACCCTCGCCACCCGCGCCGACCACGAGGACATCACCAATCAGGTGGGCGGCTTCTTCCGGGAACAGGGTGTGGAACCTTATATCCTGTCCACGGAATCCTGCGCCATCTGCCCCCGGTGCGCCATCGAGGACGGCCTGCCTTGCCGCCACCCGGAGCGGATGCACCCCTGCGTGGAAAGTCAGGGCATCAACATTATTCCCACGCTGGAGCGCTGCGGGATCGAGTTCCAGTACGGGGACAATGTTGTGACGTGGATTTCTTTGCTGCTTTTTTGAAAAAATGCCGGGGCAGTGCCGTATCAATGCGGCGCTGCCCGGATTTTTTGTATTTGCCTATTGACAAAGGGAGAAATGCGGTGTATACTGATATCAACAAATGAGCGTATGCTCATATATACATTTAATTAGGGGGCATTCCCATGGTGAAGAAAGTATATCTGGTAGAGAATCTGGACTGCGCCAACTGCGCATCGAAGGTGGAAGCGGCGCTTAATGCCCTCCCGGAGGTGCAGGAGGCGGTACTTACCTACGCCACGATGCAGCTTCGGATTACCGCTGAAGACCCCGACGCCCTGCTCCCCAAATTGCAGGAGGCCGCTCAGAAGGTGGAGCCGGAGGTGGAATTCTACCCCAGAGACGGAGCTCACACCCACCACAGCCACTCCGGCGAGCATGAGTATCATCATGATTGCTGCTGCGGTTACGAGCATCATCACGACCACGATCACGAACATGAGCATTGCCACGACCACGCTCATGACCATCATCACGATGATGACCATGAGCATGAACACGAACACCATCACAACCATGAACATACCCACGAGCACAGCCATGACCACGGTCACGAGCATGGCGGCGAGGAGTCGGAAGACCTGAAGCCGATTCTGGTCGGTGCGGTTCTGTTTGTGGTGGGTCTGGTGCTGGACCATTTCGGACTGAAATGGCCGACGCTGGGCGTGTGCCTCGTGGCCTATGTCCTGCTGGGCAGGGAAGTCATTGTGACGGCCGTAAAGAACCTTGCCCGGGGCCAGATGCTGGACGAGAACTTTCTGATGGCCCTTGCCTCCATCGGCGCGTTCTTCACCGGCAGCTTTACCGAGGCCGTGGGCGTCATGCTGTTCTACCGCGTCGGCGAATACTTTGAAGACAGAGCCGTCGCCCGCAGCCGCAGCCAGATTATGGAAGCCGTTGACCTCCGCCCCGAGGTGGTGCAGCTGGTGGACGGCGAGACGGTGCGGGAAATTCCCGCAGGAGAAGCGAACATCGGCGACATCGTGCTGGTTCGTCCCGGCGACCGGATCCCTTTGGACGGCATCGTGGTCAGCGGCAGCAGCCGCGTTGACACCGCCCCCATCACCGGCGAGCCGGTGCCGATTTCCGTAGCCGAGGGAGACAGCGTGGTCTCCGGCTGCGTCAATACCACAGGTCAGCTCACCGTCCGGGTGGAAAAGTCCCTGTCCGAATCCATGGTCACCCGCATTCTGGACAGCGTGGAAAATGCCGCTGCCAGCAAGCCCAAGATCGACCGCTTCATCACCCGTTTCGCACGGGTCTACACCCCCATCGTAGTGGGCGCCGCCGTGCTGACGGCGATCATTCCCTCCCTCATCACCGGCGACTGGGGCAAATGGGTCTACACCGCTCTGACATTTCTGGTCATGAGCTGCCCCTGCGCGCTGGTTCTCAGCGTGCCGCTGGCCTTCTTCGCCGGTATCGGCGCGGGCAGCAAGCGGGGCATCCTGTTTAAGGGCGGCCAGTCCATGGAGGCCATGAGCAAGATCAAGGCCGTCATCATGGATAAGACCGGCACCATCACCAAGGGCGACTTTACCGTGCAGAAGATCGTAGGCGGCGACGAGCTGCTGGAACTCTGTGCCGACTGCGAGCAGCAGTCCACCCACCCCATCGCCGAGAGCATCGTCGCAGCGGCCAAGGCGCGGAACATGGAGCTGCGCCGTCCCGAGGAGCTGGAAGAGCTGGCCGGTCGGGGCATCCGGGCAAAGCTGGACGGCAAGGAAATTCTCTGCGGCAACGAGCGGCTGCTGACGGAGAAGGGCGTGTCCTTCCCCAAGTCCAGGGAATACGGCACCAAGGTGCTGGTGGCGGTGGACGGCGTTTATCAGGGCTACCTGCTCATCGCCGACACCATCAAGACCGGCGCGGAGAACGCCGTCCGCGCCCTGCGGGACAGCGGCATCGAGACCGTGATGCTCACCGGCGACGCCGAGGAATCGGCCAAGGCCGTTGCCGGAGCCGTAGGTATCCGGGAAGTCCACGCGGGACTGCTGCCCCAGCAGAAGCTTGAGCGGCTGCAATCCATCCGGGAGACCAAGGGCGCAGCCATGTTCGTCGGCGACGGCATCAACGACGCCCCCGTGCTTGCCGGTGCGGACGTAGGCGCGGCCATGGGCAGCGGCGCGGACGCGGCCATCGAGGCGGCGGACGTGGTGTTCATGACCTCCGACGTGGCGGCGGTGCCGCAGGCGCTCCGCATTTCCAGACAGACCGCCCGGATTGCGTGGCAGAATGTGGTGTTCGCTCTGGCGGTGAAGCTGGCGGTCATGATCCTCGGCCTGTGCGGCTATGCCTCCATGTGGCTGGCGGTGATCGCCGATTCCGGCGTGGCGCTGCTGTGCGTCCTGAATTCCATTCGCATCTTATATAAGAAGTAACATCCGCGGCGCCGTCACCCCAAAGGTGGCGGCGCCGCCTGCAAATCGGTAAAAACGGCCGCAAATCCCGGGATAGCCGAAATAATCACCAAAACAGCGCACCGAAAATTGTTGAATATGCAGAACTTTCAAAAAAGAAAAAATTTCAGTTGCACTTTTGGATAAAGTGCGCTATGATGTTGACATGGAAACGTTGGAATCGTTTCCAAACCACCATCCGGCTCTGCCGGAACGAAAATAGGAGGAAACACAAATGAAAAAGCTGATTGCATTGCTGCTGGCAGTTGTCATGGTAATGGGTCTGGCCGCCTGCGGCTCCAAGACCACTACCGAGACCAAGGCTCCCACCGAAGCCAAGGTTGACACTCCCGCCACCGAGGCCAAGACCGACGCGCCTGCCGCTGCCGGTTCCGTCTACTACCTGAACTTCAAGCCCGAGTTCGACCAGGCTCTGCAGGGTCTGGCCGCCAGCTACACCGAGAAGACCGGCGTGCCTGTCAAGGTCGTGACCGCTGCTTCCGGCGACTACTCCAACACCCTGAACGCCCAGATGGGCAAGGACGGCGCTCCCACCATCTACAACATCGGCAACATGTCCGGCCTGAAGGACTGGGATGAGTACGCTCTGGATCTGACCGGAACGGCTCTCGCCGGCGAGCTGGCCACCAACGACTTCAACCTCTACAACGAGGCCGGTGAGCTGAAGGCCATGGGCTACTGCTACGAGTCCTTCGGTATCATCGTCAACACCAAGCTGCTGGCCGATGCCGGTCACTCTCTGGATGAGATCAAGGACTTCGCGTCCCTGAAGGCCGTCGCTGACGACATCCACGCCCGCGCCGCTGAGCTGGGCTTCGACGCCTTCTCCTCCGCCGGCCTGGACGGCTCCTCTTCCTGGCGCTTCTCCGGTCACCTGGCCAACATGCCCCTCTACTATGAGTTCCGTGACGACGGCGTGACCGAGCAGCCCGCCGAGATCAAGGGCACCTACCTGGACAACTTCCGCAACATCTGGGATCTGTACATCACCGATTCCGCCGCTGACCCCACCGCTCTGTCCACCGCCACCGGCGACCAGTCCGAGGCTGAGTTCGGCGAAGGCAAGGCTGTCTTCTACCAGAACGGCACTTGGGAGTACGCGGCCCTGACCGCCGACAAGTTCAACCTGAACCCCGACGAGATCGCCATGATCCCCATCTACTGCGGCGTTGACGGCGAAGAGAAGGCCGGCCTGTGCTCCGGCACCGAGAACTGCTGGGCGATCAACAGCCAGGCCAAGGAAGAGGACATCCAGGCTTCTCTGGACTTCCTGTATTGGCTGGTCACCGATCCCGACGCATCCGCTGTCCTGGTCGAGCAGCTGGGCGCTGTTCCCTTCAAGAGCTGCCCCGCTTCTGCCAACAAGTTCATCGTTGACGGCAACGCGCTGCTGGCTGACGGCAAGTACGCTGTGACCTGGGCGTTCAACTACACCCCCAACGTGGACTCCTGGAGAGCTACCGTTGTCACCGCTCTGGCCGCTTACTCCGCTGATCCCACCGACGCCAACTGGGAAGCTGTTAAGACCGCTTTCGTTGACGGCTGGGCCATCGAGTACAAGACTGTGAACGGCTGATCGGCACACCACAACTGAAACCCAGAGGGGCGGGCGGTAAGCCCGCCCCTTTGAATGTCCCGGCCTGCACAGGGTGGGAGGGTACGTCGGCTTTTGGGCGGATGCAGCCTCCTGTCCTGCGCGGCAGCACCGGAACGCAGTTCCGTTCTGACACGGTTATTTTGGTAAGCAGCCAAATATAATAAAAATACAATACAGGAAAGCGAGGGAATCTCATTGAGCAAAAAAAATGACGGCGCCGGGCTGAACAGCCGACTGATCCGCCGTCCCATTCAGCGGTGGGCGCCGCTGTTCATCCTCCCCGTGTTCGCTGCCTTCTGCATCGGCTTCGTCTGGCCGTTTTTGCAGGGCATCTACCTGTCCTTCTGCACCTTCAATATTCCCAAGGATGCCAAATGGGTCGGCCTGACGAATTATTCCAAAATCTGGACGGACGTCAGCTTCTGGAACGCCTTCAAGAACACCGCATTTTTTGCCGTGGTCTCCATTCTCCTGATCAATGTGCTGGCCTTCTTCATCGCCTATGCCCTGACCCAGAAGATGCGCGGCTCCAACCTGTTTCGCACCGTGTTCTTCATGCCCAACCTGATCGGCGGTGTGGTGCTGGGCTACATATGGAGCATGATTTTTGACGGCATTCTGCGGAACTATTCCACCTACCTCACCGCCAACGCCACCTACGGCTTCTGGGGTCTGGTCATTCTGGTGGCCTGGCAGCAGATCGGCTATATGATGATCATCTACATTGCCGGACTTCAGGCAGTTCCCGGAGACATGCTGGAGGCCGCCGAAATTGACGGCGCCAGCGGCAGCCAGACGCTGTTCAGGGTCATCATCCCCAACGTGATGCCCTCCATCACCACCTGCACCTTCCTGACTCTGACCAACTCCTTCAAGCTGTTCGACCAGAACCTGGCGCTGACCGGCGGCCTGCCCAGCATTATTCAGAACGGCGCGAAGTTCAACCAGACAGAGCTGCTGGCGCTGAACATTTACTCCACCTACAACATCAATAAGAATTGGCACGGCGTTGCCCAGGCAAAGGCTGTTATCTTCTTTATTCTGGTGGCCGTTCTGGCCATTGCCCAGCAGACCGCGACCCGCCGCAAGGAGGTGGCGGCCATCAGCATCATCCAGCTTCAGGCCAGCCGCCGCAAGGAGGTGCAGCAGTGATGCGTAAAGACAGAATGAAAACCAAAGAGTATTCCGCCGGCAGCACGGTGCTGACCGTTGCCTTCGTGCTGATCTGCCTTGTGTGGATCATGCCCATTTACGAGGTTGTCGTCAACTCCCTGAAGTCCAACAATGCCATCAATCTGGACGTGTTTGCCCTGCCCAATTCGGAGAGCTTCGTGGGCTTTGCCAACTATGTCAAGGGTATGACCTTCGGCAATTACCCCTTCCTCAAGTCCGTGGGCTACAGCCTGTTCATCAGCGTGGTTTCCACGGCGCTGATCCTGCTGTGCTGCTCCATGGCGGCATGGTACATTGCCCGGGTGCGGAGCGGCTTTGCCAAGTTCTTCTACTATCTGTGCCTGTTCTCCATGATCGTCCCCTTCCAGATGGTCATGTTCACCCTGACCTCCACCGCTGACTCCCTGAAGCTGAACACCCCCTGGACGATTCCTGTGATCTATCTGGGCTTCGGCGCGGGTCTTGCCATCTTCATGTTCGTGGGCTTCGTCAAGAGCCTGCCTCTGGAAATCGAGGAAGCGGCGTCCATTGACGGCTGCGGTCCCGTGCGCACCTACTTCAACGTGGTGCTGCCCATGCTGAAGCCTACCCTCATTTCCGTGGGTATTCTGGAACTGATGTGGGTCTGGAACGACTATCTCCTGCCGTATCTGGTTCTGGACATCACCAAGTACCGCACCATCCCCATCCACGTCCAGTACCTGAAGGGTAGCTATGGCACCGTGGATCTGGGCGCGACCATGGCGGTCATCATGATGGCCATTCTGCCCATCATCATTGTCTACCTGTTCTGCCAGAAGTACATCATCAAGGGCGTCGCTGCCGGCGCGGTGAAGGGATAATCTCTTCTAACTGATTTTATACCCACCGGCCGTGTAAACAGCCGGTGGGCATTTCAAAGATTCCGAAAAGAGAGGGGCGGCGGATGCCATGACAATCAAAGATCTGGCTGCAAAGACCGGCTATGCCGTCGGCACCGTTTCCCGGGCGCTGAACAATCATCCCAACGTCAGCGAGCGGGCAAGGCAGGAAATCCTGGAGGCCGCCGCCGAAAGCGGCTTTCAGCTGAACGTCAACGCCAAGCAGCTAAAGCAGCACCACTCCACCACCATTCTGGTGGTGGTCAAGGGTATCGGCAACGAGCTGTTCGGGGAGATGGTGGAGTCCATCCAGACCCTGATCGCCCAGACCCGCTACCAGCTGGTGGTGGACTACATGGACGAGGACGAAAACGAAGTGCACCGAGCCGCGCAGCTGTGCCGGGAAAAGAAGCCTCTGGGCATCCTGTTCCTCGGCGGCAACAACGAGAATTTCATCCGGGATTTCGGGGGCATTGACGTTCCCTGTGTCGTGGTCACCAACGACGCCTCCATGCTGTCCTTTGACAACCTGTCCAGCGTCTCCACCGACGACCGGGAGGCCGCGTGCAGCGCCATGGATACGTTGATTCGTCTGGGACATAGCCGTATCGCCATCATCGGCGGCGACCGGGCCATTTCCGACACCAGCCGTCTGCGCTACGAGGGCTGTATGCAGTCCTTCACTGCCCACGGCATCCCCTTCGACCCCAAGCGGGACTATCAGGGCGTGCGCTATTCCTATCAGGCGGGGTATCAGGCGACCAAGGCGCTGCTGGATAAGGGATGCCGGTTCACCGCGATTTTCGCCACCGCCGACGTGATGGCCATCGGCGCCATCCGCGCCTTGCAGGACAACGGCCTGCAGGTGCCGGAGGACGTGTCGGTCATGGGCGTGGACGGCCTGCCGCTGAGCAGCTTCCTGGTGCCGAGACTGGCCACCGTCCGTCAGACCGTGGAAATTCTGCTGGGGAATATCGAGCGGAACGCGCCCGCCTGTCACGAGACGGTACCCTTTGAGATCCTCTCCCGGGAGAGCATCCGGGAAATTTCACACTGATAATCCATTAAAATGCTCAATTCTGAATTGAGCATTTTAATGAACGATCACATATCACAGATGCTGTTTTTCGATAAGAACGTAAAGCGGTATCAATTAAGGAGACTATTGCAATGCGCGAAAGCGGAATTTTGATGCATATTACCTCCCTGCCGGCCCCTTACGGCATCGGCACCATGGGGAAGGACGCCTATGCCTTTGTGGACTTTCTGGTCAGGGCCGGACAGCGCTACTGGCAGATCTTGCCCCTGACTCCCACCGGCTACGGCGATTCCCCCTATCAGTCTCTGGGCGCCTGCGCAGGCAACCATTATCTCATCGATCTGGACAGGCTGGCAGACGAGGGACTGCTGAAAAAAGAGGAAATCCAGAACATTCCATGGGGCTGCAATCCGGCGCGGGTGGATTTTGGAGCCATGTACGCTCATCGGATGAACGTGCTGCGGCTGGCGTTTCAGCGGTTTGCACCGGATGAAGCCTACGAAACCTTCGTGGAGCAGAACCGGAGCTGGCTGGAAGACTATGCTCTGTTCACGGCATTGAAGGACACCCTCGGCGGCAAGCCAT
>OCHD01002301.1_pt1 | contig 10713 bp, 9 predicted proteins | sample 1538481 | NCBI WGS metagenome assembly OCHD01 (sample SAMN04571699, study PRJEB22368) | human gut metagenome | biome: human gut; material: stool | host: Homo sapiens | place: Luxembourg | collected 2012-09-07
CCTGCGCCTGCTGAAACTCCCCGACGAGGTGCAGCTCGCCCTCAAGGAGGGGCTGATCTCGATGGGACACGCCAAAGCCATCGCCGGGGCGCCCGCCGACCAGCAGCTGCGCGTGCTGAAAAGGTGCATCAAGAAAGGCCTCTCGGTCCGCCAGGTCGAGGAGCTGGTCCGCTCTCTCTCCGAAGCCCCGGGCAAAGAGGCACAGAATGTGGAGGACGAAGAGTATCCCGAAAGCTACCTGAAACTGGTCGAGCAGCTCGAAAAGTTCTTTTCGCAGGAAATTTCGATCAAACGCGCGAAAAACGGCGGCGGCAAAATCGTCATCGGCTTCACGGACGACAGGGACATCGAACAGTTCATCGAACGTTTTGCTAAACGCTCCTAATTAATATATGGTGACAATCCGGTTCAGACTCCTGCTCCTGGTCGCAGCCCTTTCGCTGGGACTGCCCGCCGGGGCGCAGCTCCACCGCGGCGCACGCACGGTCGTCCGCGGCGGACTGCTCGAAAAACCGGATTCGCTCAAGGGCCGGCGCGATTCGCTGCGCCTGGCGGGCCTCGTACGGCAGATCGACTCGATCGCCGCCGCCGACCTGCGCTCCGACGACCTGCATTACCTCGACTCGCTGGCCCTGGCGCGCTTCGACGCCGCACAGCGGGGCGTGGACACCACGACCAAACGCAAGGTCTACAAAAAAGGCTGGTTTATGAGCGACTCGATGTCGCTCTCGAAGGTGTGCTGGATTTCGACCGTGGTCCCCGGCTACGGACAGATTTACAACAAACAGTACTGGAAACTGCCGATCCTCTACGGACTGGTGGGAACCGGACTGGGACTGTACATCCACGAAAACAAGACCTACAAGCCGCTCAAGCGCCAGTTCGAATCCTATACCGACGTGAACCTCTCGCGCACGCCCGAGCTGGACGCCCTCCAGTCCAAGATGATCCGCAGCAACACGCGGCGTCAGGTTTACCTGGGGATCACGATCGCCTCGTACATCTACTTCATCGGCGACGCGGCCGTGAGCTACTCGACCAACGACGTGTCGAGCGTCAAGAAGGCCACCACGCTGGCCTGCATCTTCCCCGGAGCGGGACAGATCTACAACAAAAGCTACTGGAAAGTGCCTTTCGTCATCGGCGGATTCGCCTCGATGATCTACTGCATCGACTGGAACAACCGCGGCTACCAACGTTTCAAAAAGGCCTACAATCTGTTGAGCGACTACGACCGCAATCCCGACAAATACCCCGACGGGCCGACCGACGAGTTCCACGGACGCTATTCGGCCTCGTTCATCCGCAACCTGCGCAACAACTACCGGCGCAACCGCGACCTCTGCATCATCCTCTCGGGTGCGCTGTACGTCCTGCAGATCGTCGATGCGCATGTCGACGCCCACCTCAAGGACTACGACATTTCGGACGACCTCTCGATGAACCTCGAACCGCTGGTCGACTACACCTACGTCCCCACCCTCGGGGGCAACCGCCCGGTGTTCGGCTTCAATTTGAGCCTGAAATTTTAGACGATGAAGAAACTCCTTACCATAGCGCTGCTCCTTGCCGTCGCCGCTTCGGCGTCGGCCCTCGACCGCAGCCCCCGCAAGAAGAAACGCGACAAGAAAGCCAAAACCGAAACCGTCGTCCCGGCGCCCGTTCCCGAGGCCGAACCGGTTCCCGTCCCCGAGCCGGAACCCGCCCCGGCCGAAGAACCCGTCGTCAACGACATGACGCTGGGATTCTCCCCCGAACAGACCGACTCGCTGCTGGCCGCATGGCGCGAACGCCAGCGGCAGGACGCGTTCAGCGAATTTTTCAAACAGTACATTCTGGAGGACTCCACCGAGGTGGCCGACAGCACGCCCGACTCGGTCTACTCCCGGCGGTTGCTCGACCTCGCGTCGCCGATCCAGTTCCCCTACAACAGCATCGTAAAGGGCTACATCAACCGCTACACCAACTCGCGCTACGGCACGATCAGCCGCATCCTCGGCATGTCGCAGTACTACTTCCCGATCATCGAGGAGGAGCTGCTCCGCGAAGGCCTTCCCGTCGAGCTGCGCGCGCTGCCGATCATCGAATCGGCGCTCTCCCCCACGGCGGTGTCGCCGATGGGCGCCGTCGGGCTGTGGCAGTTCATGCCCACGACCGGCAAGAGCTACGGCCTCGAAATCAACTCGCTGGTCGACGAACGCCGCGACCCCTACCGCGCCACGCAGGCCGCCTGCCGCTACCTGAAAGACCTCTTCGCCATTTATAACGACTGGTCGCTGGCCATCGCCGCCTACAACTGCGGCCCGGGCAACGTCAACAAAGCGATCGCCCGCTCGGGAGGCAAGAACTTCTGGGAGATTTACGACTACCTGCCCCGCGAGACGCGCGGCTACGTGCCGGCCTTCATCGGCGCGTCGTACGCCTACGCCTACCACCGCCAGCACGGCATCGAGCCGACCGAAGCTCCGATTCCCCTTTCGGTGGACACCGTCCGGATCAACAAACTGATGCACCTGGGGCAGATCTCCTCGACGATCGACCTGCCGATCGAGACCCTGCGCCAGCTCAATCCGCAGTACAAACTCGACATCATCCCGGCCACGACCAAGCCCTACACGCTGGTCCTGCCGCAGCGGTATGTCATGCAATACATCGCTCACGAGCCTGAAATCCAAGCCAAAGACTCGATGTACCTCAAGGAGTACATCAACCCGGCCAACATCGACAAGAAACGCCAGGAGCGCAGCGGATCGGTCTACGTGGTCAAAAAGGGCGACACGCTGGGGGCCATCGCCCGCCGTTACCGCGTGACCACGGCGCAGATCATGCGCTGGAACAAGCTCAAGAGCGCCCACAAACTCCGCATCGGACAACGGCTCCGCATCGAAGGCAGGTAATGAACACCGATCACGATACCATCGTCGCCCCTGCAACCGCCGCCGGAGGGGCTATCGCCGTCATCCGCATCAGCGGCGGAGAAGCCTTCGCCGTCTGCGACCGGATATTCCGGGGCCGGCGGCCGCTCGCCGAGGCAGACGGCTACACGGTGCATTACGGTACGATAGCCGAGGGCGACCGCGTGATCGACGACGTGCTGGCGGCCGTTTTCCGCGCCCCGCACTCCTACACGGGCGAAAACTCGGTCGAAATCTCGTGCCACGGCTCCTCCTACATCGTCTCGGAAATCCTCCGGCTGCTGACCGCCGCGGGAGGACGCATGGCCCAGCCGGGCGAATTCACCATCCGCGCCTACCTGGCCGGGAAACTCGACCTCTCGCAGGCCGAGGCCGTGGCCGACATGATCGCCTCGTCGTCACGCGCCGCGCACGCGCTGGCCTCGACGCAGATGCGCGGCGGATACTCCGAAGAGCTCGAATCGCTGCGCGAAAAACTGCTGAACCTCACCTCGCTGCTGGAACTGGAACTCGACTTCTCGGAGGAGGATGTGGAGTTCGCCGACCGTACGGCGCTGCGCGCGACGATGCAGCGCATCGCTGCGGAGATCGACCGCCTGCGCAGTTCGTTCGCACTGGGCAACGCCATCCGGGAGGGCGTCGCCGTGGCCATCGCCGGAGCGCCGAACGTCGGCAAATCGACGCTGCTCAACCGACTTCTGAACGAGGAGCGGGCCATGGTCTCGGAGATCGCCGGAACCACGCGCGACGTGATCGAGGAGTGCGCCAACATCGGCGGCGTGCTTTTCCGGTTCCTCGACACGGCCGGCATCCGCCCGACCGACGACCGGCTCGAACAAATGGGCATCCAGCGCACGATGTCGAGCATCGAACGGGCGCGAATCGTCATTCATATGGTCGACGCCTCGACGCTCACGGGTCCGGTTCCCGCCCCGGATTTTCCGCTCCGTCCCGGGCAGAAACTCCTGACCGTCGTCAACAAGACCGACAAGGCTCCGGCCGCATGGCGGCTTCCCGAAGGCGTTGTCGGGATTTCTGCCAAACACGGCGAGGGTATCGACGCCCTGTGCGACGCCCTACGGGAGTCCGTCGACACCGAAGCGCTCTACCACGGCGATCCGGTCGTCTCGAACAGCCGCCATTACGAAGCGCTTTCGGCGGCCCGCGAAGCACTCGGCCAAGCCCTCGACGGTCTCGCCCACGGCCTTCCGACCGACCTTTTGAGCGAAGAAATCCGCCAGGTCATCACCCACCTCGGCGCCATCACGGGCCGCGGTGCCATCGCCCCCGACGAAATCCTGCAAAACATCTTCTCGAAATTCTGCATCGGCAAATGACGGCTTCTAAACAACCGTAACCAATCATAACCATTTAGAATAAAGTCGCTGTATATCAGCGACTTTTGTTTTTATATACTTTCAAGACCATATTTGGAAGCAACGGTTTTTATCCATATTTTTCATACGTATTTCTACCGTGACAGAAATTCACGGTTTGCCCAAATGTCACAGTGACGCATTAGTTGACGTGTGTTGACAATGGTTTACATGTGTGGACAGTTGGGGAAATTAGAATTTATGAAAAACGACGGAAAATAGAGAGAAAATATGGAGGTAAAAAGGATTTGTCAATGGTGCGGGAAACCCTTCATCGCCAAGAAAACGACGACCTGTTATTGTAGTCCGCAATGCTCAAAACGGGGCTACAAACACCGCATGATGGAGCGGAAGATGGAACTGCGCCACATGCAGGAGATGCTGGAACTGCGCTCGTCGCTGGAGAAGCAGGAATACTTCACTTTTTCGCAGGCGGCACGTTTGATGGGCGTAAGCCGCCAGTACATCTACAAACTGGTCAAGGAGGAGAAACTCCGCGCATCGCGGCTCAGCGGGAAGATGTCGTTGATACGGCGGGCCGACATCGAGCTCATGCTCAAAAGCAAACCCTATGAGCGGATGGTCCCGAAGGAGGACTTCAAGATAACGGAATACTATACCGCCGAGGAGATTGCCCAAAAGTACAAGGTCAACGCCAAATGGGTATGGACCTACACGCGGCAGCACAAGGTCCCGAAGGTACGTATCCGCCAGTTCAACTATTACAGCAAGAAACATATCGACGCCGCCTTTGCCAAATATGAGGTTGATTCCGACCTCTCGGAGTGGTACACACCCGAAGAGATTCAGGAGCGATACGGCATGACCCGCATCGCCATCCGCTCGCACGTCTACCGCAACAATATCCCATCGAAGAAGGAACACGGGCAGATCTACTACTCGAAGCTGCACTTCGACCTCTCGAAGAGCAGCGCGGAGGAAAGCAAGGCCGAATACTACACCGTCAAGGAGGCGATGGAACGGTTCCACCTCTCGCGCGACGCGGTGTACGGCGTGTTGCAGTTCCACCAGATCCCCCGCGAGAAGAACGGGCGCTTCGTCCGCTTCCTGAAAGTGGAGTTCGACCGCGTGATGGGAGTCAAAAAGTAGCCCCGATTCCAGTCCGCAGGAAATGATGCAAAATGATATGTCGCTGACGCTGGTCTGCATGTTTTCATTCCCAACATTTGCCGTAAAATCAGTATTAACCATAAAATTTTCATGTTATGCACGAATGTAAAACCGTAACACTGAGAACCCGCCCGCTCAAGGGACGGATGTTGTCTTTCTACCTGGATTATTATCCCGGCTACCGGGACAAGGAGACCATGAAGGTGATCCGCCACGAAACGCTGGGCATCTACCTCTATGCCGACCCGAAGAACAAACGGGAGCAGAACTTCAACGAGGTGATGACCGAGAAGGCCGAGGCGATCCGCTGCCGCCGCTTCGAGTCGGTGGTCAACGAGCGCTACGACTTCTTCGACAAGTACAAGCTCAAGGCAGATTTTCTGGAGTATTTTCGCAGTCAGCTCCGTAAACATGACCCAAAGTGGGAGTTCGTCTACCTCCACTTCCGCAACTTCGTACACGGCAAGTGCACCTTCGAGGAGATCGACATAGACCTCTGCAACAAGTTTCGCGAATACCTGCTGACGGCCAACAAGCTCAAGCGCAAGGGACGTATCACACGAAACTCCGCATCGGGATATTGGTCTACATTCAGGGGGCTCCTGAAAATCCTCTACCGTAACGGGCTGATAAAGACCAATGTCAATGATTTCCTGGACAAGATTGAAACGGAGGATGTGGTCAAGGATTATCTTTCAGTAGAAGAACTCTACAAGCTGGCCGAGACACCTTGCAAGAAGCCCGTGCTGAAGACGGCATCGCTCTTCTCCTGCATGACCAGCCTGCGCATCAGCGACATCCTCGCCCTCTGTTGGGAGGACATCGTGGACTACTCGGCCGGCGGCAAGTGCGTACACATCGTCACCCAAAAGAACCGCGCCGAGGACATCATCCCCATCAGTGAGGAGGCGCTGGATCTGATCGGCTACAGCCCTGACAAGCGGGGAATGGTATTCAAAGGATTGCAGCGCTGCTGGACCCAGACCTACATGAAGGAGTGGATCCGCTCGGCGGGTATCACCAAGAACATCTCCTTCCACTCCTATCGCAGAACCTTCGCGACGCTGCAGGCGGCGGCCGGGACAGACATCCGCACCATCCAGAGCATCATGGCGCACAAAAGTATTACGACCACCCAGCGGTATATCAAGGTAGTGGATGCCAACAAACGGGAAGCCAGCAAAAAAATCACCCTGATGCGAAAGAAGTGACGAGCGGTTTTCGGCCGGGTTTGATTGTTAAAGTATGATAGTTACTATGATATCAAATAACTATCATACTTTGTTTTGTGACTATTCGGAATTTGGATTATAACTTCACCTCCGTAACGATTACAAACAGTTGCGGATATGGCTAATACACTCCAAAAACGGGCCAAAAGAATAAGTCTGGTTCTAACCCTCGCGGCGGTCATCTTTACCGCTGTCGACAATTATCTTTACCTATGCCACGGCATCAACATCACGCCCGTGACAACGCCCGTCATCATTATACTTGTGGTATCAATCGTTTTGTGCGGTGTGTTGCAACGGTACTTCTACCGTTGGCTTATACAATACTCGCTCTTTCCTTCCGCCAATCGGCAGAAGTTGGAGGCTGCCAAAACAGAACGTACCCGGGCTGCCATCACCGAGCAGGCCGAGAACCGCGCTGAGACAATAGGAATCGAGCCCGTCAAGGAAGCTACCGATGTAGAAGCGGGAATCACCGCCGGACCGCACCGCGATCCCTATATGGAAAGATACAACCAATTGCTGGAAGAGATGAAACAGCAGGAGGCCCGACGCCACGCCGAACTCATGGAGGCCATCCGCGAATATGTGACCGTCGCAACCGCGCCCTTCCTGTCGCAGAAGGCCCTCGACACCCTCCTCACCAACATCGAGCAGATAGCCTGCGGCCGGCCGGACTCCTGCCTGCCGCTGCGCTCCAACCCGGATCGCCCGTTGCGGTCGCCGGAACTGCGCCACCTGGCATGGAACATCGGCGAACGGCTCCACATCTCGCTCGAAGAGCGGGCCCGGTTCATCAAACTGTCGTTCCCCCTCGAACTCAACAACGCCACCGTCGAATACCTGCAGCGCAACCTGCGTGTCGCAGTCCCGAGCCATATTCCAATCGACATCCCCGACGAGGGCGATTTCCGCTTCCATCTGGAGCTGATCGGCGTCCATCGGAAAAATGAACCCCTGCTGATGAAAAAATGATTCCCGTCAGCATTGGTCTGCGTGAATTCATTCCGTTGGTTTGCACCATGTTGAATCCCTTAAAAACAATAACGACATGGCAAAAGACCAACTTACATTCAACGACCTGCCGACGGTGGTCGGCGAGCTGTGCGATCGGATCGCAAGCATGGAGAACCTGCTCTCGGAGAACATCTCGCGGCAGAGCGTACCCCAGGAGAACACGCACGTCCCGATGACGGTGCAAGAGGCGTGCGAATACCTCCGGATGCCCCTTTCAACTTTCTACTACAAGGTCAAGAAGGACAACATCCCCGTCATCAAACAGGGCAAGCACCTCTACATCTATCGGGACGAGCTGGACAAGTGGCTGGAATCGTCCCGCAAAACCCCGCCCGCGCAAAGTTTCGAGGAGGAGAACGAGGCCCTGATCGCCTCGCACCGCCGCAAACCCAACCTCCAAAACTGGTAGGCGATGGAAACGACAGACAACCATACGCCAACACCAGAGGAATTGACCCTCTGCATCGAGGAGTCGGCCGTGCGGGCAGCGGACGCCTGCGAGCAGTCGCCCGCCGTGCTGCGGGTGGACGGCTCCGTGATCGGGACGCTGGGCAACTTCAGCGCCTCGATCGGGAAGGCCAAAAGCAAGAAGACATTCAACGTCGCGGCCCTCACCGCGGCGGCCCTGACGAACGGCACGGTGCTCCACTACCGAGCCTCCTTCCCCGAGGAGAAGCGGGGTATCCTCTACATCGACACCGAGCAGGGGCGCCCCCACTGCCAGCAGGTACTGCGGCGCATCCTGCGGCTGGCGGGACTGCCCGAGGAGCGGGATCCCGACAACCTGGTGATGCTGACGCTGCGCAAATTCCCGCCCGACATGCGGCTGGCCATAGTCGACCATGCCATCGGCACCATCCCCCACCTCGGTCTGGTAATTATAGATGGCATCCGCGACCTGCTCTACGATATCAACTCGCCCAAGGAGGCGACCGACATCATCTCCCGTTTCATGCAGTGGACCGACGACCGGCAGATCCACATCCACACCATCCTGCACCAGAACAAGAATGATGAAAATGCCCGCGGCCACATCGGCACGGAACTCAACAACAAGGCCGAGACCGTCATGCAGATTGAAGTGGACAAGGAGGAGCGGTCGATCAGCGTGGTGGAGGCAATTCATATCCGTGACCGCGAGTTCGAGCCCTTCGCCTTCCGCATCAACAGCGAAACGCTGCCCGAACTGGTGGAGCCCTACCAGCTGCGGAAGCGGGGCGCGGGGCGTCCAGCCAAGGGACCGTTCGACCCGGCACGCGACATTCCCGAGGATGTACACCGCGCGGCGTTGGATGCCGTTTTTGCGGAGGGCAGCATCGGCAGCTACCGCGAGTATCAGGAACGGCTGAAAGAGGGCTATGAACTGCAGGGCGTAAAGTTCGGGGGCAACCATGCAACCAAGGTTGCGGCTTTCCTCCGGGAGCAGCAGATGGTCATACGGGAGGGAAATGCCTACCGGCTCAACCCCGACCTCCGGATTTGATTCCGACTTTACTTTATTGCCGGGGAGTATATAATAGAATAAAGCAGAACTGCCGGAGCACAGGGGCTGTTTCCCCGCTCCCTCTGTTTCAGGAAACTGGAACGGCGCCCTCCTCCGCTGCCGATACAGTTGCCAATCACCCTTGTATATCCGGTGCGGGGCGCTGTCCAAAGCCCGACACGAAGTGTTGCAAGATATGCCAAGGTATAACCTCACTGCGTTGCGGTTGTACATTGGCGCTCTTGCCGGCTTCCATTTGTTGCCGGTGCGCTGCTCGCAGGCTCGCACCTAAACCCATTCTAACAGATGATTTTCATGAAACACGAAACGATAGAACAAAACACTGCTTCCGACGTGAAGAGAACGGTATTCATCGGGGCCAAGGTAACGCCCCAACAGAAAGAAGAGATTCAGGCGCGGGCCCAGCAATGCGGCATGACCGTTAGCGACTACCTGCTGGCACGGGCATACGGCTACACACCTCGGGCAAGGCTCACCCGTGAGGAGGCCGCCCTGCTGCAGGAACTGGACGGTTGTCGCTCCGACCTGGTCAGGTACACCTCAGCGCTTCAAGGAATGTCCACAAGTCAGCGGCTCACCCTGTTCAACCAGATCCCCTTCATGGCCGGGTGGTTCCATAAGCTCCGGCCCATCGCCGAGGCGGTCAGCGACTTCCTGACGGCCGTCCGTGAGCAGAACCGAATCCCGTCAACCCCAAAATCAGAAGAAGAAAAATGATTGCAAAAGCCAAAGCCATATCTTACGGCATCAATGACCTTCGTTATATTACTGGCGAATCAAGACACAAGAAGCATCCGGAAAAAATATATCGGGTATTGGACAATCTGCTGCCCCCTGATCTGGACGCTATGGGAATATGGAACTCCATGCAGTTGACCCTCTCCCAGCATCGGCCGATAAAGAATTCCATTATCAGAATAGAGTTGAGTCCATCGCCTGAGCATACCACTTTCTATGACATTGAGGACTGGCAAAAGCTATGGCACGAGTTCGCCGAAGAGTTCGACAAACAAGTGATTACCGGCAAGGACGGGAAAGTCCGTTCCTGCCCGACCAATCTGGCCAACAGCAAATACACGGTTTACCTGCACATGGAATCCAAAGGTAAAGTTCCCCATCTCCATGCCGCAATTTGCCGTTTTGATGAAAACGGGAACATCAACAATGACCATAACATTCATCTTCGGGCGCAACGTGCAGCCGAGCGAGTTGCAGTGAAACGTGGCTGGAAGACTGCGGAAGAAATCCGAAGTCGCAACATTCCGGAAGTAAGCAGAGAGTGTATGGAGGTATTGAGAACCATGCCATCGTGGTCATGGGAAGAATACAAGAAGGCACTTGCCCGGAGAGGCTATTCCGTATATGAACGGAAAGACAAGAAAGATGTTCTCCGTGGATATGCGATCCTCAAAGGAAATACCAAATACAAGGCTTCCGAACTGGGAGTAGCACGTAACCTGATGATGTCGAAACTCCCCCGAACCTGGCAAAAGCTACACTACCGGGAGAGGCTTGCCGCTCAGGTCAATACTTCTCAA
>OCHD01002312.1_pt1 | contig 10661 bp, 8 predicted proteins | sample 1538481 | NCBI WGS metagenome assembly OCHD01 (sample SAMN04571699, study PRJEB22368) | human gut metagenome | biome: human gut; material: stool | host: Homo sapiens | place: Luxembourg | collected 2012-09-07
GCCGTTCAGGCGGCGCTTCATCAGGCCCTGCTCCACGCACCACTGGGCTGCCTTGGCGGTATCCGGGTCTGCCACGTCTGCAAAGGCCGGGGCCTCGGCAGGCTCGGGACGGCCTGCGGTGTTCCACAGCAGCAGCGCGGTCTGGGCGCGGTTTTCGGGTGCAGCCACGCCTTCCGGCAGCAGGGCTTGCAGCTTGCGGCCGGAAACATAATTGTACACGCCGTAGCCTACAACGCCAGCCGCCACTGCGCCTGCCGCCGCCACGATGACGACCGCACCGCCGCCGTCACCGCCGCCGGGGGTGCTGCCGCCCGGGGTAGAACCGCCGCCCGGGGTCAGGCTGCGGACATAGCCGCAGACGTTGCAGGTGGTATCCTTGTCGTTATCATAGACATGGGCTTCGGTGTCCTGCACCGTATGGCAGATGGGGCACTCCATCCAGTGACTGTACTCGTCGTGGGTCATTTCCATCTTGTGGTCGTGCTCAAATCCGCCCGGACTCAGCGACACCGAATAATGTTTTATTGCGCAATATTCCGTATCATCGTTCTGGGTCCAGATGAACTCTGTTTCCCGTCCGTTCACTGTGCAGACGGTATCCTTGCTAAACTTATATCCGGGTTTTGCGTACAGACCCACCTGAAGGGTGTACCGTTTGCCCGGTCTGAAGGTGCCGGTGATCGGCTTGCCGCCTACGCCGTCGCCCTCGACCCAGTAGATCTTGGCGTCACAGACGTCTGCTCCGTTGTCCAGAATAACAACGGTCTCGTCCGGCATTTCGTTCTTTCTGGGGGTGTTTACACGGAGATTCACCTGCTTGATTCTGGTCAAGGTCAGCACCTGCAGACTGAATACGCTGGTCAGTCCATTGCCGCAATCGTAGGTGTAAGTTACCTGCGTTGCACCTGGCTTCACCTTCAGGGTGTTGCCCTCCACAGTGCCGCCAGCCCATTCACTGGTCTTATTTACGTCAAACTCAGCAGGGAGGGTACTCAAGTCAAACGTACGTTCGGTCTCATCAATGGTAATGGGGTACTTGTTTCCAGTGCACTTGAGGTTTTCTTGCGTTAGCTTGGTGTTGTAGCTTAGGTTCAAAGATGTCAGCTGGTTATTGGAGCAATTCAGCTTCTTCAAGTCGCGAAAATTCGAAATGCCCTTCAGGCTGGTAATTTCCATACCGCTGACATCGATCGTAGTGACAAATCTATATTCGCTTGGCTCCAGAATTCCATTCGGTTCTCCATCCTCCGATCCTCCTTTGTCAAACGTCGTTCTGGTATATTCCAGGAACGTTTTGTCCGGAAAGTTTTCGCTGTTCAGGGGAACCCAGAAAGGGACTTCATCGTCCGCAAAGGCGCTGAAGGGCAGGAAGGTGAATACCATAGCCAGCGTCAAAAGGGCACTGACAAGGCGCGTTCGTTTTGAGAATCGTTGTTTCATGGGGTGCTCCTTTCTGTGGTAAAATTTTTTTCAGGGCCCCATTCGGGAGAAGCGTCAGCTTCCCCCGAAAAAAGGGTACCCTTTTTCAAAAAGTGGTCATTGCCCGGCAGGGGGCAGAATGATCCTTCGGTTGTCAGCCTCCTGCCAGCTTGCGGTAGGCGTTCAGCACCTGATAAGCCGGGATGCTGCTGCCCGGGGCAAATTTGCCGTTCAGGCGGCGCTTCATCAGGCCCTGCTCCACGCACCACTGGGCTGCCTTAGCGGTATCCGGGTCTGCTACGTCTGCAAAGGCCGGAGCGTCGGCAGGCTCTGGACGGCCTGCGGTGTTCCACAGCAGCAGCGCGGTCTGGGCGCGGTTCTCGGGTGCAGCCACACCTTCCGGCAGCAGGGCTTGCAGCTTCTGGCCGGAAACATAGTTGTACACGCCGTAGCCTACAACGCCAGCCGCCACTGCGCCAGCCGCTGCCACGATGACGACCGCACCGCCGCCGTCACCGCCGCCGGAGGGAGGCGTCACCGGGGGTTCCGGAGGCGTTACCGGGGGAACGGTGCCGCCGGTGCCAGTCACATCCAGCTTGAAACTTACTTCCAATATATCGCTTCTGCACTTATAAGCGTAGTACACTACGTTTGTGCCTTCATCGACTGTCAGAATGTTCCCATTGGCTTTGCCATGCTCCCATCCTGTAACCCGGCTTTTATCAAAGTTCCCGGGCAGAGTGCTCAGGTCAAACGTACGGTCAGGGTTCAGGGTAACGGTGTAAACATTATCACCGCTGTAAATATCCGTAAGAGAGAAATCGAGCTTCGGGTTGTTGTCCAGATTCAGGCTGGTGAGATGGTTATCCCCAAGCCACAATGTAATCAATTTTGGACTATCGCTGACATCCAGCACGGTCAGCTGGTTGTTGAAACAGTTCAGATCCTTTAAGGAAATCATATTGTTCAAATTCAGCTGGGTCAACTGGTTATGGGCACAATTCAGTTTCTTCAGCAGTTTATTTTGGCCCAGAATCAGCGATGTCAGCTGGTTGTTTTGGCATTCTACCCTTTCCAGATTGGGTTTATGAGTCACATCTACGTCCAGCTCTGTCAACTGATTTGCAGAACAGTTGAGTGCTACCAGAGATTTACTATTTTTGACATCCAGTTGCTCCAGATCGTTGTGCGAGCAATCGAGCGTCACCAAATCTTTCAGATGCGATACATCCAGTTGTTCCAACTGGTTCCAAGAGCAATTCAGAAAGTAGATATTCGGATTCTTGCTCAGGTCTAGCTGGGTCAGTTGATTCTTATTGCATATCAATTTTTCCAACTCTGGATTCTGTCTCAGGTCTAATTTCTGGATAGAATTGTTTTCGCAATTCAACTCTTTCAGGTTGGGGAACGCCTCAATGCCTTTTAAGTTGCTGATGTTCCATCCTTTGACTTCGATACTTTCGACTTTTCTTTGTTCTTCCACCGTGAGGACATCTCTGCCACCTGCTTTGTAGGTTTTGATGTAATTTCTAAAGCTATCGTCGGGGAAATTATTCTTATTGATGGGCAGACTGGTTTCAAAGATGAATGTGGGCTTTACTCCATTGCCGCAATTGTATTGGTAGCTCACCTCGTTTGCGCCCGCATTCACGCTTAGAGTTGTGTCGGAAACAGAGCCGCCGGTCCAGTTGGTGGCTTTGCTCACGTCAAAACCGGGCAGTGTGGCCAAGTCAAACTTTCCGTCTGTACGAACTGCAATGGGACGCCTGTTGCCATCAGCATTTATAGTGCTTCCGACCATATGGGAAAAGTCCACACAAGCAAGCCGGTTTTCCGCACAGCTCAGATGGCTCAAGCTGTTATTCTTGCTCAAGTCCAGCGTTGTCAGCTGATTTCCATCACACGTCAGCGATGCCAGATTCTGATTCCGGCTTACGTTCAGTTCTATCAATTCATTATGGTGACAATCCAGCAGTGTCAGGTTAGTCTGGTTTTTGACATCCAGCTCTACCAGTTGATTTACCGAGCAATTCAACTGTTTTAGCTGGTAGCAACGGCTAACATCCAGCGCCGTCAGTTCGTTGTTGGAACAATCAAATTTGATCAGTTCCTCTTCGCTCCGCATTACGATTCGCCATATTTTGTTATAGGAGCAATCTACCTCCTCAAGTTTCAACCCAGAGAGAATGCCCAGATCCATGGAGGTCAGGTTATTATGGGAGCAATTCAATATTTTCAGTCCACTTGAAAGAATATAAAGATAATCTTTCAGCTGATTATAGGAACAATCCAGCTCCCTCAGTTTGAAATTTTTGCCAACATTAAGTGTTGTCAAGCCGATACCGTGGCAATCCAGCTTTTCGAGATCTTCAAAGAAACGAATTCCCTCAAGATTTTTGATTTTGTAATCGTCAGTAATCGTCATCTCTGTGATGCTGAGTTCCTGCGCATCGAGCTTGCCATTGTGGTTTGTGTCACATCTTTCTTTGAGAAAGCGCTGAAATTCCGCATCCGGGAAATCAAGCTGAAAATCCGGCGAATTAAAATCAATTTCTGTGTTCGCCGCAAAGGCGCTGAAGGGCAAAAAGGTGAACACCATAGCCAGCGTCAAAAGGGCACTGACAAGGCGCGTTCGTTTTGAGAATCGCTGTTTCATGGGGTGCTCCTTTCTGTTATGGGGTGTATTGCTGCAGGGCGTTTTTCTGGGCGGCGGCGGTGAGGTCGTCCAGAGCGCTCATCACGTCCCGGTAGTTTGGGGGAAACTTGTTTTCCCCGTGGGCTTCGATGCGGGTGCCGTCGGCAAGAGTGGCTTCCAGCCGGAAGCTTTTGCCGTCCAGCACGTTGGGGTCGTGGCCGGAGAAGCCTGCCCAGCCGCCCACGCCGTACTCTTCCAGAATGGCCTTGGCCTGTTCCAGAAGTTCCGGCCCGGCCTGCTCCTGATACACTTCTTCGTGGTACAGTTCCAGTTCCACCCGGGTGCCCTCGGGGGTGCGGGTGAGGCAGGTGCGGGAGATGGGCCGGATATAGCTGCCCCGCTCCCAGAACTCCAACGTTTCAAGGTCAGCCAGCGTCGGGGTAGCAGCCGCAGGCTCCGGGGGCGTTGGGGCGGGGCGGCTGGGGCTGCGGCTGAGCAGTGCCGCCCCCACCGCCAGCCCCAGCAGCACCAGCGAGAAAGTGCGCATGGGTCGTCTCCTCCTTTCTGTGCGCATGGGTCAGTCTCCTTCCCTTGCCGTGGGGGGTAGAATGGTCATTCTGCCGTCCACCACCGCGTCCAGCATCTCGTGCTCCCGGAAATACTCCATCAGGATATCCTGACAGGAGGTTGCCACGCTACGGGGCTTCTGGAGCTTGCAAAGGGTGTCGTAGGAGATGTTGAAAAAGCTTTCGATGTTTTTAAAGTGGTAGTTCTGCATGCCCACGGTGAACAGGGCGTCATCGCCGATCTCCTTGCCCACCTCTCTGCCGCAGTAGGTAAAGTAATCAAAATCGCCCTTGCGGCGGTCGTACCGCAGGCGCAGGGTGGAGGGCAGCTGGTAGAACTCCGTATGGCCGGTGTAGGCTTCCTCCCGCAGCATGTAATGGAGCATCTGACGCAGCTGCTGGCCGGTCACCTTGAACATGAATACGCCGTCATCGTAGGGGAAGCCCTCGATAAGGTCGCCGTAGGTAACGATGGGGCCCAGCTTTTCGGCCCGGATGCTGCCGGAGCCGATCAGCATCACATCCACCCCAAGGCTGCGGGTAAAGATATCGGCAAACAGGTTGCCAAGCTCGGTCTCCTGCGTGCGCTGGGGGTGGGTAAGCTCCCGGCGGAAGCGCCCTACGATGTGGCTGTACTTTTCGTCCACCTGACTGGTGAAGCGGTGCAGCACCTGCTCCATGGCAGGGTTGCGGGGGCAGGTCTCGGCGCAGATGGGCACGGTGCGCCATGTGTAGGAATCGATGCAGTTGTTGTCCGTGTCCACGATGATGTCAAAGCGCCCGATCTGGTCGGTGCCGGTGCCCGCCTGCGCAATGACCACGCCGTTTTCCTCCACCGCGTGCTCCGGCAGGGTGTGGCTGTGCCCGCCGATGATCAGATCCACTCCCCACGCCGGGTCCAGCTGGCGCGCCAGATGGCGGTCCTCCTCAAAGCCGATGTGGGTCAGCAGCACGGTAAAATCAATATCGATGCTGTTGTGGGCGTTGCAGATCTTGCCCACCTCGGCGGCCGCTGCGGCGGTGTCCACAAAGGAGCCTACCAGAGATTCGGATTTGGTCTGGTTGATCACGTCCTGCGTGATGATGCCGATGAACAGGATGTTCATGCCGTCCATCCGCAGGATCTTGTAGGGGGTGAATAGCCGTGTGGGGGTGTTTTTGATGTAGAGGTTTGCGTTGATGATGGGAAAGCGCGCGCATTTTTCGATGAACAGCAGATGCGCGATGCCGTAGTCCACCTCGTGGTTGCCGATGGTAACCACGTCCGGGGCAAGGGCGTTCATGATCTCGATGGTGGAAAGCCCCTTGTATTCGGAGTCAATGACCGAGCCCCGGAACATATCCCCTGCAATGACGTAGATGGTGTTGGGCTGTTCTGCCCGCACCTTTTCGATGTAGCCGGACAGCATGGACACACCGCCCACCAGCTTTTCGTCCACCTGCTCTGCCAGAAAATCTCCATGCAGATCATTGGAGTGGAGAATGGTGATCTTTTTGGTCTGTTTCATGGTGCATTCCTCCCGGTGTTTGTGTGTGCCGGTCAGCCCATAGCCTCCTGCCGCGCAAAGTAGACCGTGTTGACAAGGCTCAGGTAGCTCTCCTGGCCGTCCAGATAGACCTTCAGGGCAAGGGTGTCCTCGTCCTCCAGCGTGATGGCGTAGCGGTCGCCGTGGGTCCCGGTAAAGGTGGCGTACCACTCCTGATTGGAGCGGAAGGGTACCTCCGGGGTGCCCTCCTGATAGAACAGGTCGGCTTCCTCCACGTTCAGCTCCGGGTAAGGGGTGATGTAGCTGGCGGTCAGGGGCAGCTGGTCGCCCTCGGTGTCGGCGTCGGTGGGCAAAAAGCACATCCGGTCTGCGTCTGCGGGGTCGGTGTCAAAATAGCCCTCGTCGGTGTCGCGGGCAATCTCCAGCCAGTTGCCTTCCAGCGACCACGGACTGGTGGTGGTCTCCCAGTCGTCCCCCTCCGGGTAGATGGTAAAATCGCACACGCCCTCGGCTTCCACCACATGGCCGTTCTCGCCGGAAAGGAAGGGGCTGAATACCAGCTCTTCGCCGGTGCTGGGGTACAGTTCCACCTCGGTGTTGGGGGCGATATCGCTGATGTTGCACAGCAGCAGGATGGGCTGGCCGTCCTCGCTATAATAAAGCTGTTTGCCGCGCTGGAGCGGGTTTTCGGCATCGTCTGTCAGGCTCGTCTCGTAGACGAACAGGGTGGCATCCGGGTCCTGCGGGAAGATGCAGTACAAATCGCACCCGCCATCCGGTGCCACGACCCAGTGATCCTTCGGGATGTCGTAGACGAAGCCCCACAGATTCCGCAGATCGGTCTGGCTGTCCAGCACCTTCTGCACATCGGTAGTCACCTCGTAGGAGCCGCCCAGATACAGCACACAGGCGCGGTATTCGTCCTCCCCTGCCAGAAGGCGCATATAGGTCACGTCCTCCGGCTCTTCGTATTCCTGCTCTTGGGTGCTGGGTGCGGTCATGCCGTCACCGTCCAGCTTATTTTTGGATGCAGAACTGGCCGGGCTGCCGCCCTTGGACGACCCGCCGCAGCCTGCAAGGCCGATGGTCAGCGCCAGCAGGGCTGCCAGAAGTTTCAGTCGTTTCATAAGTTCTCCTTTCTCATGCCCTGCCGGGGCGCACCTCAGGGGGCAGCGCCGGGCGTTGGGTGTTGGGAAAAATCGTCTACGCCTTCCACCGGCTCCGGGCTGCCGGTCCCGGCAGAAAGCCGGGGCGACCAGTCCAGCGTGCGGCCGGTGGTGCAGTAGACCGTTACCATGGTGTCGGGGGCACCCTCGCTGCCGTTGCACAGCAGCAGAATGGGCTGGCCACCCTGCCTGCCGTAAAGCTCCTTGCCCGTCTCGTTCGGGTACTGAGGATCCTGCTTTTCATAGACAAAAAGTGTATCCTCCCTGCGCACGGCAAAGATGCAGTACAGCTCGCGCCCGCCGCCCGGCGCTGCGACCCAGCGGTCTGCCGGGATGTCCGCAACAAACTGCCACGGCTGTTCCGGTAAGCTGTCCAGCACGGCGTGCACATCGGTGGTGCGCTCCGGGACGCTGCCCAGATAGAGCACCCCGGCAAGGTCTCCGTTTTCCCCGGCCAGCTGCCGCAGCGCGGCAAGCTGCTCCGGCTCAGCGGAATCGGCACCGGAAGCCGCTGCGCTGCTGCCCTGCCCGGCGCTGCCGGGGGCGGGGCGGACGGGGGCGCCGTCCACCGCACCGCACCCTGCCAGACTGAAAGCCAGTGCAAGCAGTGCTGCAAAAGTTTTCATGGCTTTCATGTCAGCCCCTTTGTTTTATGCCCACGGGTCGGCCGATGTCGGGATGCGGATACCGGTCATCAGGTACTGCTCCCACAAAAACCACTGCCCGTCGCCCTTGCGGCGCAGCTTGATGGGGCGGGGGGCATCGGCACCGCCGCAGGGGATGAACAGCTTGCAATAGCCTTCCTCCACGTTGGAGGTGTGGTTGCTGCCCACCAGCAGGGTGAAGGGCTGGCGGGGGGTATAGCCGTTTTCCGGCGACGCACCCACAAAGTAGGAGAAGGGGATATAGCTCTTGCCGTCCCGGAAGCGGTCGTTCAGGAAGGAAATCTCCTGCCCGTTCAGCGGGCGGGGGCCACGCAGCCAGTTGAGCATCTCCAGCCCGATGTTTTTATCGGCACCGTAGGCGCACAGCGCGCAGACGGTGAGAGCTGCGGTCTTAAAGGGGGTGTCCAGACTGGCCTCCGGCAGTGCCTGCATCTGGGCAAGGCTTTCCGGCAGAGCCTGAAAGGTAAAGGTGACGGTCTGGTTGCCGGAAACATTTGCGGCGGCCTGCTTCATCTTATCAAAAAGTCCCATGAAAATACTCCTTTCTGTTTCAGCTGTGAGGATTCAGCTCCGGTTCGGGTCATGGCGGGGCACGGTCCGCCTGCGGACGATCTTCTGGTTCAGATCCAGACTGAGGTTTACAAAATAACCGTTTTCAAAATACCATGCAAGGTCTTTGGGGTCCATGCCAACGCTGTTGCACAGCCACCGCAGAGGCACCTCCGGCCCGGAGTAGCTCTCCACCCTGCGGGCGATGGTTCTTGCATGGTAGCGGCGTTTTTCGTTGCGTGCGAACAGAACAAGGGGCACTGCGCCCACCACGATCCAGAACACATACCCGACAACGTGGGAGGTGTCCTTGGCCTGCAGGTCCAGACAGAGGGTATACAACCCGCCAAAAGAGCAGAACACGCAGAAGGCAAGCCCTGCGTTCCGCAGCCATTTGAGGACACGGGGGATCTCACCCCGGGCTTTTTCCGAGAGATAAGGGTTCATAAACATGCTCCTTTCAGAACGAGCCGCCTCCACCGCCGTGGGTGGTGCCGCTGGAAGAGGTGTGGGTGGAGCTGCCGCCGGAATCGCTGGAGCTGGACTCCTTCGGCCGCTCGGTGCGGTGCACGTCACGGTACAGGAACAGCTCCCGGCTGTTGGTCAGATTCATGCTGCCCTCCCGCACATAGCTGGCGGCATTCTCCTGGAACGCCACGCTGCGCAGCTGGCTTTTCATCACATGGACGACGACCCATGCCAGCACAAGGCCGATGCCCAGCGCAAGGAACAGGTACATGAGAGACAGCGGCTCCCGGGGCAGGTTATTCACATCGTAGGGGTGGCCCGCCCGGGCAGCGTCGATATAGGTATCCGACCACTGGACAAAGGTGCGGAAGGCACCGGCGTAATCTCCATCGGCCATGAAGGGGGTCATCTGCTCGCCAAGGTACTGGATGCCGGCATCCGTAAAGGCGGTGATGCCGTAGCCGCAGGTGGAGATGTGCCATTTGCGGTCGCCCACGCTCACCAGCAGAAGCACGCCGTCCATCTCCGAGCCGTAGCCGAACTGGCAGAAGTCATACAGGTCGTCGGCATAGGCCTCCATGCTGTCGTAGTCCACGCTTTCCAGCGACTCGACGGTGGCAATGGTCACATCGAAGCTCTGGCGCAGGCTCAGCTCTTCCAGTGCGTCCTCCAGCTCGTTGTCCTCGTCCTCGGTCAGGACCCCTGCGCTGTCGTTCATGCGGTAGTACAGGTCGGCAAAGCCGCCCTCCACCGCAAAGGCCGGAACAGCCAGCGCCGCCGCAAGAATCAGTGCTGCCAGCGCCGCAAAGAGGGAGTGCAGTCGGTTGGAAGTCTTTTTCATCGTTCGTCCCTCCTTTACAGGATCCGTGCCAGCCACAGCAGCCACATCACGCCGTAGGACGCGGCGGAAAGGGCAGCCGTAAGGCCCAGCATCCACTTGCGGGCAGCGCCCTTGTCCACGGGCAGGTCACCCACGAATTTGCCGGTCTGACCATTCATAGCAAACAGATAGTTTTCACCCCGCCAGCTGGTGCTCAGCAGCCAGACCGGAAACAGCGCATACTTTGCCTTGCCGCCGTGCAGCTGGATGCTGCTGTTATCCACCTTGACCGAATCGTAGCCGGTAACGGTCTGCTGGAACGTCTCCTCAGTGGAGCGGCGGATGCGCTTGTTGGCCCGCTCGATGCTGTCCTCGGCGCTCACATCGTATTTGTCTGCCACATAGCCGGCCAGATAGGCCGTCTGGAAGGGGATGGCGTCCTGCATGGCAAAGGGCTCGATGGATTCCATCAGGTCGTCCTCGATCTTGGAGGAGCCGTCCACCGGCACGGCGTCAAAACCCAGCGTGCCGTCCCGCCGGACGGAGTAGTAGTTGGTCTCGGTATAGTCGTATTTGCTGTCCGACCAGCAGCGGGTCCGGGTGGCGGTGAACCGCAGCTGGGCGTCGGCATCGCTGTCAAAGAGCCAGAAGGGCACATACACGCCCTTGATCTCATCGATGTGGTTCTGGCTGCGGAACACCCGGGGCAGCAGGGTCTTGCCCTTGAGATGCTCCTGCAATTTGGCCTTGGCGGCCTTTTTGTCCAGCTTGAAGGGGATGATGAGGTCGGGCCGCAGGGCCCCGGCAAACTGTCCGGTGAGGACGATGGGATTGCCGCAGAAGGGGCAGGCCGAGGCGGCCATGGTGTCGTCGCCCACGATCTCGC
>OCHD01002333.1_pt1 | contig 10580 bp, 11 predicted proteins | sample 1538481 | NCBI WGS metagenome assembly OCHD01 (sample SAMN04571699, study PRJEB22368) | human gut metagenome | biome: human gut; material: stool | host: Homo sapiens | place: Luxembourg | collected 2012-09-07
TCCTCATTTTATGAGGAGTTGCGGTTTTCTTTTGTTTAGAGAAGATTAACGAACATAGAAAAAGCCCTTTTCAAGTTCTTCACTTAAAATGGGCTTGTGATACGCGCTTGATACACGTGTTTCTATACAAAAAGAATTTACATGGAATGTGGAATAGATGAGATGAAGTATCCGGATAAAAAATTCGTAGGATCATATATGTTCAATTCTTATAGAAAACATGAGATTTTATTGCTTCCAATAGAAATTTTACATAAACTTCCAATAGCGAAATCATGGGAAGAAATTGATTCGGTTGTGACAGAAAATAATATTATTCGTTCAGTAATGAATTAGCAGGTTGCAGAAGAGTGGTCAAAATTTTCAGCTTCATTGAAAAAACAGTATTTGCGTGAAAAAGTATTTACGGATAGTAACACATGTCAGTATGTAGTAGATGAATATAAGAAAGAAGAATTAGACTTATATATAACCCAGAAGATAGAATTGAGTACCTGTTAGAAAAGATTTGGCAGAGAATTGCAAAATTGGATATGTCATGGAAGACAAAATAGCAGATTGAGGCTATTGATAGTAAGGTGGCAGCATTAGAAATAATGGAATATTTTAAACAGTGGGTTGAGAACAATAAAGGCTGGGAAGTAATTCAAGATGCAAGTAGTCGTAATAGAGAAAAAATTCTTCAGAGAATTATTCATTTATCTGGTTTATGTTACATAGAAAAGAATAATCTTGATATGAGTTGTAAACCTGATGAGGGAAGAGACCTGCGGACTTTAAAGTAAGCAGAGGACAAGATAAAACTTTAATTGAAGTGAAGCTGTCTTCTAATTCTCAGTATTTGCATGGTTATGAAGTACAAGTTGAAGAGTATGGAAAAGCTGAAAATACAGATAAATTAGTTTATGTTCTGGTAGATGTAGGAAACCCGTTAAAGGTAAAAAATTGAAAGAACTGCATGAGCAAAATATAAGACAAGGCAAGAAAGTTTTGGAGTTGATAATAATAGATTCAACGTCGAAAGAGTCTGCAAGTCGTGCTTGAATTGTGGGAGGAATATTATGCTAAATTTAGTGGTATTTGAAACAGAAGAAGAACTCTGTGAGTTGACAGGACTGACAGAAGAAGAACTGTGGCAAAAAGGTTTTAATCTTGATGATTGGGAGATTGGTTTTCAATCCGAAGTTAAATTGCATAAGACACCAACAAAAAAAGATATAGAGAATGGATATCGTAAGAATGAATTAATTGCGCTATTTGATTTGCCGGCACATTGGTTGATGAATCAAATGAACAGTTACTGTGTTGGTGCAAATTATGTTTTTCTGGATGGAAAACATTACTATACAGTTCATCACGCATAAAGTGTTTTGGTATAGATGCCGGTGGTAAAAATGGCGACGTGTCGCCATTTTTGAGAAAGGAGAATGAAATGTCTGAGGAATTAATGAATGTCGCAGATGTTGAGAGTGTTTTTAGTGATATATCTACAATGATTTATACTGCTAAAAATGAAGTTATGATGCGAGTAAACACGTCAGTTATTTCGTTGTATTGGAATATAGGAAAGAAGTTATCTGATGAAGTTTTGCAAGGAAAAAAGGCTGAATATGGAAAAAATATAATTGGTGATTTGAGTGAGAGACTAACGGCTGAATACGGAAAAGGTTTTGAAAAATCATCAGTCTTTAAAATGGTAAAATTTTACCAGGAATTTCCGAAATATGAAAAAGTGGCGACACTGTCGCAACAATTGACATGGTCTCATTTTGTAGAACTGTTACCGATTGAAGATGAATTAAAAAGAGATTTTTATGCTACTATGTGTAAAAATGAAAATTGGTCAGTAAGAACTTTGCGTGAACGAAAAAAAACAATGTTATATGAACGGACTGCTGTATCTAAGTTACCGGAGGAGACGATAGCAAACGAGATTGCAGAGTTAAGAGATGACAAGAAAATGTCGTTAGATATGTTTTACAGAGATCCATATGTGTTAGATTTTCTTGGCTTAAAAGACACGTACAGTGAAAAAGATTTAGAAAATGCTATTTTGTCTGAATTGGAAAAATTCATTTTGGAAATGGGTTCAGATTTTGCGTTTCTGGCACGTCAGAAACACATCGTTTTAGATGGAAAAGACTACTATATGGATTTATTGTTCTATCACCGAACATTGCGGAGATTGGTATTGATAGAATTAAAACTTGGCGAGTTTGAACCTCAAGATAAGGGGCAGACAGAGTTATATCTTCGTTGGCTTGAAAAATATGAGAAAGCCGAAGGAGAAGAAAGCCCGGTAGCATTAATTTTATGTGCAGAAAAATCACAAGAAACGATTGAATTAATGGAATTAGATCATGGAAGTATACATGTGGGGCAGTATTTAACGAAAATGCCACCTAAAGAGTTATTGGAGAAAAAGTTGTCGTTGGCAATTGCTAATGCAAAGGAACAGTTAGAGCAGCGGAAAGAATAGGATATGCTATAGATGGTACTTTAATTTCAGAAAGTACCATCTATTAATATATTCAAATCGGTTTGCACAATATGAAGAAAGGCAGGCAAGGGTAATGGATTATAAAGCATTAAATGAGAACCAAAGAAAAAGAATGTTACAGATAAGTAAAAATGATTTTTCGATGGAATGGGAAAATCCTGATTTCCTTGATGCACTTATTGGAAAACTTCCTCCCATACATCACGACCGAAATGAGGAAAATATTAAAACGGAACTTGCCGAATTAAACAAGTATTATTCTCAATTTGATTTTTTCGCAACTGATAGAGCTAAATTTATTCAACAAATAAAAGTGTTAATTAATGTTATACATAATAAAAATGCGAATTGGTACGGTCTTGATTTATATAGAGTAGAAGAATGCATTCGGCAGCAGGAGTTTTGTTTGATTTCAGGAGAAGGCGGAATAGGAAAAAGTTATTTTATTAAATGTCTTGAAGAAGAATTTGAACGTAATGGTATTCCACATTTGTGTATCTATGGAAAATTTGAAAAGAATTTGCAGAATGTTGATGTCAACGAAGTTGCCGAAGTAGGTGAGAAAGGTTTTGTATTTATTGTAGATGCAATAAATGAAATGTCCGAAAAGGGGCAAATAGAGCTATTGAATGTACTTCGGAATTTAGTTCATCTTTCTAAAATAAGAATTATATTGACATACAGAACAAATGCTATGGATAATCAGATCCTTGAGGGATATAAGGAAATGGCAAAGGCTGAGTGTGCTTTCCCTGGGGTTTCTTTTGAATCTGCATTGAATGAACTCTTAAAGATGTCAGTTCCAGATGTTTACAAATATGAAGATATTCTATTTTCGAATAATGCATTATTATTGAATATGCTTTGCAGAGCACTTAGTGATGAAAAACTAATAGAGGAAAAGGTAAATAGCGTAGCTTCAATTACCTTTATTTTAGAATATTATATAAAAAATTCCATAAAGAAAACCTTTAAGGGGGAGATTTCATCCACAGATCCTATTGAAATTTGGAAAGATATTAAAAGAGTAGCTAAATGGATGTATGAACAAGATGTTAAAGGAATTGATATTGAATTGCCTTTAAGACGTTTGACTTGGCATGCGATGTCTTTATACGTATTTTAAGACAAGCAGGGATTATAGGTGAGTACGATTATGACGATAGACATTATTATTTCTTTGCCATTGATTCGTTAACTGATTTTTTGATTGCACGTTCGTTATTTGAAGATATTACGGGAAAAGCATTTGATGAGCAGGTGAGAATTATATCACAAAAGACCGGCAAGCTCTATAATATGGAAGAAGCTGTGATTTTGGCTATATTTGATAATCTGGCACCGGATTATGAGTATATTGCAAAATTGTTAAAAGAAACAAAATTAATGGATTCATTGCAATATGAAACGCTTGTTAAAATCAACTTTAGCAAAGAAAATATTGTTAAATTTATTAAAGCATTTGAACCCATCGAGAAAAATAGCTTGATTACTATATTTGGAGGTTATACAGATAAGCCATTCAATTGTGTGAATTATTTAAACTCATACTATACAGTAGAAAAAAATCAGTTAAGAGAGTTATCTTTAACCTTATCCGGGACACACTTTCTGGGACGAGTGAAGGGAAGACTTAAAAACATTATATATTTTCTTACACTTAATAATGGCAAGGATAGAAGAGTGGAGGAAGCATTTTATTATGCATTGTGGTGTTGCGCAGCACCAAACAAAGATGTACGTTGTCTTGCAATGAAATTATTATATGAAGTAGTAAGACAGAATACGGAATATAAAAGAGTTCTGATTGATATGTATGAAAGTATTGTAGACCCATACATAAAGGAGTCAATAATTTATGTTTTAGTAAATTATCTACAAGATGACGAAGAAATTTTGAGCTTCTTTAAGAATTTAATAATAGGTGAAACACATTTATTAGCAAGAAGTATTAAAAGAATAGCGGTTTATTTACATGATGATTATGGTTATATAAAGTGGGATAGAGAAAATTTGTATGATTTGAATAATGTTGTGCCTATATCAGATTCGTTAAATGATATTTTCTTTAGCGTAGATCTTATGAATAAAGATTTTTTACCATTCCGGTATTGGTCGAAGGAACATATTGATATGCATACACGCTTTTTGCAGGTAGACAAGCAGGATATTTTTAAGTTAAATCATTTTTTAGAGGAAAAGTTCCTGTGTGTAAAAACAGGAGAGTGTAATGGCTTGATGTCTTTTGAGAATCATATTAAATCTGAGTATAATATTGATTTGCGAAAACAAGTGCTGGATAATAATGCGTTTTTTGCTTCCTTCGAATCGGTTATTAAAGAAATATTCTCTCTATTTCAAGAACCATATGATGAAATTGAACGAATTGGAGGAGAAGAGGAGTTTCAAAACTCAATATTTATGAAGAGTGTTGATGTTGCTACCGGTATTTACTATGGGAGTCTTATGTGTAACTACTTTACAAATGAGTTTGCAACATATAATAATTATCAAAACAGTATTGGGTATGAAGTATATGATCCTATTGAATATGGCGAGGATGTGTATATAGCAACTCCGGTGCCGACATATCAAGATTATATTGAAAAGTTGGGGGATATGGTTATTAATCGAATCGATTTACCGGAAAAGAAAGACTTGGAGTGGGTAAGGGATGTGTCAAATACTCGTAGAAATTTAGTATCACTTTTTGAAGCGGTTGAGATTAAAAGTGTTGAGTGGGTTTTGCTCGCGGGAAGAGTTTCTTTGCATGAAGACTCTAAAAAGGAGACAAGGTGGAAAGATACATATGATATATGGTGCTGTACATCGGAAAAAGAAACTATACATGAAAATGGTGGGGCAAGGTATCTTACGATAGAATTGGAAGATTATGCTGGAAATTTAGGTGATTATAAGAAGTGTGATTCAAAACCGTGGTTATGTAAAGATGTAAAAAATATAAATTATCATTCAGAAATATTTGACAATACTTCCTTAGTGCTTCCGCCAGCAGAACTGATATGTTATTTTCAACTGACTCTAGTTTATGCTAATATGTCGTGGATTAATTCGGCTGGTGAAGTTGTAATATTCTGTAATAACAATAAAAATTCGTACTACACAGATCCTATTGGTGGCACGGTCTTTATAAGAAAAGATTATTTAGATGAGTATAGGAAAGGACATATTTTAAAGTATTTTGCATTTACAGAAAGGTTCATTCCAGAAACTGGTTATGCAGATGAAACATCGCTACATTTTGAAATTAAAAATGGTGTTATTATCAAGGAAATATTAAATAATGGTGGAGGATTTCATCGGGCGGCGGAGATTAATCCATTGTGTGCGAATTGTCCACACGGTTTCAATCAGAAGTTGTCAAATAACAATAGTGACCTAAATGAAATGATAGAAATAATTTTGAGGGAGGATTACACTTCATGGGAAGAAGATGAAATTAACTGAAAGACAAGGAGGGTAAGTGAAATATATTAAGGAGATACAGTGTGTTTCATGTCCCTCTATCCCTCCTTTCTCGTTCGCCCACCTAGCTACTAATCAACGAAGGTCGAATGAATTTTACAAAGAATCAATTTACATTTCGGTTCGCTCATGCTACAATATCTTCATGGTGGACGAAAATGGTGTCGTTCGGGCGCGGAAAAAAGAGCGTGATACACAGGGAAACTTCCCGAATCCGTGATACGAATCTGCAACATTTCCCCCGGGAAAAGATAAAATAATAGGTAAAATATCCATAAAATGAGTCACAAAACGGCAAAAACCGTAACAAATAAGTTCCTGAGCACAACCAAATCAGACCGTGAGGGTAGACGTACAGTAGGATCTGGACGTGTTGCTACAATCATTGAGTAATTTATAATTCATGACAATAGAATGCTCACGAAGTGTGCATTCTATTGTTTAACAGGTTTTGGATTATATTCCGCAATCCTTGAGAAATCAGGGGTTGCGGTTTTTTTATTTAAGAATGTAAAAAAGTGGCTGATGGTAAAAGTGTTGAAGTTTATAGATGTGTAGAATGATGAAAAATAAAAAATATGGAAACAATGCAGACATCGTCACAAAACTATCAGATGACAAATCACACCAATATCTGGTAATATAAAGAAATAACAATAAAATAGTATCATACAAAGGAGAAGAGAGTATGAAAAAATTATCAGTTTTAGCAATCGCTTTGGCAGCGACTTGTATGTTTAGTGGATGTGGAAAAGAGACAAAGCAGAATGTACAGCCAGCCGAAGAAACTTACAAGAACACAGAGAGCGAAACCAGCGAAGAATGTGCGGCTGCACAGGAGGAGTTTTCCGAGGAAGTGGTAGACACAGAGGAAAGTATTGATGATGAATGCTCGACGAGGAAGTCGCTTCTGTTCTGGCAAATGTGGATACAGATTACAACAGTGTTTATTGGGGTACGTCTTATTCTATTTTTGAGGATCTGCCGGGAGTAGTAGTGAGCATTACACCGTGTATGCAGAAGGACCAATATGGACTTCTTGTGGCAATTACGAACTTGTATAGTGATGACATATGGTTTAATGGAAGTGCGGTTGCATTGGACGAAGACGGAAATCAAATTGGTGAAACCTATATATATGAACCTAATCTTGGTTCTGGTAACACAGCAGTTGAGGTTATAGACTGTGGACAGACCATGCCAGATGGACGTGTGCAATGGACAGAAGGACAGACAATGGAGGCATCCGGAACTTACGTTCCGTGGGAGACTGATTATTCAGTGTCTGGAAATCCGGAAGACGGATATTTGTCCGTTGATTATTCTTTTTACGCTTCGGATGGAACACCATGTACGGGTTCGACTTTGACAGTTTGTCTTTTGGATGAAGATGGTCTGGTCATTGGTGTCGGCACAGAGTTTATTGAAAAAATTGGAGAAAATGAAAAATACGATGGAACGGTAAAGGTATATGGTGACAAAGATATCTTGTCTTTGACAAAAGGTGTTGCGATGTTTGCCAATCCATATACTATGGAATAAAATAATTTTTACAACGCGTCAAAAGAAAAGCAAACCAAACAGATAGGTTTGCTTTTTCTATATCAATTTTTCAGAAATTTGCCCGATATAATAAATAACAAGTAAATGCAAACGGATTTGCAATAACCGTATCGTGATATGGGAGGGAATGACATGGCAGTTTTCTTTCTTCCATTGGCTAACAGTCTGCCCAGAGGGAATGACATGGCAGTCAACACAGATTCAATTGTATCTAATCTTTACAGTACTTACAGTACACAGTCCAAAACTGGAAAAACAAATAAGGAAAATGTGATAGGTACAGAAAATTCCAAAGTTTCCAAGACAAACGGAAATTATGGTAAGACCATCGGAAATGCGAAGCTTTCTGAAGAAGGGGTAAAGTATTATCAGGAATTAAAGAAAAAGTATTCTAATATGGACTTTATTCTGGTGAGCAAAGAACAGAAAGCCAATGCACAGGCAAATGCAGCATCCTATGCAAATGGAAACAAAATGGTCGTTTTGATTGATGAAGAAAAAATCGAGCGGATGGCGACAGATGAAAATTATAGAAAACAGTACGAGGGCATTATTAAAAATGCAGCGTCCGACTTATCACAGTTAAAATCCCAGATTGAATCATCCGGTCAGAGTCAGAACGTTGTAGGCTACGGAATGAAGGTTAATGATGGAGGAACAGCATCATTTTTTGCAGTTCTGAAGAAATCTTCTGCGGATCAGAAAGCGCGTATCGAGAAAAAAGCAGTCGAGAAGAAAGAAGCAAAGAAGGCAGAGGAAAAGAAAGCTGAGAAGAAGGAAAAGCAGGACAAGTTAAAGGAAGCACAGCAAACGTCAGATGATGACGATACCATTACGATTTCGGCAGGTTCGATTGAGGAACTGATCAAGAAAATCAATGATTATACGTTTTCCATGAAGAGCGACAATGTTCAGACAGAAGCAGAATTGCAGGTCGGACAGCATATTGATTTCCGTGGATAAAAAAGTTTGTATAGTGTACAAAAGGGCTTTCGGAAATACCGGAAGTCTTTTTTATGTACCGGGAAACTTGGTTCCCATTACAAAAAAACGTTCAGTGGGGATGCACGATATTCAATTCGCACACAGAAATGATTTATGGTATAATAAAGACTGCCGAGCGAAGCGAATGCCCGTCAGCCAGGGAAATCTCTGATTTTTCTGGCGTGCACTGCAATCTTAAATTAATCATATAACGATTATGAATCGTTTTATAATAACAAAGGAGCAGAGATAACACAATAATTGTCTCCAGACGAGAATATGAAATCAAATTTGATCAAAGATACAACAAAAGAGGAACGGATTGCGCTGATTAAGGCATGGATTCCAGATGATGACGGTTTACAGGACTGCGACATGGATCTCTGGGATATCTATGCAGATTATATTAATGGAAAACGTGAAATTGCAGAGATCAATGCGCAGATGACAGGTACATTTTATACAGAAGAAGATCTAAATCATTGAGAAAACGCAGATACTATAAGATATACCAAAAGCTTACATGGAGATGACCGAATAATGCAGTATACACCGAGAGATATTTTAAATTATGTTTATGAAAAAGAGTTAGACAAGCAGTTTCTTCTTGCAACGGCAAATCATGTGCAGGATTTTTCCATTGGAGAGATTACGGATAAGAAGATTGAAAAACGTGGGGAAGATTTTTATCTTGTTTCAAAGTCTTATCATTTGGATATAAAAATTACAGATGATGAGGTTCTGACCGCAGCTATAAATGGATTGTATATCAGTGCATTTATTTCCAGAAAAGATGATAATTACCGTGTACATTTTCTGGTGCATCAATATCCGGATCAAATGAAGGCGAGGTTTGAGGAGGAGATCACAAAAGATGTGGTCGATTATATGATTTATGGAACCATCATGGCTTTGCGGCTGGATACACCGGAGAAAGTGAACGCATATTTAGGTATATAAGAGACGTTTGAAACAAATTTTGATAGATAGGAAAGGAATAAAGAATTATGAACATGAAAGAACAAATCCACACATTATCAGAGGAAATGATAGCAAATTTAGGAAGATTAGTTGCAATTGATTCACAGCTCGGCACACCGGAAGAGGGAAAACCTTTTGGTGCAGGTCCGGCAAAGGCACTGGAAGAAGGATTAAAAATTGCAGAAGAATTAGGATTTAAGACTGTAAATCTGGATCATTATTGTGGTTATGCAGAGATGGGCGAGGGAGAAGAGATCGTTGGTATTGCAGGACATTTAGACATTGTGCCGGTAGGCGGTGACTGGACTTATGATCCATTTAAGCTGACCAGAGAAGGCGACCATGTATATGGTCGTGGAACAACGGACGATAAGGGACCTGTTTTAGAGGCACTCTATGCGATGAAACTTCTCCGGGATTCGGGTGTAAAACTGAATAAAAGAGTCCGCCTCATCATGGGATGCAACGAGGAGACCGGCTCAAAATGCATGGAGCATTACAACGAGGTTGCGGAAGAGTTATCCTGTGGATTCCAATTTTCCATGTATACACGGCGAAAAAGGGCATATGTCTATGACAGCTTACTCGAAAAATACAAAAATTATTTCCATGAACGGTGGATTTGTGTCAAATGCTGTATGTGATACCTGTACAACTGTGATTCCAACAGAGGCGGGACTGAAAGAAAAATTAGAGGCTTCTCTTGCAGATACAAAGCTTCAGCAGTATCGTGTGACAGAGGAAAATGGACAGATTACCATTTTTGCAAAAGGTGTACCTGCACATGCAAGTATGCCGGAACTTGGTGTCAATGCGGCCGGTGTGACATTTGAGTGCATGGAAAAAGCCGGATTTGAAGATGATTTTGTAAAATTTTATAATGAACATATCGGAACATCCTGTGATGGCGCTGGTGTAGGACTGAAATTTGAGGATGAGTATGGTGCCCTGACTTTATGCAATGGAATTGTCAAAACAGAAGATGGCATCATTTCATGCACGATCGATATCCGTGTGCCGGTGACATTGAAAGCGGCGGATGTCCGTGCAATGTGTGAGGCAAGGT
>OCHD01002336.1_pt1 | contig 10566 bp, 8 predicted proteins | sample 1538481 | NCBI WGS metagenome assembly OCHD01 (sample SAMN04571699, study PRJEB22368) | human gut metagenome | biome: human gut; material: stool | host: Homo sapiens | place: Luxembourg | collected 2012-09-07
TCCATTACAAATCTGACCATCTCGGCTACCAGCAGCCTCGGCAGCGGCAGCGCCCTCTACCACATGAAATATGCGGATGGCGCGGTGGCTTATTGCATCGAACCGGGCGTTCATTCCGATGACAGCGGCACCTACAAGGAGGGATCCAGTGCCAGCTGGTATAACCTGCCCGCCTCTGTGCAGAGCGGCATCGCGTTGGCGATGTCCCTGGGCTATCCCAGCGCCGACTACAAAATCAAAGCCATGGAGGAGAAGGGCAGCATCACCGTCCGTAAGGTGGATGTGACAGGCGGCCCGCTTGCTGGCGCGGAGCTGATGTTGGAAACTTCCACGGACGGCAAGACATGGACGGAGGTGGGCAGAGTGACCACCGACAAGATCGGCGTCGCCAAGTGGGAGAATCTTAAAACCGGTGTGCAGTACCGTGTGACGGAAACCAAATCTCCCGCAGGGTACACGCTGCTGACCGAGCCGCTGTTCACGGGAACGCTGGACAGCAGGCCGATGATCATATTGACCCGGACCTTCGTCTTTGATTTGGCAAATTCCGCGTGGGCGGCGTTCTCGTTATCCTGCTCCAGCGTTTGCAGGTACTCCCGCTCGACGTGGTTGACCTTGATGGTCGGACACCCGTAGATCAGGTTGCCGATCATGACGTTGAGCTTTTCCAGCGCCATCGTATAGAGGTTTGTCCGCTTTTCCAGCGCCTGCCCCTGCACGGCCGAGGCGACGATGGGACACACGGTGGAAACGATGATAATCATGGCCAGATAAAATGACAATAAAAACCACGTTTTCGCCTCCTATGGTGAAACGTTGTCGTTTCACAGTATCGTATGTTGTATAAATCGGACGCCGCCTGCGCAAGACCCACCGGATTCGATCATAACAGAAACGGGCGCGGAAGTCCAACAGCTTCAAGAGGCGAAAACAGCTTTGCTGAATAAGGGGGCTAAAGGGGTCTGCTCCACGCTCTTTTTAACTAACTGCCTAAGATGTATTGCGCTCTTGCAGAAAAAATTAGTAATACAGCCAAAAAGACCTTGACAAACACGGACGCCTTGTGTAATATAAGAGTACGTATATAAGGAATTGATACGCATATACGTACAGACACTACAAAAAAAGGAGAATCAAAATGAAAAAGACGCTTTCTTACATCCTTGCAATCGTAGTATGTCTTGCAACGCTTTGCGGCTGTGGCGACACACCCAGCGGTGGACAGACAACAGATGGACCCAGAGATTCCGTGATGCTGCGGAATGCCCTGGGTATGCAGACCACTGACCCGGCAGATACCAATGAGACGGATGTCCTTACTGTAAACGAGCAGATTTATGAGGGCCTTTATACTCTGGATGAGAGCGGCGGCGGATATCAGCCCTGCTTGGCAAAGCAAATCGATATCAGCGATGATGCCACAGTGTATACGATTACGCTGCAGGACGGCGTGAAGTTCCACAATGGCGAGACCCTGAAGGCCTCTGACGTGGTGTTCAGCTATCAGCACTTTATGGACAATCCCAAGTACAACAGCTATACGGACATGATCGAAAAGGTGGAGGCTTTGGACGACTCCCACGTTGTGATCACCATTGCACGTCCGTATTCCCCGATCCTTCACACGTTCTTCAAAATCAAAATTCTGAGCGAGAAGGAAGTGACCTCTCAGGGGAGCGACTTCGGCACCATTGCTAACCTGGCCGGCACGGGTCCTTATTACATGGATGCGGAGACTTATCGGCCCAACAGCGGCTGGACTTTGTATGCATTTGAAGACTACTGGCAGGGAGCACCCCAGATCAAGAAGATCGGTTATGTAGTGATCGAGGACAACTCCTCCGCAGTTATCGCACTGAAAAACGGTGATATCGACTACCTGTCGGTTCCTCTCTCCAACTGGGCGGATATCAAGGACTCTGGAAAGTTTGCGACCAATGAAATGGAGTCCAACGATATTCAGTTTATGTGCATCAACTATGAATCCAGCGAAGTCCTGAACAATGACAAGGTCCGTCAGGCGATCGTTCACGCAACCAACCGGGAAGCCATGAACATGGTTGCCACCGACGGGCTGGGCAAGGTTACGGACTTCTACATCAATCCCCATTATGCGGAGGCAGCTCCTACGGAATGTGATGTGGACCTCTCCTATAACCCGGAGCTGGCCAAGTCTCTCCTGGCGGAAGCCGGCTATCCGGACGGCGTGGATGTAGGCGAAATCCTGGTAGGTACCGGTTCCTCGGAGCCCTACGCCACGGTTCTCCAGTCGAACCTGGCTGAGGTGGGCATCACCGCAAAGATCACGACCCTTGAGTTCGGCGTGGCGGTGGATCGGATGGCGTCCCAGGACTACAACATCTGCATTGTCGGCGACAACGGCAACTATGACTTCAACAACTTCCGCCAGCAGGCTCATAGCGGCTCTGTCGGTATCTACAATGTGAGCTTTGTCGGAGACAAGTTTGACTACAAGCACATTGAAGACCTGTTTGCGCAGGGCGAGCAGCTCACTGACGAAGCCGCCAGAAAGGAAATCTATACCGAGCTTTATAATGAGGTAATGGCCACCTACTGCGTGATTCCGCTCGTAGCGCCTCCGGCCTGCACCGCATGGAATCCTGATTTGAACGTCGTTAGTGTTCCGACCTACTACAGAGTTGCGCAGTGGAGCTGGAACGCCTGACACTATAAAAATTATCGGATGGAGGGTGAAAGGTGTATCGCTATGTCATAAAGAGAGTACTTTTTCTAATCCCCACAATACTTGGCGTCACATTTATTATCTTCTTTGTCATGGGGCTTACACCGGGAAACCCAGGTCGGATGATCCTTGGGCCAACGGCGAAGCAAGAGGCCATTGACACGCTCAACCATGACCTGGGCTACGACCTTCCCATTGCGGAACGGTATGTCAATTACTTGAAGGATATCGTTACAGAAGGCGATTTCGGGATGTCGTACTTTAGCGGCCGGCCGGTGTTCGACGAGATCTGGCCGAGATTCCTTGTGACCATCCGGATGTCGCTGCTCATCCTGGTAATATCGGTATGCGTAGGAGTACCAGTGGGAATTTACTCTGCCGTCAGGCAGTATTCCCTCTGGGATACCGTGCCAACCATGATGGCGTTTTTCCTGGCGGCGGTGCCAAGCTTTGTGATAGGAATGGTATTGATGTACTTTTTCGCGCTGAAGATCAACATATTCCCATCTTTTGGCTTGTCTGGTCTGAAGAGCTACATTCTCCCGGTGAGCGCGGTCGCCATTTCAGAAGCGGCTGCATACCTCAGATTTACGAAATCGTCCATGCTTGAGGCGATACGGCAGGACTATGTCCGGACAGCCCGCGGAAAAGGAGTTCCGGAGCGGACAGTTATCTGGAAGCACGCTATGCGAAATGCGCTTCTGCCTGTCATTACATGCGTGGGCATGCGCTTCGGAGTCCTTTTGGCTGGAATGGTGACGACAGAACGACTGTTTTCCATTCCGGGAATAGGCAGCCTTATCGTGGACAGTATCAGTAAAAAGGACGAGCCGGTCATTATTGCAGCCAGCATCTTGATCGCCTCTGCATTTACCATGCTGATGCTTTTGGTCGATATCGCGTATGCTTATGTAGACCCCAGGATACGTGCCAAATATAGCAGATTGGAGCGGTGAATATGAGTGGGATAACCGGACGAGTAAAGGGCGCCGACAGAGGAGAATTCAAAAAGGCAGGGCAATTCCACGAAATCTTCAGACGCCTCCGAAAAGATCGGGGAGCGATGGTCGGACTTATAATTCTGATCGTACTAATTCTTACCATCATATTTGCGGATGTGATCATTCCCTATCAAGCTGCCATTTCTCAGGATGTCATGAGTAACTTTGAGGCTCCATCAGCGAAGCATCTCATGGGTACGGATATGTATGGACGGGATGTTTTTGCAAGATTCGTACATGGAGCGAGGACTTCCTTGGCCATATCGCTGTTTGCTTCCATGACCTCCTGTATTTTTGGAAGCTTGCTCGGTACGGCCGCCGGATACTTCGGCGGGAAGGTGGACATGGTGATTATGCGCAGTCTGGATATCTTTATGTCGGTGCCAGACATCCTTTTTACCATGGTCGTAGTGGCGGCGCTGGGTTCCAGCATTCCGGTCCTGATCGTGGCGATGACGCTGGCATACTTTACCAACTATGTCCGCCTGGTGCGTTCTGAGGTCCTGAACCTTTGCGAGCAGGAGTATGTGGAGGCGGCCAGAGCCGGAGGGGCCAGTTCAGCGCGTATCATTTTAAGCCATATTATCCCGAACGCTTTGGGAATCATACTGGTCAACCTCACGCTGAATGTGGCGAGTCTTGTGATTTATCAGTCTTCTCTGAGCTATATCGGACTCAGCCTTCCGCAGCCCACGCCGGAGTGGGGAAGTATGCTCTCTGAGGCCAGAGAGTTTATGCTGAAAGCTCCGCACCTGGTCTTTTTCCCGGCAGCAGCCATTGTTTTGACCGCATTTTCGGTTAACTTGCTGGGCGACGGACTTCGTGACGCGATGGACCCCAGACTGAAGAATTAGTACATGCGAATTTCAGAAGACTACATTACAAAATTTGTTAAGGAGCGCTTAATATGAAGGAGGATGTCATTCTTGCGGTAAAGGATTTAAGCGTGATTTACCAAACGGATCTTGAAACGGTTTATGCGGTGAACGGAGTTTCGTTTACGCTGGGACGAGGAGAAAGCCTCGGACTGGTCGGCGAGACGGGAGCCGGGAAGACTACGCTGGCACTTTCCATAATGCAGCTGCTTCCGGAGCGGACGGGAAAAGTGACCGGGGGAGAGATCTGGTTTGAAGGAGAAGAGCTGACGTCCCTTTCCGAACAGAAAATGCGCACGATACGCGGAAACAAGGTCGCCATGATTTTTCAGGATCCGATGACTTCCTTGAACCCCGTTCTGACGGTAGGCGAGCAGATCGCAGAAGCGCTGCTGGTGCATAATGAAGCCGGCTGGACAAAGGAAAAGATCGACCAGCACGTAGACGAAACGCTAAATATGGTAGGGATTCCGCCGGCCCGGAAACATGAGTATCCGCATCAATTCTCCGGAGGAATGAAGCAGCGGGTGGTGATCGCGATGGCGTTGTCCTGTGAGCCGGATCTGCTTATTGCAGATGAGCCGACGACGGCGCTGGATGTGACGATCCAGGCTCAGGTCCTGCTTATGATACGAGAGCTGAGAGACCGGCTGGGTACGTCTATAATCATGATCACGCATGACCTGGGCATTGTGGCGCAAACCTGCGATAACGTGGCGGTGATGTATGCGGGCGAAATCATTGAGATCGGTACGGCAGAAGACATTTTCAACGGGAAAAACCATCATCCCTATACAGAAGGGCTTTTTGGGTCAATTCCTCGTCTGAACACAAGAGTTAAACGCCTGACCCCGATCGACGGCCTGATGCCTGATCCGACGGTGTGCGAACCGGGCTGCAAATTTGCACCCCGCTGCTCAAAATGCATGGACATTTGCCGGGAGAAGAGTCCGGAGGTCCATTATGAGGGTACACACGCAATTCGTTGCCATTTGTTTCAACAGACCGGACAGATAGGAGAGTAGTGCCAATGGAAGTAAATACACCCTTGATTGAAGCAAAAGCATTAAAAAAGTATTTCAAATTGGGGGAAAACCGCTATTTGCATGCTGTTGACAATATCAACCTGCAGATCTATAAAGGCACTACGGTGGGAATTGTAGGAGAGTCAGGATGTGGAAAAAGCACATTTGGGCGTACGCTTCTGCGTCTGACCGAAGCGACCAGCGGAGAGATACTCTATTGCGGAGAGAACATCCTGACGTTTGGGCGGCAGAAGATGAAGCAGATGCGCAAAAATATGCAGATCATCTTTCAAGACCCGTATGCCAGTGTAGATCCTAGAAAATCCGTGGTTGAGATTATTGCCGAATATATGCTGATCCACCACACCTATCCTACCCGGCGGGAGATCTTTAACCGGGCAGCGCAGCTGATGGATATTGTGGGCTTGGCCAGACGGACTGCGAATTCTTATCCCCACGAATTGGACGGCGGCAGACGGCAGAGAATCGGCATCGCGCGGGCCTTATCCCTGAATCCGCAGTTTATTGTGTGCGATGAACCGGTTTCAGCGCTCGATGTTTCTATTCAGGCACAGATCCTGAATCTGTTGATGGATTTTCAGAGCGAGATGGATCTCACCTATATGTTTGTTACCCACGATCTGAGTGTAGTTAGACACATTTCGGATCATATCATGGTCATGTATTTAGGTGAGAGTCTGGAGTACGCCGAAGCGGATGAACTGTTCAACTCTCCACTTCATCCCTATACCCGTGCGTTGCTTTCTTCTATCCCCGAACCGGATATTTCCATGCGGAACAAGAAGATCTCCGTGATCAAAGGCGAGGTCGTCAGCCCGATCAACCCCAAGCCGGGCTGCCGATTCGCGCCCCGTTGTGAAAACTGCATGGAAATCTGCACACAATGCTCCCCCGAACTGAAGGAGGTGGCTCCGGGACATCTTGTCGCGTGCCACAAATATGCTTGAGACCATATGAAAATAACAAAAAGCGATGATATGCCGAAAGGAGTGACCCCCTATATGCCGTCACAATATCTGCTTGACGCATATGAACCCCGGAGATATATGAGGTATTTTGAGGAGATCACGAGGATCCCGCATGATACCGAAGACGAAGCGCATCTTGCAGCATACATCAGAGAAGTCGCAAAAACCGCAGGGCTGGAGTCGTATCAGGATCCGCACGGGAACGTGTTAGTGCGTATGCCTGCAACGGAGGGATATGAGAACGCCCCGGCAGTCCTCTTTCAGGGACATATGGACATGGTGTGTGTAAAGGACGAAGGCGTTGTCCATGACTTTTCCAAGGATGCGCTGGATCTGTATCTCTATCGGGACGCGGACTATGGGATCACCCTGGCGGCACGGGGAACCAGCCTGGGAGCGGACAACGGAGTCGGTTTGGCCATGATGCTTACGCTGATGACAACGCCGGAGCTGCTGCATCCGCCGCTGGAATTCCTGTTCACCGTGGAGGAAGAGAGCGGACTATGGGGAGCCAGAAAGTTTGACTATACCCAGATCCGGGCGCGGCACATGATCAATATGGACAGCGGTGACGCTGACATGATGTGTGTGTGCAGCACAGGCGCCGTACACAATCGTTTTCACATGACCTACAAAACTGTACCGCACCGAGGCACCGTATACAGCGGGACTATCGGCGGGCTGCTGGGAGGCCATTCCGGCAACGATATTGCCAAGGGACGCGCTAATGCCATTTCACTGCTGGGCGAATTCCTGGAAAAGCTTACAGGATGTGAAAATGTTTGGCTGATAGATGCGGATGTACAAGAAAGCCAGGGCATCCCGGATCAGGCAACAGTCCGGCTCTGTGTGGAGAACGGTGAAGCGGAGAAGCAGCTGCGTCAACTGGCAGATATGCTGCAGAAAAGCTGGAGAAGTGCATACCGTGCGGCAGGCGAGGACAACATTGCGCTTCGCTTGGAGCAAGTGGAAGAGGAAGCACTTGTTCATGATTGTATAAGCTGCGAAGATCTCCGGAAAATTGGAGCACTTTTGCAGGGCATACCGTATGGTGTCATTGAATACGGTGGCAAGAACCAGAGCATTCCGTTTTGCACCGGATGCACATCCAGATTCTGCGTAAAGGAGAATGTCTGCCAGCTGTGGTTCAGCGTACGCTCGCTGTCGGAGGCGCTGAAATGGGATACGGAAAAAAGCGTGAAAGAACTGGCATCACAACTGGGTGCTGATGTTGAGATCCTGGATCAGTATCCGGGATGGCCGTACCGGACGGATTCTCCCATGCAAGAGCTATGCAAGAAGCTCTTCCAGGAGATGTATGGCGAGGAAATTAAAATTGAATATGGACAGGGCGGATGTGAGCCGGGAATTATAATTGATAAGCTCCCGGACATGGACGCTTTGGGGTTAGCTCCCACGTCGAGAGGAGCCCATACCACGAGAGAAAGGTTCTATATTGAGACGGTGGAGCCGACCTATCAATTGTTTGTACGGATGCTGCGGCAAATTGCGGAAAACGGCATATAAGGACTTGTATCACGGGCACCACAAAGGCTGCGGATATTTGGATTATCTTCAAAACTTATTATATGAGGAGGGCACTTCAATGATTATCGGAATTCCCAAGGAACTCAAAGACAAAGAGACTCGTGTCGGTTTGATCCCAAAGTGGGTCCAGCAACTGGTAGCACAGGGACACACCGTCTATTTCCAAAAGGATTTGGCATTACCGGCGGGAATTTCAAACGAGGAATATATGGCTGCGGGCGCGCAGATGCTTGATACGATGGCGGAAGTATATGAAAAGTCCGATATGATCGTAAAGTTTAAGGATCTGATGCCCGGAGACCTGGAAATGCCCTTCCGGAAAGGTCAGCTTCTGTTTACCGCGTTCCATATGGCGGAGGGCACGGCGAAGCCGGAGCAGGTAAAACGACTGCGTGAGGCAGGTGTGACCTGCGTTTCCTACGAGGTTACGCGCTTCCCGGATGGCAGCAGAGCACTGACCCGCCCGATGGGTGAAATCGCCGGACGGATGGCACCGATTCTGGGAACTCAGTATATTCAGAGACAGTACGGCGGCAGTGGCGTGAGTATCGTCCCGATTACCGGAGTAAAACGCGCACGGGTTGTGATTATTGGCGGCGGCCATGCGGGATTGGCTGCGGCTCAGGTTGCTGAGGGCCTTGGAGCAGAGGTCATTGTCTTTGAAAAGTCGATTGCGCGGTTGGAGTATTTGAGGACGGTCCTTCACCACACTGACCTGCGCTATATGGACAAGAAGGCATTCGCTGAAGAGGTAGCACTGGCCGATATGCTGATCAACTGTATCTACTCCTATCCGGGAATGGAAGTTCCGGTGGTGACACGGGAGATGGTCCGTAGTATGCGGAAAGGCTCTGTGATTGTGGACCTTGAGGGTGAGGGCATTATTGAAACGGCTCAGTACACGACGATCAGCAATCCGTATTTCATTGAGGAAGGGATCGTCCATGTGGGCATTACGAATATCCCGGCGATGGTGCCTGCGGCAGCCAACGAGACTTTCTCAAGGGCGATTTATCCCATGATCGAAGATACGGCAAACTACGGACTGAAAGAAGCGTGCAAAAAGAACTTCGTACTGCGTTCCGGTATCATTATGGTAGACGGAAAGATCACCCAGAAGGAAGTGGCAGACAGTCAGAAAGAGGCGTATATCCCGCTCGATCCGGATACAATGCTTTCCTAAAGAAGCAGGCTGACCTGCAAGGCGCGGGATCCGCAGGATCCTTTGCAATTGCGATTTCGACACCTTAAACATAGGAGAGGATGATAGTTTCATGCGTACTGTGTACGAGGAAATTCACAGGATCGGCATTATTCCGGTAGCAAAGCTGGATAAGCCGGAGGAGGACTCTGTTCTGGTGGCAGAAGCACTCCGGGAGGGCGGAATTCCGTTGATCGAAGTTACTTTTCGGGCAAATGGAGTCGCCACAGCCATAAGAAAAATAAAACAAGAGGTATCAAATTTCACAGTGGGCGCAGGGACAGTCCTGACCATTGAACAAGCTGAGGAAGCAATTGAAGCGGGAGCCGAGTTTATCGTTTCCCCGGGCCTGGACCCGTCTGTTGTGGAATACTGTAACCATCGGAGAATCCCAATCGTGCCTGGATGCGCGACGGCGTCGGACTGCCAAGCTGCTTACAACATGGGGCTGCAAATCGTAAAGTTTTTTCCGGCAAATATCGCGGGCGGGCTGCCGGCACTTCGTGCGCTGCATACGCCATTCCAAAAGCTCCAATTTATTCCTACTGGAGGCATTACCTTAGATAATCTGGAAGAATTCAGCGCAAGTCCATTTGTATTTGCGTGCGGAGGGACATTCCTTGTGTCAGAGGAGCTTATCCGGAGCCATAATTGGACAGAGATTACGAGAAGAAGCAGACAAGCCGTTGAGCTTGTGCTAAAAGGACGAAAACATGGCTAAAATTGTTACTTTTGGAGAGCTGATGCTGAGATTGAGCCCCGTAGGCTACAACAGACTCTTCCAGACTGAATCGCTTGAAGGAAGCTTCGGCGGCGGGGAAGCAAATGTGGCAGTTTCGCTGGCCCAGATGGGGGATGATGCAGCTTTTGTATCAAAATTCCCGCAGAATATGGTAGGCGAGGCTGCTCTGAGGAAGCTGAAGGCCTATGGGGTAAACACTTCGCATATACTCCGGGGCGGAAAGCGCATGGGAATCTATTATATGGAGAAGGGTGCATCCCAGAGACCCAGTGTTTGCATCTACGACCGGGAGGGATCCTCCTTCCAAACGTCAAAGCCGGAGGAGTATTGCTGGAAAGAGATTATGCAGGGCGCGCAGTGGTTCCACTTTGCGGGGATCACACCGGCGCTGGGCAAAGACATGGTTTCCGCCTGCCTCGATGCCTGCAAGGCTGCAAAAGAGGTCGGGGCAACAATTTCCTGCGATTTAAACTATCGCGGG
>OCHD01002350.1_pt1 | contig 10490 bp, 9 predicted proteins | sample 1538481 | NCBI WGS metagenome assembly OCHD01 (sample SAMN04571699, study PRJEB22368) | human gut metagenome | biome: human gut; material: stool | host: Homo sapiens | place: Luxembourg | collected 2012-09-07
TTTCAAAGGGGTATGCCCTAAATTGAGTGCTTACAAAAAAACGAGCCATTTTTATACTATCTTGACCAAAGCCTCTTGATACGATGCCTTTGCTCGAAAATTCAAATCGGGTAAAAATGAATCCTTTCTTATGTCAGTTTCGTCAGTGAACAATAAACGGATCGCTAAGAACACGCTGTTCCTCTACTTCCGCCAGATATTGGTGATGGCGGTAAGTTTGTATACGGTACGGGTGGTACTGGAGGTATTGGGCGAGGAGGATTATGGCATCTACAACGTGGTAGGTGGATTTGTGGCGCTGTTCAACATTTTGTCGGGTGCCTTGTCGGCCGTTTCATTACCTACGAGATGGGGCAGCCGGATGCCACTACCTTGCGGTTGCGGCGCATTTTCTCATCCTCCTTGTTGATACAGATAGCCATGGGGCTTGTCATCTCCTTGCTGATAGGCACGTTCGGGGTTTGGTTCGTGGCGCATAAGATGGTCATACCGTCCGACCGCCTCGGCGTGACGTTTTATGTGTTGGGGTTCTCCGTGTTGAGCTTTTTCATCAATTTGCTTGTTCGCGTGTCAGATTCTTCTCTATACGTCGCTTGCGGAAGTCGTTGGCTATTTCTTTAGCGATCTCATCCGGGTTGTCTAGCGTATAGTTGTCAAGAACTGATAACATATTATTTGTTTCCTGCATCTTTATTTGGATAATAGTAATATATTATTAGTTGCAAAGGTAGTAAAAAGCTCTGTATTCTCATCGTCTTATGCGTGGCTTTTTAAAAGTTCAAGAAGATGTTTGTGGAATTAAATAAAAAACTCTATCTTTGCACTCGATTTTCCGCAGAGGGTAAATAAGTGGAGCCGGAGACGGAGCCCACCCCCGGGACCTAACCTGTTTAAAAGATTTTAAGACAGATGTACGTAATCGTAGAAATTAACGGACAACAGTTCAAGGCTGAGCAAGGCAAGAAATTGTTCGTTCATCACATTCAGAACGCGGAAAGCGGTGCTGTTGTGGAGTTTGACAAGGTGTTGTTAGTAGATAACAACGGTGAGGTAACAGTGGGTGTTCCTACTGTAGAGGGCGCAAAGGTAGTATGCGAGGTATTATCTCCGCTGGTAAAAGGTGACAAGGTGCTGGTATTCCACAAGAAGAGAAGAAAAGGTTACCGTAAATTGAACGGTCACCGTCAGCAGTTCACTGAGGTGAGTATTAAAGAAGTTATTGCTTAACGTTTAAAGGAGAAGAAAAGAAATGGCACATAAAAAAGGTGTAGGTAGTTCTAAGAACGGCCGTGAATCACAAAGTAAAAGATTAGGTGTTAAGCTTTTTGGTGGTGAGGTTGCTAAAGCTGGTAACATCATCGTTCGTCAAAGAGGTACGGTTCATCATCCGGGCGAGAACGTAGGTATCGGTAAGGATCATACGTTGTATGCGTTGGTAGATGGCGTTGTTACTTTCCGTAGAGGAAAAGAAAACAGATCATTTGTTTCTGTAAAAGAAGTTGTTGCTGAGGCTTAAGTTTCTGCGACCAAAGAATAAGGAAAAGGATATCCTGAAAAGGGGTATCCTTTTTTTATTGCCGATGATAATAAACGTTATGAAGTAAATTTTGGAACATATATAAATAAACTTGTAACTTTGCGGTCTCAAACATAAATACAAACATAAAAAACAATGGGTGGTTTTTTCGGAACTATTTCTAAAGGAGCCTGTATTACGGATTTATTCTATGGTACAGACTACAATTCTCATCTAGGAACCCGCAGAGGCGGTATGGCTACGTACGATAAGGAAGAAGGGTTTACGCGTTCGATCCACAATCTGGAGAATTCTTATTTCCGCACCAAGTTTGAACCGGGGCTTCCTAAATTCAAAGGAAAAGCCGGGATCGGTATTATCAGCGATACGGATGCGCAGCCTATCGTTATCAACTCTCACTTAGGAAAATTCGCGATCGTGACGGTGGCGAAGATCAATAACTTGGACGAATTGGAGGATGAGTTATTGAAGGCGAATATGCATTTTTCGGAATTGAGTTCAGGAAAAACGAATCAGACGGAGTTAGTCGCTTTGCTGATTACACAAGGCAAGGACTTCGTGGAGGGTATTGAGAATGTTTACAATAAGATAAAGGGCTCTTGCTCTATGTTGCTCCTGACGGAGGATGGTATTATCGCTGCCCGTGACAAATGGGGGCGTACGCCGATCGTAATCGGGAAGAAGGACGGGGCTTATGCGGCGACCAGCGAGTCCAGCAGTCTTCCGAACTTGGATTATGAGATCGAGAAATTTATAGGCCCGGGCGAGATCGTCCGTTTGCGTGCCGATGGTATGGAGCAGATGCGTAAACCGAATGAAGGGATGCAGATCTGCTCTTTCCTTTGGGTATATTATGGATTCCCTGTTTCTTGCTATGAGGGAAAGAACGTGGAAGATGTCCGGTTTATGAGTGGCTATAAGATGGGGCAGAAGGATGACTCGGAGGTGGATTGCGCTTGTGGTATACCGGACTCCGGCGTGGGTATGGCCTTGGGATATGCGGAAGGTAAGGGGGTGCCTTATCATCGGGCTATCGCTAAGTATACACCGACGTGGCCTCGTAGTTTTACCCCGGCTAACCAAGAGATGCGTGCTTTGGTGGCTAAGATGAAATTGATACCGAACCGTGCGATGCTGGAAGGCAGACGCATCCTTTTCTGCGACGACTCGATCGTGCGTGGTACACAGCTTCGTGATAACGTGAAGATCTTATATGATTATGGGGCGAAAGAGGTACATATGCGTATCGCTTGCCCTCCATTGATTTATAGTTGCCCGTTTATCGGTTTTACTTCTTCCAAGAGTCCTTTGGAGTTGATAACTCGTCAGATTATCAAGGAACTGGAAGGGGATGAGAATAAGAATCTGGATAAATATGCTACGACAGACTCTCCGGAATATAAGAAGATGGTCGGAATTATCGCCGAGCGTTTCGGGTTGAGTTCCTTGAAGTTTAATACGCTGGAAACCTTGGTGGAGGCGATCGACCTTCCTAAGTGTAAGGTTTGTACGCATTGCTTTGATGGTTCAAGCTGTTTTTAGAAAAATTTTACCTACTTTTATGCCTGCAATGTTTTAATGGCTAAAAAGAGTGAGTTATGACAGTTTTAGATAGATTTTTAAAGTACGTTACGTTCGATACCCAGTCGAACGAGGAGACGGGTACGACTCCTAGTACGCCGGGACAACGTGTCTTTGCCGAGGCTTTGGTGAAGGAATTGGAAGCGATTGGTATGGAGGAGATCTCCTTGGATGAGAATAGTTATGTAATGGCTACTCTGCCGGCTAATACGGACGAGAAAATCCCGACTATCGGTTTTATCGCTCATTTGGATACGAGTCCGGATATGTCGGGTAAGAATGTTCAACCTCGTATCGTGACTTATCTGGGTGGTGATATTGTCTTGGATGCGGAAGAAAATGTTGTACTATCTCAATCGATGTTCCCAGAGCTTTCTGATTATAAGGGACAGGATATTATCGTAACGAATGGTAAGACTTTATTAGGTGCCGATGATAAGGGAGGTGTAGCCGCTATCGTCGCCTCTATGCAATATTTGAAGGATCATCCGGAGATCAAGCACGGTAAGATCCGTATCGCTTTTACCCCGGATGAGGAAATCGGACAAGGTGCCGATCATTTCGACGTGGAGAAGTTCGGTTGTGATTGGGGATATACGATTGACGGTGGACAAATCGGTGAGTTGGAATATGAGAATTTCAATGCCGCCGGCGCTAAAATTATCTTCAAGGGCTTGAACGTACATCCGGGATACGCCAAGGATAAGATGCAAAACGCTTCCTTGCGTGCGATCGAGTTTGCTTCTTGGTTGCCGGCCGAGCAACGTCCCGAGCATACGACTGGTTATGAGGGATTCATCCATTTGACCGGTATGACCGGTTCAGTCGAGGAGGCTACTCTATCTTACATCATCCGTGACCATGACCGGAAGTTGTTCGAGGAGAAGAAAGAATTGCTTCGTACGTTGGTTGATAAGATGAATGAAGCGCATCCGGGATGTGCGCATTTGGAGCTTCGGGATCAATATTACAATATGCGCGAGGTCGTGGAACCCCAGAAGCATATCGTTGATTTGGCGTTTAAGGCGATGACCTCTGTCGGGGTGGAACCGATCGTGAAACCGATCCGGGGAGGTACGGATGGTGCCCGCCTGTCGTTTATGGGATTGCCTTGCCCGAATATTTTCGCGGGAGGCCTGAATTTCCACGGACGTTATGAGTTCTTGCCCGTTCGTTCGTTGGAGAAGAGTATGGAAACAGTTATAAAAATCATAGAGCTATCGGCTCGTAAATCTTAAATGCAATAATTACATGAAAACAACTCCGTTTACCGACGTGCATATCGCGTTGGGTGCAAAGATGCACGAATTCGCAGGTTTCAATATGCCTATCGAATATTCCGGAATTATCGACGAACACATGACTGTAGTGAATGGTGTAGGTGTGTTTGATGTTTCCCACATGGGCGAGTTTTGGGTAAAAGGCCCGAACGCCTTGGCTTTCATTCAAAGCGTAACTTCTAACGACGCTTCTGTCTTGCCGCTTGGTAAGGCTCAATATACTTGCTTCCCGAACGACAAGGGAGGTATCGTGGATGACCTTTTGGTATATCATTACGAGCCGGAGAAATATTTGCTGGTCGTAAACGCCGGTAATATCGACAAGGATTGGGATTGGTGCGTAAGCCATAATACGGTAGGTGCCGAATTGGAGAATTCTTCCGACCGTACGGCTCAATTGGCTATCCAAGGACCGAAAGCACAGGAGGTTCTTCAACGTCTTACTCCGGTTGATTTATCTTCTATTCCTTACTATTCATTTGTGACGGGTGAGTTCGCCGGTTGCAAAAACGTGATTATCTCCAACACGGGGTATACCGGTGCGGGTGGCTTCGAATTGTATTTCTATCCGAGTGATGCGATGACGATCTGGAACGCTATCTTCGAGGCTGGAAAGCCGGAAGGGATCAAGCCGATCGGTTTGGGAGCACGTGATACGCTTCGTCTTGAGATGGGCTTCTGCTTGTATGGAAATGATTTGGATGATACGACTTCTCCGATCGAGGCTGGTTTAGGCTGGATCACGAAGTTCGCCGAGGGTAAGAACTTTACGAATCGTGCGGAATTGGAGCGTCAGAAGAAAGAGGGCGTAACCCGTAAGTTGTGTGCTTTCGAGTTGCAGGAAAAGGGAATTCCCCGTCATGGCTATGAGATCGCCGATGCGGAAGAGAATGTAATTGGCGTGGTTACTTCCGGTACGATGTCTCCGGTATTGAAGAAGGGGATCGGTATGGGATACGTGAAACCTGAGTTCGCGAAAGCTGGTACGGATATCTTTATCAAGGTGCGTAATAAGAACTTGAAGGCTCAAGTGGTAAAGGCTCCTTTCCGTAAATAAGAGATAAGGCTATCTATAAATAGTTCGAAGGCGATGTTCCTCACGGAGCACCGCCTTCCTTATTATAGAAAAGTTGGACATGATTAATATGTTGTTCCCTGGAAAATGTTCGATTGTGAGTACGGAAGTAGGGTACCGGTCATTCTCAAGTTTCTACCGGAGAAGTTCGGGTCTACGGTAACGGTTGCGTTGTTTGTTCCGTTGGTAAGCATCAAGCTAACGGTAGCGGAGATAAACACACCCTGTACGTTCATGTTCAGATAAACATTGCCCTTGTCATCCTGCTTGGTCTGGATATTGGAGGCGCTACCTTGTACGGTGATACCACCTAATCCGTTAGGACCGGGATACGGAGAGTTGGACGCGATCTGGACCATAGCCTGTCCGTCATTCAAAGATACGAAGTTCGTATTTGAATTTACGTAGAATACCTGTCCGTTCATCGGTTGTATGTTGTTAGCCTCCAATACGAATGATTGGTTGTTGATAGCTTGTACAGCGGCGTTAAACTCTTCTTGGCCTTCTACGGCATCTTGTGCCAGACGCTCTTGTTTCTTGATTTCTCTCTCTACTTTTTTGGCTTCCTTTGTTATCGATTTTTGAGCCATTACTTGTGTCATTCCGCACATAGCGACAGCGAGAACGACGATAAAAGATACAATTCTTTTCATACTTGATTTAGTTTTAAAACGGTTTTAAATTGTATAGATTAAACAGCGTCGTTGCGAAAAAGTTCCTGTGACTTATCCTTTTTATAGATACAATAACATTTCCACGGAGTATTTATGTTAAACAGAAATCGTACATTTGTAAATAAAGAACATAATACGATAGAATATGGATAAAGTACGTTTTGGTGTAGTCGGAACCAATTTCATAAGTGATTGGGTAATTGCCGGAGCCCGGCAGGATGAGCGTTTTGAACTGGTAGCTGTATATTCGAGAACTCAGGAGACGGCGGATGCTTTCGCCTCGAAACATAATATACCGTATACGTTTACCTCCTTGGAGGAGATGGCGAAAAGCCCGTTGATCGACGCTGTGTATATTGCCTCCCCGAACTTCCTTCATGCCTCCCAGAGTATTCTTTGCATGAGCTATGGCAAGCATGTTCTTTGCGAGAAACCCTTCGCTTCCAACGCGAAAGAAGTACGTGCGATGATCGAGGCTTCCCGTACATATAATGTCACGTTGATGGAGGCGATGAAGCCTACGCTTACGCCGAACTTTCTTGCCGTGCGAGAGAATCTTGGGCGTGTAGGTACGGTTCGTCGTTATTTCGCCTGCTATTGCCAGTATTCCTCCCGTTATGATAAGTTCAAGGAAGGAATCGTGTTGAACGCTTTCAAGCCGGAGTTGTCTAATGGGGCCATGATGGATATCGGTATTTATACGGTCTATCCGATGGTTGTCTTGTTTGGTCGCCCAAAGAAGATTGATGCCTCGGGCATAGTCCTGTCCTCAGGAGCGGACGGGCAAGGGGCCGTGAATTTCTTGTATGAGGGGATGAACGCCACGGTGCTTTATTCTAAGATCGCCAACTCCGCCTTGCCTACCGAGATACAAGGGGAGGAGGGGAACTTGACCTTGGACCGGATCAATATCATCCGTAAAGTGACGTATTCTCCTCGTTTAGCTCCGGCGATGGGAAAAGGCCCGGAGCCGGTTCCGGAAGACCTAAGCGTGGTCGCCGATAAGGATGAGTACTATTATGAGGTAGCGGAATTTATCAACCTTGTCTTGTCTGGCAAGCGGGAGTCAGAAATCAATAGCCTTGATAATTCTTTGATTACATTGGAGATTATCGATGAAGTACGCCGGCAGTTGGGAATTGTCTATCCGGCGGATTGATAACTCTTCGTGATTTTCCTCTTTTTCCATCGGGGTGAAAAACTTTTTCCACCGTGATGAAAAAGCTTTTTCACTACGATGGAAGTCCTTTTTCATCACGGAGAAAAAAGGGTTACTTGTATTTTTATTACCTTTGTGTCCTTAATTGTTTAGGATGTACATATATAATTCAATACCCCATATAACGAACACGCTAAATCTGGGAAAGGACCTATTGGAGGTCTTATTTGAGAAAAGAAAATCATTACCGTTTCGCTATGATTATGCGTTGGATATTATCGATGAGAATAAATTGAATATCCTGATCGAGCGTGAGGTGATCCGCAGGAACGGCCCTTATATCGAGATGGATGAGCATTATCTCTCTTTCTATGAGCTGCTTCTGGAGGCGAATGAGGAGATTTCTACCTCGGTGATCGATGAGAATATCCAGTTGGTGTATCAATTGATCGATTATTATGGCAAGGAGGATAACGATTTGCGTAAGCTGGGCTATCTGCGATCGGTCAAGGCGCATTTGCGGAAGATCGGGAAGATCTTGGTGCGTAACGTGGTGTCCTTGCAACGGGTGATCGATAATACGTTCAAGAACGAGCCGAGCTATAAGGTGAAGATCGCCAAACTGGAGAATCTGGACGCTAAACGAATCGAGATCAACCGCCTGATCGTGGAAGTGGAGAAGCTGCTGGATCGGGAACGGACTCCCTTTTTCGCCCAAGCCCCGGACGAGGAGTTGTTGACGATCGCCCGTGAGTTGAAGACGGAGTTATTGAGCGCCGGCCATAGCTTGATTCATTCTCAACAGGATATCATTGATTACTTGAACCAGATCCGTACGCAGGTGGGTTTTACCCGTAAGCTGCGTCGTATCAAATATCTGCGGGAGCAGTTTGAGTTACAGGAGAACACGAACGTGCGGGAGGTGGTAGATGCGGAGCGTTCCGTGGTATTGGAGGGCGTGCAGCCTACCTTATTCAAGGTTTCCATTCCTTATTTGCAAACGGACGAGGCACTGGATGTCATCTTGAAGGTGGCCGACGGCATACGGCCGGACAAGGTGATCCACCGGCAGGAGCTGGGGGTGATCTCTGCCGAGCAGATGGAGAATCAAGAGGTGGGGGAGGCTGCTATCAATACCCGGAAGATGATGGATGTTTTTAGCCGGACCGGAGGGGATTTGTTCTCTTTCGTGATGGCGTATGATTATAACCGGAAGATGGATTTCGAGGCGAAGGTTACGTTATTTTGCCGTTTACTCTCCCTCTATGAGAATGAGTTGGAGATAACAGACCGTTTTGGGCATATGGAGCATGTAGAATATGCCATTATTCAAAGAACCTAGCTGTAGAGACGGGGCACGCCCCGTCTCTACAGCTGGATAAAATAAAACAATAATAATAAGATGATAGATAATTTACCGGTACAGACCGCACAGATCTATGATTACCTGTCGAAAGGTAATTTTCTGTGCTCGAATACAAGTGTAAAGGAGTTGAGGACACTCTTCTCGGTCGTAGAAGATAATTTTGAGCGTTTACGTGATTATTTCTCGCATATCAATTTCGTGTTGGAGCAGGGGAATAATTACTTCTACTTCTCCCGCAAGGAGCCCCGGGCTACCTTGGAGCAAAAGCTCCAGCGTTTCTTCGCTTGGATCGATATCATGGACTTCTTCTGTACGTACGATACGGCCTTCGGGCCCGGTTTCACTTTCTCGCCGGCGGAGATATTGGTACGTTCCCGTATCGACATGGATCTAGAGATGAAGCTGGACGGGTTGAAAAAACATACCGGAGGCAAGGAGAAACGCAAGGATATCCTCGATACCATCTTGGACAGGATGACGAAAGAGGGCTTTATCGAGTGCGTAAGCGATATGAACGGGACGTGGAAAGTGCTCTCCTCGTGGGATTACCTCACAAAGATGATCCATAGTATTAACATAAAGAACGAAGATGAGATATCTCAATAAAATAGTATTTATAAACAGCGCCGCTATCCGTTACTCGGAAGTGCAGCTGGATGGAAATATACATTTAATCGGAACGCAGGGAGTGGGGAAGAGTACGATCCTCCGTGCGATCCTTTTCTTTTACAACGCCGATACGCAGCGGCTCGGAATCCCGGTCGAGAAGAAGTCGTATCAGGATTATTATTTCCCTTATGCCGATTCCTCGATCATCTACGAGGTAGCGAGGGAGGATGGTTGGTTTACGGTACTTAGCTATAAGACGATGAACCGTATCTGCTACCGTTTTATCGCCTCTCCGTACCGGCCGGATCTTTTTATCGACGAGGAGGGAGCGCCTTATCCGTCGGATCGTATCCGCTCGGTGCTCGATAAGAACGGTATCAAGTATAGTGGGGCGATCTCCACGTATGAGGAATACCGGAATATCCTCTACGGAAACTCGGATAATAAACGGGATTACTCCTGTTATTCCTTGATGGAGAGCGGCTCCTACCTGAATATCATCCGTACGATCCAGAACGTCTTGCTGAATTCACGCTTGGAGGCGGATTATATCAAGCAGACGATCATCACCTCCTTGAACGAGGCGGATAGCGTGATCGACTTGAGCCGTTACCGGAGCCATCTATCCGGTTTTGAGGCGCAACTGAATGATATCGGTGTTTTCCGTGAACCGGGCATGGCGCGGAAGGCCGCCGGGATCTCCACCTTGTCGGACGATATCCGTAAGCGAGATTTACGGATCAACGATCTGTGCCGCCAATTGCGCGGGGCTTATATGCAAACGGAGCGTATCTTGCCGGAGTTGTCCCGGAAGATACATGAGCAGGAGGCGGTCAAATCGGATTTCTATAAGCAAAGGGATAAGCTAGACGCTGAATCGAAGAACCGGACAGCCACGATGGAAGGCGAGTTGGCCGTGCTGAAAAACGCCTTGTCGGAGGCGGAAGCGAAACGGGTTTTCTATGCCGGAAAAGATATCCAGACGGCGATGGATCGTTGTAACAAATTGGAGATCTTACAGCAGGAACAGGAATCCTTAGTCGTGGAGAAAGATTTGCTTTCTTCCAAGAATAAAGAAGCCTCGGTCTTGCACGCCAATTTGATCGCTAATCTGAAGAACGAGTTGGCCGGCTTCGAGAACGAGAAACAGAAACAATTACTGGCGGCAGAGACTGAGATCAATGCTCGTCGGGAGGCTCGCCGGGAGTA
>OCHD01002351.1_pt1 | contig 10471 bp, 6 predicted proteins | sample 1538481 | NCBI WGS metagenome assembly OCHD01 (sample SAMN04571699, study PRJEB22368) | human gut metagenome | biome: human gut; material: stool | host: Homo sapiens | place: Luxembourg | collected 2012-09-07
CCGCAGGCCCAGGTCTCAGCGCTGCCCCTCTCCCATACTCTCATTTTCGCCTCATTCCTTGAAAGTATCTCTACAAACTCCGTGTTAGTGCGCTTTGGAAACATCTTATGATTCTCAAAAAGCGGACCGTATTTCTCAAGCTCAAAACCTGCCACATCATCGACAAACACTACCGCATGAGGATTTCCCATTGAAACACAGGTCATGTGCCACTCTCTATTGCCTGCTGAAATCGGTTCATCTATTACCCTGTAGTCATCACCATAAGCACTTCCGTCTGCTTTCACAACCGGAATGTCCCCAGGCGTCAGAATAGGCTCACCCATATCCACGCGCACCTGTGATACCTTATTTTCCTCAACATATAGTGTAAGGTACTTGATGCCTGCTCCTGTCTCAACCGATATTTCAGTCTTGTCAGTAAGTTTGTGGTCATACACGTATTTCGCCACGCAGCGTATGCCGTTTCCGCACATCTCGGCTTCCGAACCGTCTGCATTATATATCCTCATTCTAAAATCTGCCTTGTCTGACGGACCTATTGTGATTAGCCCGTCTGAGCCTATTCCAAAATGCCTGTCACTGACATATATTGACACCCTTGCCGGGTCATCCAACTTCTCCTCAAAAAGGTTTACATATACATAATCATTTCCACAGCCGTGCATTTTTGTAAATTTCATAGTGATCACCTCGTTATTGGTTTTATATTGATAACTATTCAGAACCATCCCACGCACATTCGCAAAACCGCACGATACTCGTGCTTGGTCACTGCTACGCAGCTAATTTTGCTCATATGTGTGGGGGTGGCTCTATTCGAGCCACCTTGAGAACAAGCAAATCTGCTGCTTACATGCGAGCACGACGCATCAGCTTTTCTTGTTCTCAGTGGTTCTGAATAGTTACTTTAATTATATTATACAGCGCACTTTCTGGTTTTTCTATAGCATTTTGTGCGTTTTATGTTGCGTTTTGTGCTGTTATAGATTATGCTTATAGTAACATCTTATCATCAAAGGAGCATATCATGGATTCAAATTATACAAAAGCAGGCTACCTGACGGAGCCTTTTAAAATATTTCATCTAAGAGATGAACACAAGCTAAATATAGATTTCCATTACCATGATTTCCACAAAATTCTGATTCATCTGCACGGCAATGTATCCTACTGCATTGAGGGCCGAAGCTATGAGCTCAAAGAACATGATATCGTGCTTGTCAATGCCGGCGAGGTTCATAAGCCAATATTAAATGACGATTCAATTTATGAAAGAATCATTATATATGTGTCACAGCAGCTTATTGACGATTATGTGAGCAAAGGCTATGATCTGGCATGCTGTTTCAAGCAGGCCTATGCTAACCAGTCACATGTACTAAGACTCGCTGCGACCAAGGGCAGCCGTCTGGCTGATACGATCAAGGGACTAGACTCTACACTTAGAGAAACCAATGAATACGCAAATGAGCTGTACCAGAAGCTCCTGTTTTTAGAGTTTCTGATACAGCTCAATCGTATCACCCTGCATGGCGGTATAGAATATATTAACACATTTTCCTCAAACAAAAAAATTGTAGAGATTTTGGATTTCTTAAATAAGAATTTAACAAACCGTATAAGTATTGATGAACTGGCAGATAAATTTTATATGAGCAGGTATCACCTGATGCACACCTTCAAGGAAGAAACCGGCTGCACCATAGGTTCATATATCACAACAAAGCGTCTGCTGCTCGCCCGCGATATGATTCGCGACGGAAGCAGTGTGTCTGCCGCCTGCGATGCCTGTGGATTCGGAAGCTATTCCTCATTTATCCGTGCATACCGCAAGCAATTCCATTCTACCCCTACAAATACATAAAAGCTTCATGATATATCACAGGAAGCTTTTAATTATTTTTAGTGCTGCATTATCTCTCATTAATCACATTTATAAGCTCAGGTATGAGCTGCTTCTTACGCGATACTACTCCCTTAAGCATAATTCCATCCCTGCTCTGCGGCAGATTGTATGCTGAAGCTGCTATTGACGCTGCCTCTGCACCACTGTAGATGAGATATGTAGACTCATTAAGTATATCCGTGAGCATAACAAAGAGCATATCAAGCTGTTTTTCCACCTGCATCTTGTCAAGCAGAGGCACCACTCTTGCCTGTACCTTATCGAGCTCTGTTCTCGAAAGAGCAGAAATCTGCGATACTCCAAATGTATAATCCCCTGAATGAAAGATTTTAAAATCCTGATTTAATATTTCCTCTTCTGTCTTGTTAGCAAAGTTACTGCCTGCCTCAAACATTTTCTTGGCAAACTCTTCTACATCTATCTGCGCAATCTCCGCTAGGATAAGTGCTGTAGATTTATCAACCTGGGTACATGTAGGCGAACGGAACACTAGTGTGTCAGAGAGTATTGCAGCGCACATAAGCCCCGCCATCTGAGGAGTAACCTCCACACCCTTTTCCATATACATCTGATAGATGATGGTTCCGGTACATCCAAGCGGCTGGTTTCTGAAATACACAGGTCCTATTGTCTCAAGAGAACCAATTCGATGATGATCGATTATCTCAAGAATCTCTGCCTCATCAATGTTGGCCACTGCCTGTGAGGTCTCATTATGATCCACAAGTATCACCTGTTTTTTCCTTGCATTCATTAAATTTCTGCGTGAAAACATACCAACATAATTTTGGTTTTCGTCAAGTATTGGGAAATCCCTGTGTCGGATTTTTGAAACAGTATCACGCACATCATCCACATAATCATCCAAATCAAAATGAATAAGATTTTCCCTTGTCATAAATGACTTTATCGGCATACTCTGGTTTATCAGACGCGATGTGGTAAACGTGTCATATGGTGTACTTATCACTACCACATCCTTAGCGTTTGCAGCATTTATGACATCCTTAGATATATCGAAGCCGCTTGTCACAATGATACAGCTGCAGTTTGCCTCAATACATATAAGCTGTGACTCCTCACGATCTGATATGATGACCAGATCATCCTCAGCCACATTGCCCTTTATGGTATCAGGTGTACCTGCTCCAACTATAACCTTTCCTTTCACAAAATAGCCATGCTCATTGCCTGCAACTATCTTGCCATCCAGCGTCTCTACAATATTCCTGTACTGGGTCCTCGCCTTTGCCAGGATAGAATTGTCATACACATCCATATATGACTTTGCTATATCACCTGTCACAATAAGCCCTTCAAGCTTGTCCTTCTTATTGACAACCGGAAGAGTGACTACGTTGAGTATCTTCATCATCTCCCATGCCTTTTTCATGGATAGATTACTGCTGACACCCTCAGTCCTTCTGATATGTATATCCTTTATCTGTGTGCCAACATCCTTTAAAAGGGCAGGCGTATCGGCCTTAAAATAATCCAGCACAAATGCTGTCTCTGCACTGATGCTGCCTGCTCTCATTGGTATGTATTCCATTGTATCATCTGTATGTGATTTAAGGTTTGCATACGCTATTGCTGCACAGATAGAATCTGTGTCAGGATTTTTATGTCCAACAACTCTTACAATCTTTTTTGCCATTTAGTTTTCCTCTCTGTCTGCCTTATAAAATGTCAAAATATGGTGCAACTCCCTAACCGGGAACTGCACCACCCTATTACAATAATATTTATTAAAAAATCGAACCAAAGAACCCGAGTATATACAATGCGACTACAACAAAGCCAAATGTATTGATAATAGCCAGCACAGTAGAGATGACTGCAAAAGTCTTTGTTGTTCCTACCTGCTTCTCAAGCTCTGACACTGTGTCCACCTTGTCTCCCATTACCTTAAAGAGATCCTGAATATTCCTGAAGCACTTAACATTCTCTGTATGTACCTTGTCAGCCAACTCCGCCTTTATCGAAACAAGCTGATCATTAAGCTCTTTAAGCGACTGAAGCATATGGGCATTCGCCTCATTTACCGCTGATGTAACTGCTGCTGTGCCCTCCTCTGTGATACGCCTTGTCTGCTCTAATGTGTCACCCAAATCAAGACTCTGGCCTATATTCTGGCTGATACCTGATATCTCAGTGCCAAGTGACTGTCCGAGATTTCCAATCTGTCCGGATACCGAACTACCAAGATTATCCATATCTGAGCTTACCTGACGGCCTAAGCTGTCCATGCCTGCATTCATAGATTGCTCTATCTCAGCCATCTTTTCATGAACACTTTCTATAAGCACATCTATCTGCTTAGCAACCTGTGCAGTGATTCCATCGGCTTTTTCCTGTCTCTCGTCAAGTATCTGCTGCAGCTCCTCTGCCTTAGCTTCCCTCTCCTCAACTATGGCTGAAAGCTCCTCAGCTTTTGATTCTTTTGTATTAAGCATCTCCTGAAGACGTTTTGCCTTTTCACGAAACTCATCAATTTGTGTTAACAAAAAATCATCTTTATCCATTTGTATATTATTCTCTTTTTTCTGCACTCTTTCACTACGATTCACATCGTCTCTTGCTACACGGGATGCCATTACTGTTCTTGAAGGTACTGCCCGCTCCGCTTGTTCTGTCGATATAAATCTTTTTGCACGTCTATCAAATATGCCTGACATTCGTATCCCTCCGATGGTTCCATTAAATACCATTAACGTAAGTATTGTACCATTACATGTTGTATTTGTAAACAAAAAACCACGAAATATAGGGTAATCACAGGATAATAAGCAAAAATCCCACAGAGCATATGCCCTGTGGGATAAAATATATACCGTGACTAATTAATTAGTCCTCTCCGTATAATTTAACGAGTTTCTCAAGGTGTGTATAACGTGCCTTAGCTGTCTCCTCAGACTTAGCAAAGAGTTTCTCTGCTCTCTCTGGGAATGGCTTGATAAGACGAGTATAACGTGCCTCGTTGTTAAGGAACTCCTGGTAAGATCCGTCTCCGGCCTTTGATGTAAGAGTGAATGGATTCTTTCCTTCAGCCTTGAGTGCAGGGTTGAATGAGAAGAGATTCCAGTATCCAGCCTTAACAGCCTTCTTCATCTCATCCTGGCAGTGGTTCATACCACCCTTAGCGATACCGTGAAGCTCGCAAGGTGCGTATCCGATGATAAGTGATGGTCCCGGATAAGCCTCAGCCTCTGTAATAGCCTTAACAGCCTGTGCTGGGTTTGCTCCAAGAGCGATCTGTGCAACGTATACATATCCGTAGCTCATAGCGATCTCTGAAAGTGACTTCTTGCTTGTCTCTTTACCAGCTGCTGCGAACTGACATACCTCACCGATGTTAGAAGCCTTAGAAGCCTGTCCACCTGTGTTAGAGTACATCTCTGTATCGAATACCATTACGTTTACGTTCTCACCAGAAGCAAGTACATGGTCTAATCCACCGAAACCGATATCATATGCCCATCCGTCACCACCGAAGATCCATACAGATTTCTTTCCGAGGTAATCCTTCTTAGCAAGTACTTCTTTAGATTTCTCACATCCGGCTGCTGCTGCCTTCTCTAACTCTGCGATAAGAGCTGTTGTTGGCTCAACATTTGCCTTTGTGTCATCCTTTGTCTCAAGGAACTTATCTGCTGCTGCCTTGAACTCAGCTGTAGCCTTGTCTGATGCAGCGATCTCTTTAACAAGCTCGATAGCCTGGTCACGGAGATATCTCTGTCCAACTTCCATACCTAAACCATGCTCAGCATTATCCTCGAAGAGTGAGTTAGACCAAGCTGGTCCCTTCTTAGAGTTGATATTTACTGTGTATGGTGATGTAGCTGCCGGGTTACCCCAGATAGAAGAACATCCTGTTGCGTTAGAGATGTACATCTGCTCACCGAAGAGCTGTGTAATAAGTCTAGCGTAAGATGTCTCAGCACATCCTGCACATGAGCCTGAGAACTCAAGGAGTGGCTGGTTGAACTGTGATCCCTTAGGTGTTGTATCAACCATTCCTGCATCTGTCTTCTTAGAAACGTTAGCTACTAAGTAATCAAATACTGGCTGCTCTGCTGCCTGAGACTCCTGTGGCTGCATTGAGATAGCTGCTGTAGGACAAACTGTGATACACTCACCACATCCCATACAGTCAAGTGGAGATACGCTCATTGTATACTTGTAAGCGCCTGCCTTTGGCTTCATATCAGCAACCTTCATGTTGTCAGGAGCTGCCTTTACTTCGTCATCTGTAAGTAAGAATGGACGAATTGTAGCGTGAGAACATACAAATGCACAGTTGTTACACTGGATACACTTCTCTGGATCCCACTGTGGAACTGTAACGGCTGTTCCTCTCTTCTCGTATGCAGAAGCACCTGTTACATACTGTCCGTCTGCCTTGTCAGCGAATGCTGAAACTGGAAGGCTGTCTCCATCCATCTTAGCGATTGGATCAAGAAGCTCGTTAACAAGCTTAACAACCTCTGGACGTCCTGTGCGCTCTGCCTTAGGAGCATCTGCCTCTGGATTCTTCCAAGACTCTGGAACCTCTACCTTATGTACCGCGTCAACACCGGCATCGATAGCCTTGTAGTTCATCTCTACGACTGCGTCACCCTTCTTTGAGTATGACTTCTTAGCAGCAGCTTTCATGTACTCAATAGCCTTGTCGATAGGCATTACATCTGCAAGCTTGAAGAATGCAGACTGGAGAATTGTGTTAGTTCTCTTACCCATTCCGATCTCGATAGCCTTGTCGATAGCGTTGATTGTGTAAAGCTGAATGTTGTTGTCAGCGATATATTTCTTAGCGTCAGCGTTGAGGTGATGAGCAAGCTCTTCATCTGACCACTGGCAGTTGATCATGAATACTCCGCCCGGCTTAACATCCTGAACCATCTTCATGCCCTGGATAACGTATGCAGGGTTGTGGCATGCTACGAAGTCAGCCTGGTTGATGTAGTATGGGCTTCTGATTGGGTTGTCACCAAATCTCAAGTGAGAAATTGTAACACCACCAGTCTTCTTTGAGTCATACTGGAAGTATGCCTGGATGTATTTGTCTGTGTGGTCACCGATGATCTTTGTAGAGTTCTTGTTAGCACCTACAGTACCATCTCCGCCGAGACCCCAGAATTTGCACTCTTTTGTACCAGGTGCAGATGTGATAGGAGCTGGCTTAACCTCTGGAAGTGAAAGATTTGTAACATCATCCACGATTCCAATTGTAAATCTGTGCTTAGGAGCATCCTTCTCAAGCTCTGTATATACAGCAAATACTGAAGAAGGTGGTGTATCCTTAGATCCTAATCCGTAACGTCCGCCTACTAATACAACATCGTTCATTCCTGCTTCACGAAGTGTTGTAGCAACGTCTAAGTATAATGGCTCACCAAGTGATCCTGGCTCTTTTGTACGGTCTAATACAGCGATCTTCTTTGCAGTCTTTGGAATAGCATTAAGAAGAGCCTCTGAAGACCATGGACGGTAAAGACGTACCTTAATAAGTCCGACTTTCTCACCCTTTGCTGTTAAGTAATCGATTACTTCCTCAGCTACATCATTGATAGAACCCATAGCGATGATTACACGATCAGCGTCAGGTGCTCCGTAGTAGTTGAATAATTTGTAATCTGTACCAAGCTTAGCATTAACCTTGTCCATGTACTTCTCAACAACTGCTGGAAGCTCATCATAGAACTTGTTACATGCCTCTCTATGCTGGAAGAAGATATCTCCGTTCTCGTGTGATCCACGAGCTGCTGGATGCTCTGGGTTAAGAGCGTGTGCTCTGAATTCAGCAACTGCATCCATTGGACACATCTCTTTGAGATCTTCATAATCCCACTTCTCGATCTTCTGAATCTCATGAGAAGTACGGAATCCATCGAAGAAGTTGATGAATGGAACCTTTCCCTCAAGTGCTGCACAGTGTGCAACCGGTGAAAGATCCATAACCTCCTGTGGATTTGTCTCACAAAGCATTGCGAAACCAGTCTGACGACAAGCATATACATCACTGTGATCACCGAAGATATTCAGTGCATGTGAAGATACTGTACGAGCTGATACGTCAAATACGCAAGGAAGATTCTCACCTGCGATTTTGTACATATTAGGGATCATAAGTAAAAGTCCCTGTGAAGCTGTAAATGTTGTAGTAAGTGCACCAGCTGCAAGAGATCCGTGAACTGTACCAGCGGCACCTGCCTCAGACTCCATCTCAACTACCTTTACAGTGCTTCCGAAAATGTTCTTCTGTCCTGCTGCTGACCACTGATCAACTGTATCAGCCATTGGGCTAGAAGGTGTGATAGGATAGATTCCGGCAACCTCTGTGTAGGCATATGCTACATGAGCGGCAGCGGTATTTCCATCCATCGACTGTTTTGCTCTAGACATGATATTTCCTCCTGTAAAATAAATGTTCAATTATAGACATGAATCAGAATGTCTCTACATAATAGTTTAGTTTGTGCGCTGTAAAAAATCAAGTTTTTTTAGCAATACATTGTACAAAAACCCTAAAATATTTATTAACAAGGTAAATTTTATGTACAAAAGGGCACAATGGCTATAAATCGCCTGTAAAACACTTGCAAAATACTGGTTTTACGTTAAAATAGAAACGATGTGTTACAGAAACGAACAGGTTATTAAATAGGAAAGGATTGAATAAAGACAAAATGATTAGTGCAAACAATATTACATTAAGAATTGGTAAAAAAGCTTTATTTGAGGATGTCAACATAAAATTCACAGAGGGAAACTGCTACGGACTTATTGGTGCAAACGGTGCCGGCAAGTCTACATTTTTAAAGATTCTCTCAGGACAGCTTGAGCCTACAAACGGTGATATCGCAATCACTCCGGGACAGAGACTGTCATTCTTACAGCAGGATCACTTCAAGTACGATGAGTTTACAGTACTTGATACGGTTATCATGGGTAATAAGCGTCTCTATGATATCATGAAGGAGAAGGAAGCCATCTATATGAAGGAGGATTTCTCAGACGAGGACGGAATCCGTGCCAGCGAGCTTGAGGCTGAGTTTGCCGATATGGACGGCTGGAATGCTGAGTCGGATGCAGCTACTCTCTTAAACGGTCTCGGTGTACCTACTGAGGATCACTACACTCTGATGGCAGATCTGCCGGGTGCAGTAAAGGTCAAGGTGCTTCTCGCTCAGGCACTGTTTGGAAATCCTGACATACTGCTTCTCGATGAGCCTACCAACCACTTAGACCTCGATGCCATCTCATGGCTTGAGGAATTCCTCATCAATTTCGAGAATACAGTCATCGTTGTATCCCATGACAGATACTTTCTCAACAAGGTCTGCACGAACATCGCCGACATGGATTACGGTAAGATCCAGCTCTACGCAGGAAACTATGATTTCTGGTATGAATCAAGCCAGCTTATTGTCCGTCAGATGAAGGAAGCAAACAAAAAGAAAGAGGAAAAGATCAAGGAGCTGCAGGAATTTATCCAGCGTTTCTCTGCCAATGCCTCTAAATCAAAGCAGGCTACATCAAGAAAGCGTGCCCTCGAAAAGATCCAGCTTGATGAAATACGTCCATCAAGTCGTAAATATCCATACATTGATTTCCGTCCTGAGCGTGAAATTGGAAACGATGTGCTCTTTGTCGAGGGCATCTCAAAAACCATCGACGGCGTAAAGGTACTTGACAATATCTCATTCACTGTTAACCACGATGACAAAATTGCATTTGTCGGAGGAAATGAGCTTGCAAAAACAACTATGTTTAAAATCCTTGCCGGAGAGCTTGAACCTGACGAGGGCTCATATAAATGGGGTGTCACAACCAGCCAGTCATACTTTCCAAAGGACAATACCGCAATCTTTGATACTGATGAGCTCATCGTTGACTGGCTCACACAGTACTCAGAAATCAAGGACGCCACATATGTGCGAGGTTTCCTTGGCCGTATGCTCTTTGCCGGTGAGGATGGAGTAAAGAAAATGCGTGTACTCTCCGGAGGAGAAAAGGTTCGTGTACTGCTATCCCGCATGATGATCATGGGAAGCAATGTACTCATGTTCGATGAGCCTACAGACCACCTCGACATGGAGTCAATCACAGCATTAAACAACGGAATGATAAAATTCCCTGGAGTAATCCTCTTTGCCTGCCGTGACCACCAGGTAGTCCAGACAACCGCCAACCGAATCATAGAATTCCTGCCAAACGGTTCAATGATCGACAAGATCACAACCTACGATGAATATCTTGAGAGTGATGAGATGGCACGTAAGCGTCAGGTCTACTCAATGAGCGAGGACGATGAAAACGACAACTAAACGCTAATTATAATTAAAAGAAGCATCCCAAGCCGGGATGCTTCTTTTTCTGTTAAGTCACAAAGTAAGATAGGAATTTCCATCCTGTCTGCAACTATAAAAACATATTATAATTATATCCACTGTGATTCCACCTTCGCAAGCGACTTTGAATTGATATCTGCCGGTATTACCCAACCCGGTATTACTAACATATGAGCCGGTATTGTCATCCTTTATATATCCTCTATCT
>OCHD01002353.1_pt1 | contig 10466 bp, 9 predicted proteins | sample 1538481 | NCBI WGS metagenome assembly OCHD01 (sample SAMN04571699, study PRJEB22368) | human gut metagenome | biome: human gut; material: stool | host: Homo sapiens | place: Luxembourg | collected 2012-09-07
TTGTCGGCGGCGTCCGCCATGGCCTGCCACGTCAGCAGCATCTTGGCCATGGACTGGTTCCGCGACACCTGGCGGTCGTCCATGTCGGCCTCCAGCACGATCTCCCAGAAGGGCTTGCCCTCCTGCTCCATATGCTCAAAGATCTCCTTCATCGAATCCAGAGACATCTTCATCCTCCTCCTTGTCGTAGTAGGTTATGGAAAGGATACCCGGCAGCTCCGACAGGAACGCCACCTGGTGGGGCTTGAGGTGCTGGTCCGTCTCGATGACCATCAGCGCGTCGCCGCCCCGTTTGTGGCGGTACAGGCTCATGTTGGCCACGTTGACCCGCAGCTGGCTGAGGATGGAGGTGACGGCGGCCACGGTGCCGCTGGCGTCCTCGTTGCGGATGACCAGCGTGTTGTACATGCCGGTGAAGTTCACGTCGATGCCGTCCAGCTTATTGACCATGATGCGCCCGCCGCCCAGAGACGACGCCTGCATCACCAGATCCTTGCCGTCGGCGGACCAGGCCTCGATGACGGCGGTGTTGGGGTGGGCGTCCCGCAGCTCGATCTCATCAATGGTGTAGGTGAGGCCCGCCTTTTTGGCCTCGTCAAAGGCGAAGGGCAGCCGCTCGTCGTCCGGCTTCATCCCCAGCAGACCGCCCACCAGCGCGCGGTCAGTGCCGTGGCCCGCGCCGGTCTCGGCTTCGCCTACAAGTGGCAGGGCGCGGGCGATGAAGCCGATGCGGGCGGCGCCCGCTGTATGGGAACTGGACGGCCCGATCATCACGGGGCCCAGAATGTCGAAAATATCCAGCATGGGAAAAGCTCCTTTCGTGGGATAAAGCGCTGAGATTTCCCCCTATCATAGCACACATCCCACGGGAAAGCGAGAGGGAAAAACAAATATTTTCTGCATGATACGGCGTGTCCGCCCCGCCGCTCCGGCGGTAGGGCGGGGTCGGCGGCCCCTGGCGCACCGGCGCCGGCGGCCCGTGGGGGAGACAAAAAGGAAACTTCTTCATCATGAACTGCGTTTGCCGCATTTTCCGGCGGAAAACAGCAAAAAACCCGCTTGTCACGTCCGCGCCGCCGTGCTATCATACGGGTGACATAACAGTGGAAAGGAAATGGAAATATATGGAACTCACGCCGTTGAAGCTGCATCCTGCGTACAAGGAATACCTCTGGGGCGGACACCGCCTGCGGGCGGCCTATCACAAGGAGGACGCGCCGGAGATCACGGCGGAGAGCTGGGAGCTGGCCCAGCGGCCGGAGGGTGTGTCCGTGGTGGAGGGCGGCACGCTGGCGGGCCGGACGCTGGACGATTTGGCGGCCCTGGACCGGGAGGCGTTCTGGGGCAAAAACTGCGCGGATATGCGGGAATTCCCGCTGCTGGCAAAGCTCATCGACGCCCGGAAGGACCTGTCCATCCAGGTCCATCCCTCCGACGAGACGGCCCTGCGGGACCGCGGCGAGGCGGGCAAGGCGGAGATGTGGTACATCGTGGACTGCGACGAGAACGCCGGCATCTACTTTGGCTTTGCCCGCGAGATCACGGCGGAGGAGTTCCGCCGCCGCGCAGAGGACGGCACCATTTGCGAGGTGCTGAACCGTGTGCCGGTGAAGAAGGGCGACGCCTTTTTTATCCTGCCCGGCACCATCCACGCCATCTGCGCCGGTATTCTCGTCGCTGAGATCCAGCAGAACTCCGACACCACCTTTCGCGTCTACGACTACCGGCGCCGCGGCGCCGACGGACAGCTGCGGCCCCTGCATCTGGACCGCGCCGCGGCGGTGCTGCGCTATGCACCGATGGCGGCGCGGGCTTGCCAGCCGCTGGGCGTCACGGCCCATGCGGGCTGGACGGAGACGGCACTGTTCACCTGCGACTACTTCTCCGTGGCGCGGCTGGACGTGGAGACCCAGGCGGCACTGACCTGCGGCGGCGACTCCTTCCGGCACCTGCTGTGCGTGGAAGGGGAGGGGGCCGTCGTCCACGGCGGCGTCCGGTATCCCCTGCGGCAGGGAGACTCCTACTTCCTGCCCGCCGCATTGGGAGACTACGCCGTGGAGGGCCAATGCCGCGTGCTGCTGAGCCGCGTGTGACCGCAACAGACGGTTGCTTGTCTGCGGCGGCGATCTGTGCTGCATTGATGGTACAGCAAGGAGGATTCTCTATGGATACGAAGGATATGATACGCAGGCTGAGAACGGAAAAGGGTCTGTCACAGGATGAGCTGGCGGAGCAGGTCCGCGCCCACATGGAGGCCGTGGTGCCGAACCTGAAGCATTGGAAAAAGTGAAGCGGTGACAGAAAAAGCCCCGGCCGTAATGGCCGGGGCTTTTCAGTCGTCGGGGCTCAGTTCAGGAAGTCCTTCAGCTTCTTGGAGCGGGAGGGGTGGCGCAGCTTCCGCAGGGCCTTGGCCTCGATCTGGCGGATGCGCTCACGGGTGACGTTGAACTCCTTGCCTACCTCCTCCAGCGTGCGGGTGCGGCCATCCTCGATGCCGAAGCGCAGCTTCAGCACCTTCTCCTCACGGGGAGTCAGGGTGCTGAGCACGTCCACCAGCTGCTCCTTCAGCAGAGTGAAGCTGGCGGCCTCACTGGGTTCGCTGGCGCCCTCATCGGGGATGAAGTCGCCCAGATGGGAGTCCTCCTCCTCGCCGATCGGCGTCTCCAGCGACACCGGCTCCTGAGCAATTTTCAAGATCTCGCGGACCTTGTCCACGGGCATGTTCATCTCCTCGCTGATCTCCTCGGGGCTGGGATCGTGGCCCAGCTCCTGCAGCAGCTGGCGGGAGACGCGGATGACCTTGTTGATGGTCTCCACCATATGGACGGGGATGCGGATGGTGCGGGCCTGATCGGCGATGGCGCGGGTGATGGCCTGCCGGATCCACCAGGTGGCGTAGGTGGAGAACTTGTAGCCCTTGGTGTAGTCAAACTTTTCCACGGCCTTGATGAGGCCCAGATTGCCCTCCTGGATCAGGTCCAGGAACAGCATGCCGCGGCCCACGTAGCGCTTGGCGATGGAAACCACCAGACGGAGGTTGGCCTCGGCCAGCTGCTGCTTGGCGCGCTCACCGGCCTTCAGCTGCTTTTTCAGGGCTGCCATCTCATCCTCGGGCAGGGTCTCGCCGGACTCCTCCAGCTCCGCCAGACGCTCCTTTGCTTCGCGGCCGGCGCTCATGGCGGTGGCCAGCTCCACCTCCTGATCGGCGGTGAGCAGGGGGACCTTGCCGATCTCCTTCAGGTACATGCGGACGGGATCGTCGATGTTGAAGCTGTCCACCAGCGAGTTGGGGTCGACCAGCTCCTCCTCCTCGATCTCGGCGATCTCCTCCATGGCGGGCTCGCCGTCCTCGTCGGGCAGGGCGGCCAGGAAGTCCTCGGTGCCTACCTCGATGCCCAGCGTCTCCAGCGAGTCGTAGATAGAGTCCATCTGGTCGCCGTCCAGATCCATCTCGTCCAGTACGTCGGACAGCTCGCCGGCGTCCAGACGGCCCTTCTTCTTGCCCTTGACGAACAGGTCCTTCAGCTTTTCGTTGGCGTTGAGCAGCGCGGCGGCGGGCAGGGCGGCAATGGCCTTTTCGTCCAGCTTGCCCCTGCTGGCCACCGGATGCTTGCCATCGTCTGCCTTCTCGGGATTTTCCGCGGCCTTCTCCGCCTTGACGGCGGGCTTGGCGCTTTTGGCCTTATCGGCGGACTTGTCCTGAGCCAGCAGGGCGTTGGCCATCTCCTCCAGCTCCTTGGCGGTATATTTCTCGTCAGTCATGTTCGCTTTCCTCCGTAACCTTTTTTATCTTTATATGTATCGCGGGCGGCAGCCAGCGCGTCCATAGCGCTGCGGCCGCTGCGTTTGACACCTTCCTCGCGGATGATGCGGATATAGTCCGCCAGCGCCTGAGGCGCGTTGGCCGTGGACTCCGGCTTTTGCAGGAGGGTGGTGAGGTGGCTCATCTCCTCCGGCGTCAGGCTGGCGCTGAGCGCCGCCATGCTGCTGCCGCTGCCGCGGCAGCGCCACAGCTCCCCATAGATGCGGCCCAGCAGGGGGGAGGAGAATTCATCCTCCCGCAGCGGCGGCTGGTCGGGGAACAGGCTGTCGTCCTGCATCAGCAGGCGGATGACGCCCTCCTCCGCCATGGCGCTGCGCAGGTCGTCGTAGCGGATGGCGCGGTCCGCCGGCTGGAGCGAACAGGTTCAGCTCCTGCCGCTCCCGGGCCTTGCGGTCCCGGGCGGCGCGGCGCTTGAAGGCCCGCTGCACCTCCAGCTTCATGGCTTCCGGCGACAGGCCCGCCGTCTGGGCGGCGCGGTTGGTATACACGTCCCGCTCCACGGCGTTTTCCAGACGGCACAGTTCCTCGGCCATCTCACCGGCGTAGCCGATGCGGCCCTCGTCGGAGGTGAGATCGTAGCGGGCGGCGATCTGGGTCATACGGAACTCCACGCCGTTCTCACTGCCGGACAGCAGGTTCTCGAAGGCGGCGGGGCCGTAGTTTTTGATGAAATCGTCGGCGTCCTGCTTGGTGGGCTTGCCGTCCACCATGCGGTTGGGCAGCTTCAGCACCTTGACGCTGAACTCGGAATTGTTCAGCAGCTCCAGCGCCCTCTGGGTGGCCAGCTGACCGGCATTGTCGTTGTCGTAGCACAGCACCAGCTCCTTGGTGAAGCGGCTGAGCAGGCGGGTCTGCTCCACGGTGAGGGCCGTGCCCATGGAGGCCACGGCGTTGTCAAAGCCCGCCTGATGCAGCGTCACCACGTCCAGATTGCCCTCGCAGAGGATGATGTTGGGCCGCTTGGTTTTTTTGGCCAGATTCAGCCCGTAGAGGATACGCCGTTTACTATATGTAATGGTCTCGGTGGTATTCATGTACTTGGGCTCGGAGTTGTCGATGACGCGGCTGCCGAAGCCCACCACGTCGCCGCGTGTGTCGATGACCGGCAGCATCAGGCGGTTGCGGAACTTGTCGTACAGGCGGCCGTTCTTGCCGTTGACCACCAGACCGGCGGCCAGCAGCTCCTCCTTGGTGTAGCCCCTGCGGGTCATGGCGGTGAGCAGCCCGTCCCACCGGTCGGGGGACGCGCCCATGCCGAAGCGGACGGCGATGCCCCTGCGGATGCGGCGCTTGTCCAGATACGCCTGCACCGCCGCGCCCTCCGGCGAGCACAGCAGGTCGTAGTACCAGCGGGCGGCGTCGCGGTTCAGCTCCAGCACACGGCGGCGCAGCCGGTCCGCGCCGTCCTGCGGGCCGTCGTCCTCCGGCACCGGCAGGTTGGCGCGCTTGGCCAGAAACCGCACGGCCTCGGGGAACGTCAGGTTCTCGATCTCCATGATGAAGTTGATAACGCCGCCGCCCTTCTTGCAGCCGAAGCAGTGGTAGATCTGCTTGTCCGGCGACACGGAGAAGGAGGGGGTCTTTTCGTTGTGGAAGGGGCACAGGCCGAACAGATTGCCGCCCTTGCGCTGCAGGGCGACATAGCCGGACACCACGTCCACGATGTCACTGCGGGCGATGAGCTCGTCCAGAAAGCGCTGGTCAAACACGAAGCGTACCTCCTCTCCGGCAGAATGCGGGCTTGCACGGAGCCGTGCAACATTTCTCACAGTAGAATATACCGCAAAAATCGGCGGCTTCCTCTTTTTTTGCGAAAAAATTTGAAAAAACCTGCTGCGGGTGGGGCGGATACCTTATATAATATAACGGGGCGCAGGCCGCGCAGGGGGGCGGTGCGCGTCTGCGGCGGGCAAATTGTTACGAAATGTCCGCGCATGCAGGGGGCAGGCGGCGTGGAAATGCTGCATTTTGGTAGAAAATGCACGGCATGAGGCACGATCAGCATAATATTTGCGCTATAACACATAAAATACGCGAAATAGTGAGCATCGATGGGGGCGTGTTTGCCTGCGAAAAGTTATGGATATTCTGTGAATTGAGCAATAATCGGTACGTTTCTGAAAATTTAATCCTTTTTTAACATTTATTTATGAGTTTTTTCGCATTTTTCGGGGTCAAGTCCCTTGATTTATTTCGCGGATATGGTATACTGTCACCGTGAAAGGCGAACCGGACCTTCCGGAGCCGGCTCCGTGGTGTAAGCTGACGGAGACGGGGAAGGCGGGGATGGGAAACCGATCAAAAAATTTTTTATGGAGGAAACAAACATGAAGAAGATCATCGCAACTGTTCTTGCTATGGTCATGGCCATGGCTCTGTGCGTTACCGCTTTCGCCGCTGTGAAGTACACTGCTTATGACAAGACCGGCAAGGAAATCGCTAAGGACGTCACCTATGAGACCTGCAAGGCTACCTACGACAAGAAGGCCGGCGACGGCATGGTCGCTCACTATGACGTGACCATGAACGGCGTGACCAGCTACTATGTTGTCGCTGCTGATGCCAAGACCTATGACCTGAAGCTCACCACTTCCGGCAAGGCCCCCCTGTATCTGGTTCAGGTCGACAGCCCCTACTATGTTGCTAAGGCCACTGCTTTCAAGGCTGTTGGCGATGGCTGCGGTCAGCTGGATGTTGACACCGACGAGACCTACTACACCTCCACCAAGGATGATGTTGTGACCTACTATGTGGCTGACAAGAAGGGCGCTGTGAACGTTCTGGTCGACAACAAGCTGGTTGCCGTCACCGTCCTGGGCGATAACCTGGAGCTGGTCGCTCACGAGTGGGAAGCTTCCAAGTACGACAAGAATGACAACGCTATCGAGTACACCTGCAAGAACTGCAAGACCGTCGCTAAGGTCTATCCTTCCAAGGATGCCGCTCTCGCTGATGGCAAGAAGACCGTCGAGGTCCTGGCCAACGGTGACATCATCGGCTTCAACTTCACCGTCAAGGGCGCCAACGCTTCCACCACCACCGATGGTAAGGGCTCTCCCAAGACCTTCGACGCCGGTGTCGCTATGTACGCTGGCATGGCTCTGATGAGCGTCGCTGGTTCCGCCGTTGTGATCGGCAAGAAGAAGGAGTTCTAATTAGAACTTAGTTCTGAACCAAAAAGAAAGACCGCTTCGGCGGTCTTTCTTTTTTGCGTTGTGGGAATATTGCGGCGCTTCAAATTATATTGATAAAGCATGGTATTCCCCCGCGGAACGTGGGAGCGGCGGCAAAAAAATTGTGAGGTCCGGCAAAAAAATATTGATTTTTCCGGTGCTGTCCTGTAAAATATAGACGACAATCCAAGATTGGTAGCTGTAAGGAAGTGCTTCGCGCACGGGCTGCAACTATCACTCGGCAGAAGCTTGAGTGTTTCGGTCTCCTGAAACGGGGGACTGGGGCACTTTTTGTTATTCCGCCGGGGGAAAGCCATCCCGCAGGGGAGGCAGCACCGCCGCAGGGGCGCGGCGCGGGAAGTATGGCTGCACAAAATGGGGAACACAACAGAAGGAACGACTACGAAAGAGGAGGAGCTTGCAGATGAATCTGATAACAAACGGACGGCTCATTACCCGCGATACAGACGGGAAGGGCTATTATGAGCACGGTGCGGTGGCCTTTGAGGGCACGAAGATCGTAGAGGTGGGCGAGGAGACCGCGCTGCGGGCCAAGTACGCCGACGCCCACATCATCGACGCAAAGGGCGGCGTCATCATGCCCGCGTTTATCAACGCCCACACCCACATCTACTCCGCACTGGCCCGGGGCCTGAGCATCGTGGGCAACAATCCCACCAACTTCTACGAGGTGCTGGACGGCACGTGGTGGGCCATTGACCGCCACCTGATGATGGATGGCACCCGCGCCAGCGCCACTGCCCTGTATATGGACAGCATCAAGCAGGGCGCCACCACCGTTTTCGACCACCACGCCAGCTACGGCGAGATCCCCGGCACCCTGTTCACCATCAGCGAGGAGAGCCGCCGTCTGGGTCTGCGCTCCTGTCTGTGCTACGAGGTCAGCGACCGCGACGGCGAGGAGAAGTGCCTTCAGGCCATCAAGGAGAACGCCGACTTCATCACCTACTGCCAGAAGCAGAACGATCCCATGCTGGCGGCCATGTTCGGCGGCCACGCCCTGTTTACCATCAGCGACAAGACCTTCGACCGGATGGTGGAGGCCGTGTCCGAGGGCATGAACGACGTGTACGACTCCCTCCAGCACTACGGCCGCCGCCCGGTGCAGCGCCTGCAGGATCACGGCATTCTGGGCGAAAAGACCATTCTGGGCCACTGCATCCATGTGAACACCGCCGAGATGGACATCATCAGGGAGACGGGGACCATGGTGGTGAACAACCCCGAGTCCAACATGGGCAACGCCATCGGCATCTGCCCCGTATTGCAGCTGTACAAGCGGGGCATCCTGCTGGGTATGGGCACCGATGCCTACACCAACGACATGCTGGAGTCCCTGAAGGTGGCTCTGTGCTCCCAGCGGAGCCAGAACTGCCTGCCCAATGTGGGCTGGTGCGAGGTCACGGACATGCTGTTCAAGAACAACGCCAGGATCGGCGCACGGTACTTCCCCGATGAGCTGGGCGTGCTGAAGGCCGGCGCGGCGGCGGACATCATCGTCATGGACTACAAGCCGTTCACCCCGTTCTCCGACGAGAACATCGACGGCCACATGATCTTCGGCATGACCGGCCGCCAGTGCCAGACCACCATCGCCGCCGGTAAGGTGCTGATGCAGGACCGCGTGCTGGTGGACATCGACGAGGAGGCGGAGAACGCCCACATTCTGGAGGCCGCCAAGAAGCTGTGGGGCGACCTGAACCACAGAACGTATTGATGACGTGAACCGACTGCCAGAGCGGAAGACCCTGCGGCTGTCCCAATATGATTACAGCGGGAGCGGCGCATACTTCGTGACGGTCTGTACTCAGGAAAAACGGTGTACGTTAGGCCGTGTTGTAGGGGGCGGCGTCCTCGACGCCCCGCATGTACAGCTGTCGGAATATGGGGATCTTGCCCAGCGGACGTTGTTGGAAATGAGCGCGGCGTATTCGAATATTGCCATTGAAAAATATGCCATTATGCCGAATCACGTCCATTTTATCGTTGCTATCCGGAATTGCAGCGGGCCGTCGAGGACGCCGGCCCCTACGAATGCGCGTCTGCCGGCTTTTATCTCCACATGGAAACGATTTACGAACAAGCGGGCGGGAACTCCGCTCTGGCAGCGCAGCTATTACGACCACGTCATCCGCGGGGAGGCAGACTATCTCCGCATTTGGCAATATATCGACCAGAATCCCGCCCGCTGGGCGGAGGATGAATACTACCAGGAATCACCACAAAGGAGGATGACCTATGTCTGAGAAAATGTATCCCATTCCGTTCAAGTCCCTGATGAACTGGGTGGTGGAGGAATACGCCGCGTCCGGCGAGATCTTCGGCGTGCGCAAGGCCTATAAGGCCACGGGCAAGAGCCTGCCCATCTTCGGTGAGCGCATCGAGACCCCCTTCGGCCCCGCCGCCGGCCCCAACAGCCAGCTGGCCCAGAACATCATCGCCGCCTACATGGCCGGCGCCCGGTTCTTCGAGGTCAAGACCGTCCAGAAGATGGACGGCGCCGATCTGGCCGCCTGCGTCCCCCGCCCCTGCATCCTGGCCAACGATGAGGGCTATAATCAGGAGTGGTCCACCGAGCTCACCGTGCCGCAGGCCATGGACGAGTACATCAAGGCGTGGTGCGCCCTGAAGGTGCTGAGCCGCGTCTACGGCTTCGGCGATCCCGACGGCTTCGTGTTCAATATGTCCGTGGGCTACGATCTGGAGGGCATCAAGGGCGAGAAGGTCAACACCTATATCGACGGCATGATGGACGCCAACCGGACCGCCATCTTCGGCGAGTGCAAGGCTGCCCTGAAGGAGCTGTTCCCCACGGAGAGCGCCTTCATTGATGCCATCTCCCCCCGCGTCAGCCGCAGCGTCACCGTGTCCACGCTCCACGGCTGTCCCCCCGATGAGATCGAGCGTATCGCCAGCTACCTCATCTCCGAGAAGCACCTGCACACCTTCGTGAAGTGCAACCCCACCATCCTGGGCTACGAGACGGCGCGGCGCACGCTGGACAGCATGGGCTACGACTACATCGTGTTCGACGAGCACCACTTCAACGAGGATCTGCAATGGGCCGACGCAGTGCCCATGTTTGAGCGGCTGCAGGCGCTGGCGGACAGCAAGGGGCTGGAGTTCGGCCTGAAGCTGAGCAACACCTTCCCCGTGGACACCACCCGGGGCGAGCTGCCCAACGACGAGATGTATATGTCCGGCCGCAGCCTGTTCCCGCTGACCATTGAGATGTGCCACCGCATCTCCCGCCAGTTCAAGGGCAAGATGCGGATCTCCTTCGCCGGCGGCGCAGAGTATTTCAACTGCGACAAGCTGTTTGCGGCGGGCATCTGGCCCATCACCGTGGCCACCACCATCCTCAAGCCCGGCGGCTACAACCGGCTGTACCAGATGGTGGAGAAGGTGGAGCCCATGGCGTATAAGCCTTTTGCCGGCACGGATACGCA
>OCHD01002376.1_pt1 | contig 10392 bp, 9 predicted proteins | sample 1538481 | NCBI WGS metagenome assembly OCHD01 (sample SAMN04571699, study PRJEB22368) | human gut metagenome | biome: human gut; material: stool | host: Homo sapiens | place: Luxembourg | collected 2012-09-07
CCCGGCCAGCTAAAAACCATTTCGGTGATCATCGCCAGCGTCAGCATGGTGGAAAACTGTAAGCCCAGGCGAGGAATAACCGGCGGTAACGCGTTATGCAGAACGTGGCGACGCAAAATAGTAAAGCGCGACAAACCGCGGGTCGCCGCCGCTTTTACATAGTTCTGGTCATACACTTCGATAGTGCTGATACGCATCAGGCGGATCACTTCAGTTGTTGGCGCAACCGACAGGGTGATCACGGGCAATATCATATGGCGGATTGCGCTCATGATCATTTCATCCCGCCATGGTGAGTCCGAAAGCCAGGCATCAATCAACGCAAAACCGGTAATCGGTTTCACTTCGTAGAGCAGATCGAAACGCCCTGAAACGGGCAACCAACCTAGCGTGAGTGAACAAAACAGCGTCAACAGAAGCGCCAGCCAGAACACCGGGATTGAAAAGCCCAGTAAGGCGATGGCGTTGATCAAGTTATCCTGCCACTTATGGCGCGTAATCCCGGCAATCATCCCCACGAGGATGCCAACAATCAGCGCAAAACCGAAGGCGAGGATGCACAGTTCCATCGTCGCCGGGAAGACCTCTTTTAACTGTTCGGCAATCGGTTGACCGTTAATGCTGGAAACACCAAAATCCCAGTGGATCAGGCCGTTAAACCAGAACACCCAGGCATTCCACAGTGACGCGCCTTGTAACGGCGCATGAGGGGTGAAATAGCTCAAGCTGAAGCCAACGAAGGTCAGCAGGAACAAGGTGACAATCAATAACAAAATGCGGCGTAAGGTGAAGATAATCATGGTTTTTTCACCTCATCCTGTTTCTCGCGATACACCCCAGCAAAGGAGGCGTTACCAAACGGGCTAAGTACCAGACCTTTGATATCGTACCGATAGGCCTGCAAACGCAATGACGACGCCAGCGGCAAAATGGGCAATTCCTGCGCCAGAATACTTTGCGCTTCGTCATAGGCTTCAATACGCGCCGCCAGCTGCTGCGAAGAGAGCGCCTTACGCAATACGCTGTCGAATTTCGGATCGCACCAGTGGGCGAGGTTGGTCTGCGAATGAATTGCCGCGCAGCTCAGTAACGGACGGAAGAAACTGTCCGGGTCGTTACTGTCCGTCGCCCAACCGGATAACGTCAGATCATGGCTCATATCCATCAACCGCGCCTCCTGAAAGCGACCTTCTACCGGCACAATCACCACTTTTACGCCAACCTGCGCCATATCCGCCTGAATCAGTTCGGCAGTTTTCAGTGGACTGGGGTTCCACGCCTGCGAACGTGTGGGCACCCACAGTTTCAGCGTTAAATTTTCCAGCCCCAACGACTTCAACTGTTCGCGCGATTTCGCCGGATTGTATTCAGTAATTTTAGCCTCGTTGTCATAGGCCCACGAGGCGCGCGGTAAAATAGAGGCCGCCGTTTCAGCCGTACCATAATAGATGGATTGCATCAGGCGCTGGTTATTAATCGCCAGTGCCAGCGCATGGCGGACAGCGGGATTATTTAGCGGCGGTTTGGCGGTGTTAAATGCCAGATAGGCGACGTTCATCCCAGGACGCAGCGTTAAACGCAAGCGCGGGTCGTCACGCAAAATGGATAGCTGGCTGGCAGCAGGCCAGGCCAGAACGTCGCATTCCCCGGTCAGGAGTTTCGACAGACGTCCGGTGCCGCCGGAGCCTAAATCCACCACTACCTGCGGCATTAACGGTTTACCGCGCCAGAAGTCATCATGACGTTGTAGGCGAATAAATTGCCCGGCGCGGTATTCCGACAACTGATACGGACCGGTGCCGACCGGTTGACGGTCGAGTTGCTCCTGGCGATCTTCTTTCTCTAACTTCCGGGCATATTCTGCCGACATGACCGAAGCATAATGGGTTGCGAGGTGCCACAAAAAAGAAGCATCCGGCTGGGCGAGTCGGAACTCAACGGTATGATTATCCAGTTTGCGGACGCTTTTCACGTTATCGGCAAATTGCAGGCTGTCGAAGTAGGGGAAGTTGCTGCCGTTGACGTTATGCCACGGGTTGTTGCGGTCAAAAATTCGCTGGAAGGTAAACACCACATCGTCGGCATTCATTTTACGAGTGGGAGTAAACCAGTCGGTTTTTTGAAACGGAACATCGCGACGCAGGTGGAAGCGATAGGTCGCGCCGTTGTCGAGTACTTCCCAGCTTTCGGCAAGTTCCGGCATCAGGCGATAGGTATAGGGATCGACATCCAGCAGTCGATCATAAAACTGGGCGGCAAGGGTATCGACAATTAACCCACTGCTCGCTTTGGATGGGTTAAAGGTGTTGACTTGCCCGCTGACGCAATAGACAAAACCGCTGTCGCGGATATCAGCATGCGGGGGAGATTCAGGCGCGGCGATTGCCTGACCACTCACAAGTCCAGCAATCACCAAAAGAGACGATAATACCTGGCGCATAATATTAAGGGATTTTATGTAAAGAGGCTATCTTACTAATATTTAATGACATTTGCCATTACCGTTTGTGTTCAGGGGTCGTAATGAGGGCCGTGTGGTTGGTCGTTGAACAGGTGACGTCGCCATCTGTTCAACATTCGTACCCGTGATTTCTCTATAACTATAACTCACAGAACAACTTAGCGAGGAGCAGAGCGGTACGATCGTGAGAAACCCATTAAAGCACGCTGCAGTGCGTGTCATTGTTAGCCAGATGCGGCGTGAACGCTTTATCCGGACAACGATACTGACCGATCGTCTGCAATTAAATCATTACTCATTACCCCATTGATTCAAAAACTCTGCGATCTCATCAATGCGTACGGGATTAATCCCCGCTTCAGCAGCCATTTCATGTTGGGCTTCTTCGCTGATCTCTTCATTGTTCATCAAACGGGTGAGCAGTAACTGGAAGTAGTGGGCCAGCGGTGTGCGTTCAGCGTCTGCGACAGGCTCTGCGCATTCGGTCGCGTACTCATCGGCAATATCAAAATATTTTAGCGGGATATCGTGGTTCATTATTTGCCCCTGGGGTTAATGCGCTAAGCATAAGGGCGGATGATAGCACTCGTGATCCGGGTCATACATCTTTTTATAGTTAATGGCGCGGCGCATTACCCTCAGGCAGGATAATGCGGCGCGCATCCGACTATTACGTTTCGCTCACTGGCGTTCTGTCACCTTCGTACAGCGGCACTTTGCGATAGCGGCGAATCAGATACCACAAATATGCGCCGCCTAACGAAGCCCATACCAGACCCAGCGTCAGCGAGGTGGCTTCGAGGTTAATCCACAGCACGCCCACCGTCAGCGCGCCAACCAGCGGCATTAATAAATAGTGGAAGTGTTCCTTCCAGCTTTTATTCATTCCTTTGCGCCGCCAGAAGTGGTTGAACACCGACAGGTTAACGAAGGTAAACGCTACCAACGCGCCGAAGTTAATTAACGCTGTGGCGGTAACTAAATCGAAGAACAGCGCCGACATCGCGACAATCCCGACCATAATGACGTTCAGTGCCGGAGTCCGCCATTTCGGATGCACATAGCCAAACACGCGCTCCGGAAACACATTGTCGCGCCCCATCACATACAGCAGACGTGACACGCTGGCATGTGAGGCCAGGCCAGACGCTAACGTGTTCACAAACGTGGTGCAAAGGAAAATCGACTGGAACAGCTTACCGCCGACGTAGAGTGCAATTTCAGGCAGTGCGGCGTCCGGGTCTTTAAAGCGGCTGATATCGGGGAAGAACAGCTGCATAAAGAACGACGCCGCGATAAAGATAACGCCACCATAGACCGCCGTCAGGAAGATGGCTTTCGGGATCACGCGTGCGGCGTCTGGTGTCTCTTCCGAAAGTGTGGTCACTGCATCGAAACCAAGGAAAGAGAAGCAGACGATCGTCGCCCCGGTAATAATCGGAATCAGATGCGCGTTCTCGCTGATAAACGGCTGTAACGACCAGACCGTGCCAACGCCTTCTCCTTTATGCAGTCCCTGAACCACCAGGAAGATAAACACCACCATGATGGAGATTTGCACCAACACAAACAGGGTATTGAAGTTAGCGACCAGGTTGACGCTCTTCAGATTCGCGGCGGTTAAAATGGCGACGAAGGTTACCACCCACACCCACGGCGGCACTTCCGGGAAGAGGGCGGAGAGATAGATTTTCGCCAACAAAACGTTGATCATCGGCAAAAAGAGATAATCCAGCAGTGATGACCAGCCGACCATAAATCCGACGTGCGGGTTAATCGACTTTTGCGCGTAGGTATAGGCCGAACCGGCCTCCGGAAACTGGCGAACCAGTTTGCCGTAGCTGATAGCGGTAAACAGCACGCCCGCCAGCGCCAGCAAATAGGACGCCGGAACGTGACCGTCGCTAATGCCTGACACAATGCCAAAAGTATCGAACACAGTCATCGGCGTGAGATAGGCCAGACCCATCATTACCACCTGCCACAATTTCAGTGATTTTCGCAGACGGGTTTTGCCGGATTGCGCAGCAATATTCAGTGGTGAATTAATAGCCATAATTGCTGCCTCCCCTGCGTAATAAGGTTTGCGGTCGTGTCGACCTGAAATCAAACCTGTTTAGCAAGGGAAGCAAAGGGGGCGGAGTCCAGTCAGTCGCAGGAGGGGCGCATACGCAGCCTCCCTCGCCATGCGGGGATTTAATCATCGGCATCATCTCATTTCCTCGTCACAGTCTTAATCGTTAACGGAAGCCCGTTGCCGCCTGCGCTCCATAACGCGACATCCGGAAAATGTCTGGATTACCAGCAAATGTCAGGCCTGGCTCCGCTCAGGCCGATGAAACAACCCCGCAAGGGGTATTACGCGTTTTTCAACATCCACTCAATTTCTGTTTCTGTGATGAGGCGCTCAAACTGCAACAGCTCATCATTTTTACAGGCGTGATAGACATGGCAAAACCGTTCGCCTAAATAGCGGCGCAGGTGATCATTCTCGATAAACTCACCCAGGGCATCGCTCTGGCGAATCGGGAAGGGTAAGCCATCCTGTTCCAGCCCGTTGCCTTCGACTTCTTCCTGCAACGGCAGCTCGTTATCAAGACCGTGCAAAATACCGGCAAAAATCGCTGCCATCACCAGATATGGGTTGGCATCGGCACCCGCCACGCGATATTCCACGCGGTGATTATGACGATCGCCGCATGGAATACGCAGGGCGACGGTGCGGTTGTTATGGCCCTACGACGCCTGCGTCGGTACATACATCCCCGGCTGGAAGCGGCGATACGAGTTCACGTTTGGTGCCAGCAACGCCATTGATGACGGCATCAGATCGATCATTCCGGCGAGCATTTTTTTCAGCAGCGGCGAATCTTCGCCTTCCGCGTCAGAAAGCACGTTCTCGCCACGATTATTTTGCATACTGATATGGATATGCATCCCGCTGCCCGCGTGCTCTTCATACGGCTTCGCCATAAAAGTGGCGTGCATCTTATGCTTTTCTGCCATCAGACGCACCAGGCGTTTTAGCGCCAGCGCATCATCGCAGGCTTCCAGCACGTTATCGGTATGGTAAAGGTTGATTTCAAACTGACCCGGCGAGGCTTCGGCGACCGCACCGTCGGCGGGAATTAACTGTAACTGCGCCAGTTCATCAATATCATTGAGCACGTCGGCGAAGTGGTTGAGGTTATCAACGGAGTAAACCTGGCTTTGTGTATTGCGGTCATCGGTGCCGGGCGCGCAGGGCGGTTGCAGATACCCTTCAGCGTCGCGCTGACGATCCAGTAAATAGAACTCCAGCTCTACCGCTACAACCGGGAACAATCCGCGCTGGCGTAGCTGCTGCCACAGGCGGTTAAGAACGTTCCGCGGCTCAACGTCAAAGGGAGCGCCATCTTCATCGACCATGGTCAGGAGCATCTGACCGATAAACTCTGGATCGGCGGCAGAAGGGGTTAAGGAACCGAGAACAGGAACACAAGTACGATCCGGCTCGCCCATTTCCTGACCCAGACCCGCTTCTTCTACTACGTTGCCCAGAATATCCATTGCAAACACCGAGGCCGGGAAATAACACCCTTTCTCCAACTTCTTCAGGCTTGCAACAGGGATACGTTTTCCACGGAAGCAACCATTCAAATCAGTAAGTAAAACATCAACATATTGCGTATTCGGGTAGCGCTCCAGGTAGCGTTTCACTTCCTGCGTAAAGGCGCTACCCCGCCTCTCTTCTGACTGCTGAACAAAGTTCTCTACTTCAACGATATTGGTTTCCATGATTCTTCGCCTTTGGTTTGTTTTCCGCTCGTTATCAAAGCGTAAAATATAATGACCACCATTCGAATCTGTATGCAAACTAAATGTTTGTCAAATGTTAAATTGAGTTTGCAAAAATGAAAACCCACTGCTAGATTGAAAAAATATTGAACATAAAGGTCATTTAAAGCGCAGTAATGGCGATAATTTAGTCCACTTTGTGAGATTGAGCATGGAAAATATAATGAACAATCCGGTTATCGGTGTCGTAATGTGCAGGAACAGGCTTAAGGGTCATGCGACCCAGACTCTGCAAGAAAAGTACCTGAATGCCATCATCCATGCAGGCGGCTTGCCTATTGCGCTACCACATGCGCTGGCGGAACCGTCATTACTTGAACAACTTTTGCCGAAACTCGATGGCATTTATCTTCCTGGTAGTCCCAGCAATGTGCAGCCGCACCTATATGGTGAAAACGGCGATGAGCCTGACGCCGATCCCGGGCGTGATCTTCTGAGCATGGCGATAATTAATGCCGCACTCGAAAGGCGCATCCCCATTTTCGCCATCTGCCGGGGTTTACAAGAACTGGTGGTGGCAACCGGTGGTTCGTTGCATCGCAAGCTGTGCGAACAGCCTGAATTGCTGGAACATCGGGAAGATCCCGAACTGCCGGTGGAACAGCAATATGCACCGTCGCATGAAGTTCAGGTTGAAGAGGGGGGATTACTGTCTGCGTTGTTACCTGAATGTAGCAACTTTTGGGTAAACTCTCTACATGGACAAGGGGCGAAGGTCGTTAGCCCACGGTTGCGTGTTGAAGCTCGCTCGCCGGATGGCTTAGTTGAGGCGGTTAGCGTCATCAATCATCCTTTTGCGCTGGGCGTACAGTGGCACCCGGAATGGAACAGTAGCGAGTACGCGCTTTCGCGTATATTGTTCGAGGGCTTTATCACCGCTTGTCAGCACCATATCGCTGAAAAACAGCGACTCTGACCACTACAGTTTAAGGAAATGCAAATATGAGTGATGAGGGACTGGCGCCAGGAAAACGCTTGTCGGAAATCCGCCAGCAGCAGGGGCTTTCACAACGTCGTGCCGCCGAACTCTCCGGGCTGACTCACAGTGCTATCAGTACGATAGAACAAGATAAAGTCAGCCCTGCCATCAGTACGCTGCAAAAGCTGCTGAAGGTGTATGGTCTGTCACTCTCGGAATTCTTTTCCGAGCCGGAAAAACCTGATGAGCCGCAGGTCGTCATTAATCAGGACGACTTAATTGAGATGGGTAGTCAGGGTGTGTCAATGAAGCTGGTTCATAACGGTAACCCGAATCGCACGCTGGCGATGATCTTTGAAACGTACCAGCCGGGCACAACCACTGGGGAAAGAATTAAGCATCAGGGTGAGGAAATAGGCACTGTACTGGAAGGTGAAATTGTTCTGACGATTAATGGTCAGGATTACCACCTCGTCGCGGGGCAAAGTTATGCCATTAATACCGGCATCCCGCACAGTTTCAGTAATACGTCGGCAGGTATTTGCCGAATTATCAGCGCCCATACGCCCACCACGTTTTAATCTTTTTGTTCTGTAAGCCGGGTAAGCGCAATGCGCCCGGCAATCTATACACAAAATCATTCAAGTTGCATCAAGGCGGCAAGTGAGCGAATCCCGATGAGCTTACTCAGGTAAGTGATTCGGGGGAGCGAACGCAGCCAAGGCAGAGGCGGCTTGAAGGATGAAGTGTATATAAAGAATGTCGCCAGAAATAAACGGGCATACGGCCCGGGGATCTCTGCGCCCTGACGTTCACAAACTGCATATATCTGATAGACGTGAAACAGGAGTCATAATGAATTTTCATCATCTGGCTTACTGGCAGGATAAAGCGTTAAGTCTCGCCATTGAAAACCGCTTATTTATTAACGGTGAATATACTGCTGCGGCGGAAAATGAAACCTTTGAAACCGTTGATCCGGTCACCCAGGCACCGCTGGCGAAAATTGCCCGCGGCAAGAGCGTCGATATCGACCGTGCGATGAGCGCAGCACGCGGCGTATTTGAACGCGGCGACTGGTCACTCTCTTCTCCGGCTAAACGTAAAGCGGTACTGAATAAACTCGCCGATTTAATGGAAGCCCACGCCGAAGAGCTGGCACTGCTGGAAACTCTCGACACCGGCAAACCGATTCGTCACAGTCTGCGTGATGATATTCCCGGCGCGGCGCGCGCCATTCGCTGGTACGCCGAAGCGATCGACAAAGTGTATGGCGAAGTGGCGACCACCAGTAGCCATGAGCTGGCGATGATCGTGCGTGAACCGGTCGGCGTGATTGCCGCCATCGTGCCGTGGAACTTCCCGCTGTTGCTGACTTGCTGGAAACTCGGCCCGGCGCTGGCGGCGGGAAACAGCGTGATTCTAAAACCGTCTGAAAAATCACCGCTCAGTGCGATTCGTCTCGCGGGGCTGGCGAAAGAAGCAGGCTTGCCGGATGGTGTGTTGAACGTGGTGACGGGTTTTGGTCATGAAGCCGGGCAGGCGCTGTCGCGTCATAACGATATCGACGCCATTGCCTTTACCGGTTCAACCCGTACCGGGAAACAGCTGCTGAAAGATGCGGGCGACAGCAACATGAAACGCGTCTGGCTGGAAGCGGGCGGCAAAAGCGCCAACATCGTTTTCGCTGACTGCCCGGATTTGCAACAGGCGGCAAGCGCCACCGCAGCAGGCATTTTCTACAACCAGGGACAGGTGTGCATCGCCGGAACGCGCCTGTTGCTGGAAGAGAGCATCGCCGATGAATTCTTAGCCCTGTTAAAACAGCAGGCGCAAAACTGGCAGCCGGGCCATCCACTTGATCCCGCAACCACCATGGGCACCTTAATCGACTGCGCCCACGCCGACTCGGTCCATAGCTTTATTCGGGAAGGCGAAAGCAAAGGGCAACTGTTGTTGGATGGCCGTAACGCCGGGCTGGCTGCCGCCATCGGCCCGACCATCTTTGTGGATGTGGACCCGAATGCGTCCTTAAGTCGCGAAGAGATTTTCGGTCCGGTGCTGGTGGTCACGCGTTTCACATCAGAAGAACAGGCGCTACAGCTTGCCAACGACAGCCAGTACGGCCTTGGCGCGGCGGTATGAGCCGACGCCTGAAAGCCGGTTCCGTCTTCGTCAATAACTACAACGACGGCGATATGACCGTGCCGTTTGGCGGCTATAAGCAGAGCGGCAACGGTCGCGACAAATCCCTGCATGCCCTTGAAAAATTCACTGAACTGAAAACCATCTGGATAAGCCTGGAGGCCTGAAATGACCGAACATACCAGCAGTTACTACGCCGCCAGTGCGAATAAATATGCACCATTCGACACACTGAATGAGTCAATCACCTGCGACGTTTGCGTGGTTGGCGGCGGCTATACCGGGCTCTCCTCCGCGCTGCATCTGGCGGAAGCGGGCTTTGACGTAGTGGTTCTCGAAGCCTCACGCATCGGCTTTGGCGCAAGCGGGCGCAATGGCGGGCAACTTGTGAACTCCTACAGCCGCGACATCGACGTGATCGAAAAAAGCTACGGCATGGACACCGCCCGTATGCTCGGCAGCATGATGTTCGAGGGTGGCGAGATCATCCGCGAACGTATCAAACGCTATCAGATTGACTGCGACTACCGCCCCGGCGGCCTGTTTGTGGCGATGAATGATAAACAGCTCGCCACACTCGAAGAGCAGAAAGAGAACTGGGAACGCTACGGCAATAAACAGCTGGAGCTGCTGGATGCTAACGCCATTCGCCGTGAAGTAGCCAGCGATCGCTACACTGGTGCGCTGCTGGATCACAGCGGTGGGCATATTCACCCGCTAAACCTCGCCATTGGTGAAGCCGATGCCATCCGCCTGAACGGCGGGCGCGTGTATGAGCTTTCTGCGGTCACGCCCGCCGTGGTGCGTACTGCCAAAGGTCAGGTGACGGCGAAGTATGTGATTGTCGCCGGGAATGCGTACCTGGGCGATAAAGTGGAGCCGGAGCTGGCGAAACGCAGCATGCCATGCGGTACGCAGGTGATCACCACCGAGCGGCTGTCGGAAGATTTAGCCCGTTCGCTGATCCCGAAAAACTACTGCGTGGAAGACTGTAATTATCTGCTTGATTACTACCGTCTTACCGCCGATA
>OCHD01002377.1_pt1 | contig 10390 bp, 8 predicted proteins | sample 1538481 | NCBI WGS metagenome assembly OCHD01 (sample SAMN04571699, study PRJEB22368) | human gut metagenome | biome: human gut; material: stool | host: Homo sapiens | place: Luxembourg | collected 2012-09-07
TATTCGACCAATCACAATGGTTCTGGGATATTATATCCGAAGGGAACTATACCATAGAACTATGGTATTATTGTACGAATAAAAGCTCAAAACAAGGTTTTATAACATCTGATATAGCAGGAAGCCCTACAGGATTCGCCTTCTATATAGGGTATGATAATATCATATATGGAAATTTCGATAATTATGCAAGCGTAAGATCTTCTGTCTTAGAGATAGGATGGAATCACATAGCATTATCATCTAATAACAAATCATGTGGATTATATATTAATGGTATAAATAAATTTAACAAGAAAAAAAACATATCAAAACAAGACTACGATATATGTATAGGAGGAAGAACAGGGTCTAGCGATAATATGACAGGCGGTATTATAGACGAAATGAGAATATCAAACATACCTAGATACACGACAAACTTCACTCCTCCATCACAACCATTTATTATAGATTAAAAAAGGGGAGAGAATTGAATCTCTCCCCTTTAGGAAATATATGAACGCAAAAAAGGTCGTTCTTATTTAGGCTCGGTCACGATAGCCGGACCAAGACCAGCAGCCGCCCCGATCATATTGATCATCTCCTGAACACCCTCATGAGCGCCATAGCGTACACGTAAGATCAGGTTAACCGGATCATCGGCGATAACCTTTCCGAATCCCTGAGCGTATCTATGAGGATTGAGCGTAATCTGGAAGTCAACGTACTGAGCCGTTTGCTCTACACGACTATATTCGTTCATGAACGTCCGTCCCATGAAATCCTGATGTTTCGGGAATCCATTGAAATGAGCGTAACCCTTCAACTCATCATCCATCATATTGCCGCCTACGTGAGTACGTGGTGCTTTGCTGGACAATCTCTCGAAGTGAAGCTGATCCCACCAGATAGGAGAACCCTCATCCAAAGAATCGGGATAACCGCCGCTAGCTCCAACGATCTCTACGCTATCCTCGATATAAGTCATTTGATCCATCAAGCACTCTGACGGAGATAATAACATTTCCTTACCACGGAAACGGATACCGCACTTGCAATTCGTGCCAAGTTCCTGAGCCGACTCCAATTTCTTCCACATACGGTTGCGGTAGGACGCCGGAGCCTTGCTAGTGAAGAATCCCTCGAACACCTTGTCGCACTCATCACACAACATGTTAGTATATACCGTTGTCTGGAAGCTATGCTGGCAAGCCGCAGGAGTACCGTAGTCAGTGATCTCCAGTTCCGGGAAAGCCTGTTTGATTTCCTCCAAAGCACTGTTCCCGCACTCATCATCCGGGATCGTGATATAATACTTCTCGGTGGATACCTTGCAAGAACCACAAGCTGACCATGAAGCGGTACGAACCGTAGGATTCTCGCACATATCGGATGTCTTAGCCACATAGTAGATGATAGCCGTAGGATTAGCCTCCACGAAAGTAGAGATCTCCTCATCCGTCAATTTCTTGGAAGTAGCGGCAATATACAAACCTGATCCCTTGATCTGACTCATCTTGTTAACCGTATCGGCTACAACGTTAGGCAATGACTCCACCGTAGTAGACATATCGACACCGTCATCCTCCAAGGAGATAGAATACAGATAACCACCCTTAACCTCGGTATAGTTAGGAGGACAATCCGTACATCCTTTCATGATAGAGATAAGACGTTGAGTATAATCAGCCGGTTTGGTGCCTTTCTTCATCACCTTATAACGTGACATGCTACCCTCGATAGTCTCACGAACGATCTTCAATCCCGGGTATTGGGCGCGAACCTCAGCCAAGGCCAGATCGTCACCGGTATCACATACCTCCATGCAATAGAAGTTCACGTCCTCCGTCTCAGGCTCCGTAGCCTCGTTAGTACATCTTGTAACCGGAGTGATATCAATATAATCAGATACCTTACCACCTCCAGCGATAGGCTGATTCTTCATCCTCTCGATACACTTCAATACGGCGGGTAACAAATCAACCTCCTCGCAAGGATCGCACTCCTCGCATTGATTTGGCGTATTATCACAATCATCCAAAAGAATGGCGTCATTAATCTCTACACGACCCTCCTCATATCCAAGAAGCTCAAAGGCACGACCAGCGAGAACCAAGCGGATAGCGATACGGTCTCCTTTGGAAACTGAGAATGCCGTATCATCAGAAACACCATTGTATCCTAAGATAACATCATCGACATAAGCATGATCTTTCTTCGGCCAAGAAGCGTAGATCTCCGTGATCTCGTTCAAAGAGAATAACGGCGTGGAAAAATCCTTATCATAGATAGAGCGGGAAGCCGCTTGTTCATTACGACCGATACGGATCTCATAACGCTTGTCGTTACGAGGCTTACCGGTAAAATCAATCACGGCCTTACAACCGTTCTCGGAAGTATCTTTAGTATCATAAATACCGATCTGTCCTTCCTTCAAGAAGATGGAATCAACATCCACCATCTTAGCGTGTGGGGATACGAAAAGTACCCGGTCTTGCGGTCTGTGCAACATATTATCAATATTTTAGTTTAAAAATCATTTACCTAACGCAAACATAATAATAAAGACGATCACGACAATAAAGTACAGCCATGAGTATATAAATATTAATACGGATTACATTTTTTGTAAACAAGATAAACTGAATATGCTACCACAATGAACAATAATCCATAAAAACAATTTTGATGTTTTTATATAACTATTTGATATACAAATAATTGCTGGAGTCGGAGATTTCTCCGATTCCAGAGAAATAATACCAAATAATATATGCAAAAACAATAAATCCCATTATTATAATTATGATTATCAATTAATTGTATTATATTTTGAAAGTAAATCCCATTTATTTATATTTGCATCGTGAATCTATCTATCACAGACCGATTCACGATATTACATAAACTTTTAAAAACAAAATTATGAAATCAAATCTAATTTTAAAATCAGAGAGTAGAACTCTTTTAGGAAGCCCTGTATCCATAATGAGTAAAGATGGATATGTGTGTATAACAGAAGCTATGGATTCTATAAAGAAAAAAAGGGAATCAATGAACTTATCCGCAAAAGAAATAAATGATGTATTGCGTAATCAAGGGTTCAAGGAGAAGATAAGAGCATTGATGACTCAATTAGGATACGGTAATGATAGCTTAAAGAAGAGAATAGATTATGATAATCTAACGTTGAAAGAATTTAGAAAAATAGGACTAGCCTATAGAAAAGGAGGTAGAGGGGATCAAAAATGGTTCATAGATCCATATATTTTCGTAACTATAGCAATGGAACTAGATCCGGAGATATACGCTACTGTTGTTATATGGCTTACAGACGGATTGGTTAAAAACAGGAATATAGCTGGAGATACATATATAAAAATGTGCAAGGATGTTAGATCTTTGTTATGTGATAATATAACAAATAATGAATTTTCAGCATATATATCAAGAATAGCGAAAGGAATGAATTATGTGGTATTTGGTAAACATGAAGAAGGAATAAGAAATTACGCTTCTATTGACCAGATGCAAGAGATAGTTATGCTCCAAGGGTATATATCCGATATGATAGAAAGTGGATTCATATCTGACTTTAATGCCCTAATCAGGTATCTTGGAGATAAATGGAAAAAAAGATGGGGTAATATAAATCCGGTGACAGGATGTTAAAAAAAACCGGCCCGTCTTTTAACTGACAGGCCGGATAATCAAAACTAACGTTGTTTATTTAAAGGAAGCCACATTATCCTTATCCATTCTATATCTATACAATTCATTCTCATTAAGGTTGAATTGTTTAGCGACCATGTCCAGAATCTCCTCCACTAAAGGATCGGGCAGCTCCGGGTCGATGTCCGTAGATTGGATACCGGCGGCGTTGATATACCCCGACAGGTCCACCCTGACAGGACGGCGGTAGTACGTCATTTTAACCTCCTCGGTACGGAAGCCTGACTCGTAGACCACGACCTTCCCGTTCCCTATGGAGTAGAATGTCTCACGGTAGTCATAAGAAGGACGGTTATTCTCGTCTCCAAGAAGCTCATGGATATTCTCGTTCTTAGCCTCCCACATAACGAAATCAGTGGCCTCACACCCTTTGTATGAGAAAACTCCTTTTATGTTAGAGAACCATAGATAGTCGTCAGGTAAGTTAAAGGACGTAGACTCAGGGTCATCTATCCTACCCGCATTATCCAACGACATCCAATAAACAAGAAGGCTTTGGATGGAGCGTATAGTCTCGTCATCCTTCCTATTTAGATAGTACTTAACCAACCGGTCTTGGGCCTCGTTGAACAACAGCACGAACCTTCCCGGATCAAGCTTAATCCCGCCATTGGCCAGATTCTGCTCGTTCTTCTGCAAAGACCTTAGATACGCTTCTTGGATTGTCATCGTTATTCCTCCTTAACCTTATCACCTTCCTCTACGCCATCCTTCTTCTTAATATCCTTAACCTTCTTGGTCTTGGACTTATCATCGATATTAGACATAGATATGATCTCCTCATACTCATCCAATACATTAGCCTTTATGTTAATAAAATCTTTCTTGGTAGCCAAGAACTCAGCGGATGTCCGAACGTCAGGTCCTATGATCTGGCCATTATATTGTAATCCGGATGGAGTCATATTGATACGACCATTTCGTTGAAGGACGTTTACGATACGGTAAAACTCAAGAACTTCCTTGAAATCACCTTCCAATGACCGATCCCAGATATCAAGCAGATAATCAACATTGGTCTTCTTCTCATTCATCCAGTTTGATAGAGATCCTGTATAATACTCATCCTCCGTGAAATCCGGACGAGTTACGATACCGATGTAAAGAAGAAGATCGATGACAGCCTGACGATCGTCTCCACCTTTCTTAAGGGCGCTGATAAACTTATAGCTGATGTTCATCTTATTGATCTCACGCTGCTGAACGAAATCCTTCATATTGTCTTTCTCCACGAAACAGAACATGGAGTTCATGAAGACAGGATCGCCATCCATTTCATGAGGAGTCAACATGCCGGAAAATACAGCCAGATATAAATAAAATAGATCTACGGTATTAGCCGTATTATAAACCTTACCCATGAAGATCTTATCCTTAGCGTCATCCCAAAATTCTAAATTGGTTTGAGATAGATCCATCTGCGACATTTCCTCGAAAGGCTTCATGATATTATCTACCCGCTGTTTGACGAGCCTGTCGATCTCATTCTTGTCAAGACCATTATAGCATCTTGATCTTGGATAAAAACCGGTGTTATAGGCCTTGGAGAAATCATCCCAAGGGCAACATACGTGAGTGGCGTTCTCCGGGAACGGAGCTTTAGCTATATTAGCGTCTTGAAAGGCCTGAGGAGCACTTCCATCGTGTTTGCCTACAACCTCATATAAGGTATCTGACATGATATTGAAACCGTTTACCTCGGCCAATACCTTCCTTGATTTTAAAATTTCTTTCATTTCCTTTTTGCGTTACTTTTTAAAAAAAAGAGGAGAGGAATATCCTCCCCTCTAAAAACCAAATTACATATATGAAAAAACTTAGCCGAAGTAGTTCGGTTGAAGCTCGATAATCAAGAACTTACTGTTATCCATAACCCAAGCCGCTGAAGCTGAGTGGCACCAGAATTGCTCTTTCATGCCCGGCAAGGATGATACGATCTCATTACCGTTGGCTTTGTGCGCCCAACGACCGTACTCATAACCCCACCACATGCTTACGCCTTCTGGCTTGATATAGAATACGTTGTTATTCATATTACCTAACTTAGCGTTAGCCGTATTAGGAATAGCGGAATACGCGTTAGTTGATCCAGCGTCAGTGATATTCTCAATAATACAAGAATAAGAGGATCTAGGATACATACCATTCACTAACTCACTACGATCTGTCATGTCAGCGTAATCCAAAGAAGGATCATGCTCGAACTCAACATTACCGATTCCAGGGATGAAAGCTCCCTTAACCTGAACCGGGCCTAAGATCATGGCGTCATTAGTACCAGAGATAGGATTAGAAGGCAACATCCTATCGCTTCCCATACCCCAGCTTAAATTCTGCAAGGTAGTGAAGAACGATTCCCTAATCAACTTCTCTAAGTTAATCATAGCCATAGCTCCTACCTTGAACTTAATCTTACGTTCCGTAATAGGAAGATCCTGACGGCCACGGAAAATATAAGCTGCGGCAGCCATAAGCGTGTCCTTAGTAATACCCATCGGACGGCTATAGTAGATAGTGTAACCACGGCGAAGCTGACGGTAGATGCCTTCATTCAAATGGATAGGGCCATTTTGATCCATGATAATACCACCTTCTTGCCACATCAACTGTCTAGCTTCCAGCTTAACCAACTCAGCCATACAGAATACCTCCAACGTAGAGGCTACTTTGGCTGTACGCAAATCAAGTCTACCATTAACAGTCTTACCGATAATAGCCAGATCAGGAATATTACCCTCATACTCACTTCTCATGGCATTCATACGACGAAGAGCGGTCTCCACGAACTCTGAAGTGCTGTTCTGGGCGGCCTGCATGGACTTCATACCAGCGTACATAGTTGTCTCGCCCTCAACACCACGGTGGTTACCTAAACGGAACTCACAAGTCATAGAACCGGCCTTGTCAGCTCCAGATACTTTAGAGAACTGAGTACTGTACTCACCAAGAGCATGACCGATCTTCCAATAACGGATACCAGGACGTAATTTCTCTTTAGGGAAGTATTTAGCCTTACCACCGATAACACGACACCAATAACGTGTCAAATCACCTTCGGTCTTAGACGGGATCTCACCTGAGATAAGGATATTACAACCGTTAGCAGCATCGTAGGTAATAACATCATAAGCCGTAAACTCAGATGTATTCAAAACGATATCAAATAAGCTACCATCAATACCAGGTTTCAGGTGATGACCTGAAGTATCCTCAGCCGTAACGACAGCGAATGTCTTTGTAACAGGAAGATCATAACGGAAAGAAGCTCCAATACCGTTAACAGAGATCGTAGCGCCGTTATTAATCATACCCATATACATCGGTACAGGGTAATTAGCGATATTAGAGAACAGATTCAAAAGACCCAAATGATTCTTATCCGGATCCTCATAATACCAGCTCGCCAATGAGCCTAAGTTATGCTCTACGAGCGAAGTCTTATAGTTCTTGGCGTCGGTGAAGGCAATAACGTTATCACCATTCACGGTAGCCGGGAAACTTTTTGTCAAAAAAGGGTTCATAATTATCTATCTTTTAATGTTATACACTCTTTGATCCTCTCAGATCAAGGAAGTTAGCTTCTATAGTATCGTTATCGATATTAGTCTTATTCTGCTTTCCTCCCTTATTGCCAGAAAGAAGAGTGATGGTCTTCTTATTAACCTCCATCTTAGCCTTGTTGGTTTTCTGTTTAAGGAACTCGTCCTTATTCATCAAGAACAAGGCCAAATCAGCGGCCATATCCGGATTTTTAATAGCCTCGGAATAGGCTTTATCTATAGCCGTATGACCTTGATTGTCTATCGGCTTTGTAACGAAATCGACAGCCTTACCTATCATCGTGTCAGTCAACTGAAATCCTGAGCTTATAGATGTCTTTAGACCTTTCTTATAGACTTTCATCTGCTCAACTAACTCCTGTCTCCTTTTCTCGGACTTCTTTTTCTCCTCCTCGATAAGGTTATCCATCTCCTTTTTCAGGATATCATGAAACTTATTGGCCTTAGACTCGATAAACTCATCGCCTTTACCAATCATCATCTCCATATTATCCTTTATCTCGTCTTCCGGCATACCCAGCATCTTATAATAATGCTGGATAACCGCAAGCTGATCATTTTTATTACTCATATCAAGGTTATCCAACGGAGCCTGAATACTCTGATATTGGCTTAATAGTTGACCAACGTTACCACCGGCCTTATCCACCTCTATCATCTTCTTCATGAAATCAGACATCGACCCGGTATCAACCTTGTCTTTCAACAACTCATCAGCCTTGTCCTTGATCAATCCCTCCACTATATCGAGTAAATCATCCTCTTTCGTGATAGTAGAAAGATCAACCGGTTTATCATCTACCATAATATCTAGGTTCTCGATACTGTCTATGATACCTCTGGCAGCCATCTTCTCCAAGAAAGATTTTCCGTTAAATCCTGATACCACACTATTATTATCAACACTACCTTCGCCAACAGAATCAGGATCGGGCTTGGAGACACCCCCGCCATTATCACCTCCACCGTCAGCCGTATCTTCTTCGGCAGGTTCTTTCTTGGTACCATCTATAAGATTACCATCCTTATCATATTTGCCCTCAATATTATTCTTATCGCCATCACCGTCACCACGGTAAAAAAGTTCCTCGACACTCATGGTCTTAAAACCCTTAGCGAAATCACCCATGTCATTCATACAATTTCCCTTTTTTAAATTTATCCTTTTTTGCTTTTTACAAAAGTAGGTGATTATATAAAATCATCATAAGAAATGATACTAATATATATCTGAGCGAAAATACGCTCTGGGCTTCACCAAATCCCTATACCGATTGCTCCATGAGGAGATCACCGGATTCTTTTGACATGCAATACTCAACCGTCTTGTCCAAATCATAGGACTATGTGATTCGATTGAGTATTACAAACTTAATCAATTTAGCTATAAGTAAAAGAATGCACCCCATTATAGTATATGACAGAATTTTACGCCAAAATGATTACATATCTTGTAAAAATATTTACAAAAATTGTAATCAATTCTTGTTTATTATAGACGTAAACCTATCTGTATCAGATCTTTTATTCCTAGAATCTATCTCCTTTTCTTTTAATTCTAACTTCCTTTTTTCTATTTCTTCACGAGACCTTCGCTCAGCCTCTATATTAGCCTGTCTGGTTCTCATCTCTTCTTCCTTGATATCCATATCTCTTTCCTTCAAGGCTCTATCAGCCATAGCCTCAACATAATCCATACCTTCTGAGTTGTTCTCAGTCCTAGCGGCTTGACCAGCGGCCATTATGCTCTTACCCCGTAAGTCAAAATTACCCTTGATATAAGCCAATTCCTTATCCTTCTCGTGTTCATCATTACGTGCCTGTTGTTCAGCCTCGGCTTGTTGCTGGACAAGTAGCTGTTTGTTTCGGTATTCCTCTTGCCTTACACGATCAGCATAAGATCTAGCATCCCTTCCGATCTGATTCATCTCAGCCGTTGAGTTGGCGCTCATCATCCTAGTAATATCAAGCAAATCGTTACCGAGCGTATTAGTCTGCAATATATATTGCTTAAGATTCTCCAACTCCAGACGCTTCTTAGAATTAGAAACAGCCATAACATTAAGATGACGTAACGATAGGCTATTATCCGTAAGACTAACATAAGCCAAGGATAAATCACTATTCCTGTACATAACAGTCCAATCATATCCCTCTTTCTGACATATTTGAGCTACGGCAAGATGGATATCCAACGTCCGCTTCTTAAAATCATCGAAGTCATTAAAATAAGTCTGGGTCTGTAACATCGTGGCATTAACGCCCTGTTTTACACCCGTAGAACTCTCATATCTCGTTGACTGACCCATAGCCTGCTCGGATATACCTATCATCCTATAAGCCATCATATAGGCGTAAGAAGCCATTTCCATACGGGATCTTATCTGATCTGTGTTAGTAAGATCATATACACCAAACTGGTTATATATGCTACTCATCTGCGGATTCTGGTAAGGATTATTCGTATCATTGCCACCTACGCCCATAAACGAGACGGACTTAACGATCTGCATAAAAGTAGCCAAAGCCCCTTTCTTGTCCATCATATCCTTATATTCCGTAGGCAGGAATCCCAAGTCGCCTAAGAAGAACTTACCGATCTCCTTCTCCGCATTATTGTATAGCTGGTTCATAGCAAGATTATACATCATCTGGAACGGCTGTATGCGATCGGCAAGGCTTGATCCTATGAATCCAGACACCGGAATGACATAATCATACAAACTGCTGTCACCATGTATCTGATGAGGTATTGGATCTCCCCCTATATATATAGGTTTATCCATTAAATTACCTCCAGTAATCTTAACTCCAAACCTAACCTCAGGCACATACTCCAAGATATAGGTATTAACCAACAGCATCGGCCATCACCCTCTTCACCTTCTTTATCCCGTTCTTCTCCAAAAACTCAGGTAATAACTCGTCGGTAACAAGCTCCTGATCTACCATACCGGTCTCCGTCATGTAAGTTATTAGAAATACCGGTTTCATGGACACCCAATATCCTTCCATGACTCTAAAAAGACGGGAATCTATCTCATATCTCTTTCCATTGGACATGTCAGAGTTAAAATAGCCAAAGGGATGGAAGCGGGGCAAGAAGCGGGGCTGGG